>OMAO01001079.1_pt1 | contig 11385 bp, 12 predicted proteins | sample 1644641 | NCBI WGS metagenome assembly OMAO01 (sample SAMEA103958120, study PRJEB25191) | human gut metagenome | biome: human-associated habitat [ENVO:00009003]; feature: intestine environment [ENVO:2100002]; material: feces | place: Germany | collected 2013/2015
CGGATGATCTTGACCGCCGCTGACGCATCCGTTTCCGCGTTCGCCGTCGCAAGCCATTCAAAGACGATGGACGATGAACGGTTAAACGATGTTCTGTTGTATGCAGAGCGGTTAAACATGGTCTTGCCCCCTTATGACAGCGTACAGACGATTGCCCCCGTCGAAACCGTGATTGCGTCGCCGCTCAACACATTCTTGCTGCGCGAAAACGAGCCGTACCAAAGCAGATTGCCGCTTGACTGTGCATCGTAGATGCCCCAATACGCGACCGTGCCGAGGTCTGCGGTCATCGTGCCGAAATCGACGGCAGCGCTGTTTGTGACCTGTTCTTTGCCGGACACAAGCGACGGCGTACCGAACGTGATGATCTTGCGGGCGTATCCGCCGCCGCTGACTTCCGTGCCGTTTCCGCTTGCCGTCGGGTCAGTCAGAAACAATGCAAGGTAGTACGTGCCGCTGCGCAAGGATGTGTTCAGTAGACTTGTCGCGTGGACGTTTGATAATGCGCTCATGTTGAAATACCTCCGTTCTTTAATTCACCTTTAACCGCGTAACGGTCAAATTCGTAATTGTGCCGCGCGCTGTAATGTAAATCAGCCCGTCGGTTTCCTGCGTGCCTTTTACGTTAATCGTGACCGTATCCGGCAGGGAAACGGACTGCACGGCTTTCTGGTTGTAGCCGATGGATTCCGCGAACGGCTCACACAAAAACGTAACGCTGCAATGCCCGGTAACGGCAATCTGTTCAATGCCGATGCCGTCAATGACCTTTGCGCTGTACGCCTTTTCTGGTTCGTCATCGAAAATAAGCAGACCGTCGCCGGAGAGCCATTCCGCGACGGCACGCGCCGTCTGCCGAACGCCCGCGTATGCGTTGCCCGCTCCAACAAAAGCGACTGTGCATGAAATCTGCCGGTTGTCGTAGCCGTCTGCAATGTCATACGTGCCGGACTTGCCCGGAATCTTGTATTGCGTGATTCGTTTTGCCGGAAGCAGCGTCCTGTCATCGGACTTGAATACTACGCCCATGTCCCGGCTGTGGACGTTGTTGAATGTAAATCCAATCATTACGTAACGACCCCCTTGCTGCGCGTTTTCGTTTTCTGCATATTGTAGAGTTCCTTTGCAACCTTCTTCACGTCGGCTTCTTCCCGCACTTGCAGCGCCGCAATGTGAAAATGATTTGTAACGGTCGTTTCGCCGCCTGCGGTCGCGCCCGCTCCCATGCGTCCAGCGTTCAGGGATGACGGAATAGATGCGGCGACCTCCTGAATGGTCGCCCGCGCGGTAAAGCCCGTTTCAATGTCCCCGATGCCATCCGCGAGGGAAGCGTTGACCTTTGCCATTTCGGACTCGACTTCCGCAATCATGCCCGCCGCCATATCGTCAACGGCTGCAACGGCTTTTTCGCCGTCTTTGTCGATTGCGCCCGCAAGACCCTCGACAAGCATAGACCCCACCCATGCCATCTGTTTTGACGGGGATGCGATTCCGAAGAAATCCTTGATTCCGTCCCAAATGCCGGAAATCCAACTACTAACCTGATCCCAAAGCCAACCGGCAAGGGACTGAATGCCGTTCCACAAGCCGCGCACAAGGTTTGCGCCGACTTCCGTGACCTGTGAAATGCCCTCGGACAGCGCATTGACAATGCCGGTAATGATTTCCGGCATTGCCCGCACGATTTCCGCGATGATCTGCGGAAGATTCGTAATCAGGGACGTGAGCAGCTTCACGCCGGTTTCTACGATAAGCGGTATATTGTCTGTCAAAGCCTTTACGATTGCAGAAATGATTTCCGGAAGCGCTTCGACAATGGTCAAAATGATTTCCGGCAGATTGTCAATCAGCGCCGTAAGCAGCTTGAAACCCGCGTCAATGATCTCCGGCAAATGCGTCAAAAGCGTTTGAATGACGCTTGTGATGATCTGCGGCAATACCGCAATGATCGTCTGAATGATCGTCGGAAGGTTTGTGACGAGGGCGGTCAGGAGCGTCACGCCCGTTTCGATGATCTGCGGGACGGCTTCAAGCAACGCCGAAATCAGGCTTTCAATCAGTTCCGGCAGCGCCTCCAGCAATACGGGAATCGCTTCAATGATGCCCTCCGCAAGCCCTGTGACAAGCTGCAACGCCGCTTCAATGAGCAGCGGAATGTTGTCAATCAGTGATTGCACAAGCTGTGTGACGGCTTCCACCGCCGCCGGAATCAGCGTCGGCAGCGCCGCCCCGATACCCTCAACAAGCGCGGTCAATAATTGCGCCGCCGCTTCGACTACAAGCGGCAGCGCCTCCACGATGCCCGTAATCAGCGTCGTAATCAGTTCCGCCGCCGTGCTGCTCAATTCCGGCAGCATATCTATGATGCCGTTTAGCAGGGCTTCAAACAGATTCACACCGAGTTCCAGAAATTCAGGAATTAGCGGGCTGATCGCATCCAGAATCCCCTCCATTGCATTCGGAATCGTCTTTGCAAGATTCTGAATGACGGGAGAAATATTCTTTACGACGGATTTGAACGAATTTACGACGTTATCGCACAGTTGGTCAATATTTGCATCCGCGTCGCCCATGCCGGTAATGAGGTTTTGAAACGACGTTTTCAGCATTCCAATAGAGCCGGAAATCGTTTCTTCCGCTTCTTTCGCCGTCGTTCCCGTAATGCCCATTTCCGTCTGGATGACGTGAATAGCATCTACAATGTCGGCGTAGCTGGAAATATCGTACTTGATGCCGGAAATCTTTTCCGCGTCATCAAGCAACCGTTGCATTTCCTCTTTTGTGCCGCCGTAGCCCAGCTTCAAGTTATCAAGCATTGTGAACGTCTGCTTTGAAAATCCTTTGTAGGCGTTCATAATGCTGTCCATGTCAGACCCCATTTTGTTTGCGTTGTCTGACATATCCGTAATCGCTTTATCCGCGTAGTCTGCGGCTTTTTCTGTGTCCCCGCCGAGGCTGGATAACAAACTTGCGGAAAAGCTGGTCACGGTTTCCATGTATTCATTTGCAGACAGACCCGCCGTTTTGTAGGCGTTGTTCGCGTAGTCTAAGACTTTGCCGCTGCTGTCCTGAAAAAGCGTTTCCACGCCGCCGACAAGCTGTTCATAATCCGCATACGCGGTCACAACTTCAACGCCCAGCTTGACCGCCGCCGCAAACGCCGCCGCTGCCGCCGTCGCACCGGCGACAAGCCCGGTTTTCAGCTTTTCGGAAAACTTCTCCGTATCTTCGTCGGCTTTCTTGACCTTGCCGCTGTATTTATCGACGGAATCAGCGCATTTGTCGGATGATTTTGCAGCTTCGTCCATGCACTTGTTGTTTTCGTCGATCTCATTGCCGAGTTTATTCAATTCGGCTTCGGCGCTGTTTGCCTGCGTCTGATATTTGTTGACGGCTTCCGTCGCTTTCTGCTGATTCGCTTCGGCGGTCGCAAGTTCCGTCTTGTATTCTTCGAGTTCCGCCGTCAATTTTGCCTGCTGTTCGGAAGTGTCCCCCTCCGCATCCGCAAGCGCATTCAGGGCGGCTTCGGTTTTTGCAATTTTGTCTTTCGCGCTCTGGACTTCGTTCCCGAATTTGCTTTGCGCGTCTTTTGCTTCTGACAGAATTTTGTTGATCGCGGCAAGTTTCTTTTCCTGCTGGTCATACATACCCGCGAGGGTTTCGCCCTTTGCAGACAACGCCGCGTAGCTGTTCAAATGTCCCGCAAACTGCGATTCTGTCAATTTCAGTTCACTTTTCAGCGTGCCGAGTTCGGAATTGATATTTTTTAGCGACGCGCGGTATTCGGCTTCGCCGTCAAGCTGCAATTTCGTTGATATTGTGCGCGTTGCCATCAGTTACCCTCCCCGTTGTTGCCTTTACCGTGTGCGATAAGGTACAGTTCCCACAAGTCAAATACTTCCCCCGGCGGCATAAACAGCGCATCAGCCGGGGAAATGCCGCACAAAACGGCTATTCTGTAATAGTCCGCGCGGCGAATCTTGTTTTTTTTTGATTCAATTCTTCAAGCCCTTCGTCAACTTCATCGTCGCCGGGGGCTGTGATCTCGCGCCCGTAACCGAGTTTGATTGCGTTCGCAATCGCACGTTTCAGCGCGACGATTTCATACGGCTGCGTCAAAAGCGCGAAATCGTCGCGTTCCGGGATGTGCCCCGGCTCATATCCCAACCGGCGGCGGACGAGTTCGCCGCGCTCTGCAAGGATAGCGGCGGCGTTGCACGTTTCAAGGAAACCTTCGCGCGTGTCCTGTTCCATCTTTTCCAGCATCAGGCGCGTGCCGCCGTAAATGTCGCGGATGGTAAACATCGCTTCGCCGTCCATGACGAGGAAATACGTTGTACCCGCAACCGTGATTTTTGCCGCTTTCATTGTCTTTACCTCCATAGCGCCAAAGCGGGCGGCGGAATTGACCCGCGCGCCCGCTCTGCTGATTGTTTAACCGCCGCCACCCGTTGCCGATTTGCCGAGTTTCGTATCGCACCACGCAATACAATTCGCTTCCGCGCCATCACCTGTGAATTCCTTCGTAATGCGCCATGCGCCGGAATTGCAGCGGAAGATTGTAAACGTCGTGTTGGACGTGCCGAACGTGATAGACGAACCCTTTGTTGCGGCGCTGTCGTTGCCGAGGATTGCCTTTGTTTCGGGATGGAAGATGCCCTTGAAATAGCGGATACCCTTGCGCATGATGACCTTGTAATACACAAGACCGCCGCGCGGGGCTACGTCGCCGTCGGAGTCCGTGACTTCGCCGCTTTCCACGTCCTTCGTCGCACCATGCAGGGCGGTTTGTACTTCGTCGGTCTTGTCATCCGTTTCCAGCGCCAGAGAGCCGGACGCGAACATATCGACTTTTTCCGCAAGCGCATCGTCACCGTACAGTTCGCCGGAAGCGTTCGTAACGGTCAAATCCGCCTTGACCAGCTTGCCGATTGTGACTTTCTTTTCGTAATCATACGTCGGCAATGCACCGTCAGGCGTGGTCTTGATGGGCGCAAAAACAGGGCGTTTTGCTCCAAACTGTGCCATAATGTAACCTCCTAAAGATTCTTGGATTTCAAATACTTGTCATAGACACCCGCTGCCGCTTCAACGGCTGCGTCTGCCGATTTTTCGTTTGCTGTGTTGATGAATGGGCGGGCGGGTTGTCCAGCCTTGCCGTATTCGTTGACGAATGCGACCTCGGCGTTGCGGCGCTTGTTTCCGTCGCTGCGCGTCCCTTTCGGTGAAACGTAGATTGCGCGGCTTGCGCCCTTGACCTTCAATTTTTTGTCGTATGAAATACTGCCCGCCGTTTTGCCGGTCGCATATACGCCCATGCTCTGCGCTTCGGACTGCTGCGCGGCGGCGACCACTTCCGCCTCCGCCGTCAGCATTTCCAAAACGGTTTCGTCTGGCAGTTCCATAAGCGCCGTCATATCGTCAATCAGACCGTCAAGCCCCTGTGTCGATAATTCAGCCATCGTCAACGCCCCCGGAAATCTCGCATTCAAAAACGTAATGCTGCCCGGTTTCATCGGAGGCGGGCGTGATCGTCGGGCGCGTAAAGCCCCCGGCGAAGCCGCCGCGTGATCTCCCGCCGGTACGCAAGCGAATTCTTTTCATGCGGCGCGTATAAATGCACCTGCGTCAGATAGCGCCAGTGTTGCGCATCATCGTCCCCGAAATCTTCCGGGATAGCCGTATAGTTGAAAACGATGTATTCCGTCGCTTTGCCCTTGTAGGTATCAGCGGCGACCGGCAGGAGGTCGGAAAACATCGTTTTCAGCGTTTCGTTGACATTCATGCGCTTGCCTCCTTGAATTCAGAGCATTCCAGCGTGTAGAATTCGCGCGCGTCCGTGTATGCCCGCTCGACCTTGTATTCCTTGCCGCGGAACAGCAAACGTTCCTGATTGCCATAATCGCCGTATCGGACTTTCACGGTTATTGCAAGATCAATACCGATCTGCTTTGCGGCGTAGAATTCCGTGCGCTTGACGGATTGCACGTCCGCGAAAACGCGCGTTTCCTTCACGACTTCCGCCGGGTATCCGTCCGCGTCCGTGTCCGTGACTACGGCGCGGAGTATCACGACATCGCGCCAATACACGGGCTAACCTCCTTCCGCGACAATGTATTTATCCGATAGCGTCAGACCGTTCCGCTGCTCTTTGTACGATGCGCGGTATCGCTCCGCATCATCGTTGTCAAGCCCGAATTCAGCCTTTACGTACGTTTCGACCGCTTTCAGAATCAGCGGGTCAGTTTCGTCGTTCGCTTTTTCCTCAACAACGCCGCCGAGCGCAAGGTCTGCGCGGGCGGCGTTGATGAGGTCGGTAATTTCATTGTCGAAATCGTCGGTTGTCAGCCGCAAACGTTGACGGATAGCCGCGACATATTCGCTGCTAACTGCCATGTTCAGCCCTCCGCGTTACGCCGTTGCTTTTGTGAGATGCACGAATGCACCGAGTCCGGCAACCGGCTTGCAGTCAAAGACACACGCGCCGAGGTAATCAATGCTGTTGGTTGCAAGCCCGGAATGCTCAGAGCGGACAACCGTAATGTCCTGCGAATAGTTGCCGATGATGTACTCGAAATCGCCGTAGTACGCTTCATGTGCCGCAAGCGAACCAGTGAAGTAGACCTCTGCGCCCATGATGTAATACTTGCCGCCTGCGAATTCGATGAGGTTGTTCTTCGACTTGTTCATCAGCGGGAAGAAATCAGTAAAGAACGTCGCCTTGTTCATGCACCAGACGGCATTTCGCTCATAGCCGGACGCAAGCATACCGTAAAGCGAAACTACATTTTCTTCTGTCAGGGATGCCGTTTTTGCAACTGTCACCTGATCTGTGCCGTCCGTGTACGCGCCGCTTGTACCCTTGCCCGCGACCTTCACGCCGCCCGGCTGATCGCTGCCCGTACCCGTGAAGATGTAATTTTCAATCTTGCGGGCGATGGATTCGGCAATCACTTCGACAATGTAGCTTTCAAACGCGGACAGCGCCATTTCGGAAGATGCGCGGGATGCCTTGACCAGCTTGACGATTTCGTAGCCCGTCAGGGAAACGGAAGTCAGGCTGTCGGAGGCGGCGGTAATGCTTGCGTTCTCCGTGTGAAGCGCCGCGTCACTGTTCGTGCCTTCGACGGCGAATTTGAAATTGCCGGGGACGTGGAAGATTTTGCAGCGCTGCAAAATCGGGGCGACCTCGTACATTTTCTTGATGATCTGATTCGCGGTCGTTTCCGGGATGATGGGCAGCGCGGAATTTGCAGCGGTCGAATACGCGCGCTGTTCGTAAACGCGCTTTTCATCGTCCGTCAGGGACTTGCCCTGCAAGGTTTTCAGCCATGCGGAACGATACAGCTTTTCCGTATCCTCTACGGGCAGGCTGCGGGCAGCGACGGGGTTTTCGATGGGATTGCCCATAGCCGAGCCGGAATTCAGCATACGTTCGATTGCCTGACGCTTTTCGAGTCCTGCATCTTCCTCATTCAGTTCGCGCAGTTCCTTTTCCAGCGCGTCAATGTCGGCGTTCTTGTCATCGGTAAGCAGCTTGCGGATTTCAGCCTTGCGCGCGGCGATTTCGGCGCGTCTTTTCTCAATGTTCATGTTTTTACCTCCATAAATTCAAAAAATGTGGGTTTTCAGTATGTCAAAGCTATCAGACGTTTCCTGCGCGCGGCTTGCTCCAAAGCCGCCAGTTCCTTTGAATGCTCCACTTCAAAGAAACTGCGCGCGGAAATTTCTGTGTCTTTGTACGCGGGAATATCCACCGCCGACACGTCGTATAGCTTCTTGACCTTTGTGATCGTGCGGGTATGCGTTACGCTGTCATACTTGGATTCGCGCACAGAAAAGGAAAAGGACATTTTATCGACATACCCGCCGTCGATTTCCTCATACAGTTCGCGCCCCGCCTGTGTGCCGCCGAGGTCGGCTTCCATGTGCAAGCCGCGTTCGTCGATGGTCAGCGTAAGCGTTTTATTGCGCAGACGGGCGACCACCTTGCCGCCGTGATTGTAGTTAAAAATCACGTCGGACATATCGCATTCGTCAAATGCGTTGCGGTCAATGACCTCGGAATACTTCACGCCGTCGTATTCAAAAAGAACCGTCGGCGTATCAAACACGACCGCCGTACCGCGCACGCGGTATTCGTCCTTTTCTTCTGCGCGTGGAACGAGGGAAAAATCCTGCACGGCGCGGTATTCGCGCCCTTGTTTCATACCCATAACGTCAAGCCTCCTTCGCTTCTGCGTCGTCCGGCTCTGCGGGCGGCGGGTCTTTTTCGTTCTTCGGGTCATCCGGCGGCGTTTCGCTGTCTGCGCCCGTCTGATACTTGTCGGCAAGTTTTGCATTTACCATGTTCAACGTCTGGACGCGGCGCGCACCTTCTTCGCCGCCGATTGTCGGCATATCGAACATTGTCAAAATCTGGTCAAGCGTCGCCGCGCCGATCTCCGTCAGGAATTTCGCCGCCGTCACCTTTTCGGGCAGCGTTGCAAACTGCACGGAATTTGCGGCGAAAATGATGCGGTTGCCGTGTCCGATCTCCCGTTCTGTAAACAGCACGTTCGTGAACGCCTGCGTTAGCTTGCGGAAGAACGGCGCGATTTCGCCGCTGTAAAAAGCCTGTTCCTGCTGCGGGGTAGCCGTGTTTTCGACGATCTCTTTTGAAACGCCGAGGTAGTCATAAATTTCTGTCTTGATGTATTCAAGCTGATTTGCCGGAATCGGCGTTGTCTTGTCGTTCAGCGGCGTATAGTCATACTTGGAATCCGTGACCACGATGCCCGCGCCGTTGTTCTCCATGCGCAAATTGTCCCGTACGAAATCGTCACGGCGGCGGTTCAAATCCTCATTTTTCACGGCGTTTGAAACTTTCAGGATGCCGCGAATGACGGCGACGAGTTCGGCAAACTTCGACATAGACTGATTGAACGTGTTCGCCGTTTTCAAAACAGGATTCAGCGGGCGGTTGTCATCCCCGAAAATATCGTTTTCGAGGAAATGTCTGCGGATGTGGATAATGCGGGAATACTCGCAGATATACGACGCGCCCGTTGCGAATTTGAACCGGCAATACAGCGTTCCCATATATTCAAGTAGTTCAAAATACTGCGCGTTGATGGGATAGATCGCCACAAGCCGCCGTTGACTGTCAAAGACGGGATATGCGACGGCGTTGTTGTAGACCTTGTATTGTGCCGCCAGCTTGTAATAAAAATCAGCCGCCGTCATGTACGGATTCGGCTGATACTGCAAGATGCGGTCAACGTAGTCATTGACGGATACCGTCGTTTCCGGAGACTGCCGGACGTGGCGCGGCTGCGCGGTCGATGCGCGGCGGGCGAATGCGTCCACGGCGGAACGAACCGTGTTAATATCCCACATATTGCCGGAATACGGCGAAAAGGTCGATTCCCACGAACTAAGCAGCTTGTACGCATGAAAATCCTTGTCGCTTTGCTGCTTCTTCCCGAAGATCGACTGAAATAGCCCTCGTTTTTCTGCCATGTTGTCACCCCACCAAATACATATAGTCCTCGAAATCCCGCACATAGATGACCCACGCATTCAGGAGCGAAACCGCGCCGTCAATGCGGCGCTTGTCGGAAATCTTTACGGGCTGGATATTATTGACCCCGCTTTTCTTGACTGCCGTGTTCGTCAGACACCAAAGCAAAACGGGATTTTTGTTGTAATTCACTTTTTTGTCTGCGAATGCTGCGCCCATTTCGCGCATCGGCTGCGACCATGTAAACGGACCCTGCGCAACGGCGACCATTTCAAAGCCGTTGGAGGTCATTTCATCGACCCAGTAACCCGCGAGGGCGCGGTCATATCCGACTTTGTACGTGTCGATCTTGTATTCGTCGCGCATCTGGCAGAACCACGCCGTAACATCGGAATAGTCCACGCGCACGCCGTCGCATACCGTCAGCAAACCACGGTCAGCCCATGTTTTATAGGGCGCTTCCTGCGTGTTGTGTTCGTCCAGCATTTCCAGCTTCTTCGCCGGTAAAAAGTAATGCTGTAAAACGTAAATTTGCGGGTCATCCCCGGATTTGCGAATCAGGAGCGTCGCGCACGTCAAGTCAGTTGTCGCGGATAGGTCACAACCGCCGATTGCGTACGTGTTATACACGTCCTGCATCGTGAACGTCGCGTCGCTCTTTACTTCGTCGTAGCTTAACCACGCCGCCGCTGTCACGGATTTTACGTTGAAATCCTTGCAGAGAACGCCGGGTAAATCTTCCGGGTTCTTCTTTGCCCGCTCGACGAATGATGCCAGTGTAGAATAACGCTTGATCGTGCCGAGTCCCGGATTCGCCTTTATCCACGCTTGCGGGTCTGTCCATTCGGCGCGGTCATCCAGTTCATACAGCACCGGCAAAAACGTATCTTCCGTTATCTTGCCGTCGGCTATGTTGCACGCCAATTCGTAAATGTTATCAAACACGGATTCGCGTACCGTGCCGGATGTGGTAATCATAATCACGATGGGCTGTCGGCGGCTGGAGGTCGATTGCTTCATAACTTCGTACAAATTGCGGTCACGAATGGCGTGCAATTCGTCGATGATAACCGCGTGGGAGTTTAGACCGTCAAGCGTGTTGGAATCCGACGCGAGGGCTTCAAAGATGGATGCCGTCGCCGGAAAGTAAATATCGTTCCGGCGCTTTTTGATGATCGCGCGCAGTTCCGGCGACTGCTTGACCATGTTGACGGCTTCGGTTAGCGTCTTTTTTGCCTGATCTTTTTTCGTCGCTACGGAATAGATTTCCGCCGCGCCCTCATAGTCCGCGACAAGCAGATACAGCGCGATAGCCGCAAGCAGCGTCGTTTTTCCGTTCTTTCGGGCGACCAAAAGCAGCGTTTCGCGGAAGCGCCGGTATCCCGTGTCTTTTTCAAGCCAACCGAATAGCGTCTGAATGAACGCCTTTTGAAATAATTCCAGCTTCAACGCCGCGCCGAGTGTACCCTGCGACTGCTTGCAGAATTGCTCAATGAACAAAATCGGGCGTTCCCCGGTTTCTTCGTCGAAATAATACGCTGAATCATCCGGGGGCGCGTCCATTTCCTGCATCAGCCGCCCGTAAACAGCTTTGACGCGGCGGCTTGTGACGATCTCGCCGCTTGAAATCCGCCCCCAGTATTCGCGCACATAGTTCATTATCTGCCCGCCGCTTTCGGCTTCGTAATAAACTGCATCAGTTCATCGCCCGCCGTTTTCTTTTCCTTTTCCGGCAGCAGGCTGATAAGCTGATTTGTCAGCGTCGAAAACGATTTGATCGTCGTGTTATAGGCGCGTAGGGCGGGGGACTCCCGACGCATTTTCTGTGCGCCCTGCACAAAATCTTCGATAAGATCGCGGATATCTCCAGCGATTTCTTCGAT
>OMAO01001080.1_pt1 | contig 11380 bp, 10 predicted proteins | sample 1644641 | NCBI WGS metagenome assembly OMAO01 (sample SAMEA103958120, study PRJEB25191) | human gut metagenome | biome: human-associated habitat [ENVO:00009003]; feature: intestine environment [ENVO:2100002]; material: feces | place: Germany | collected 2013/2015
GATATATGTATATATCTATTTCTATTTATCAAATTAATTGTGCTTATTTTCACACTATAAAATTATACAAGTATTTTTCCAGAAATCAAGCAATAATAGCATATTAGTAACGACCAATACACCCCAAATACGAATTTCCCGTCGATTCCAGGACATTTATGAACTGCGTCGGACTTTTCCCCGCAAACAATGCCAATATGGTTCCCGCATCAGTCGCCAGCATATCCGCCACCGTCGCAATGCCAGAATTCATTTTCTTAAAAAAACCGCTGGCTGGATAGATTTCCGCCGCCAACAGTTGATTTTTTCCACCACGTGCGGTATTTCCCGCGACTGTTTTTGATTCTATGACCATCAACTGGCATTCCGGTGATATAATCAGTTTGTCCGTAACAACGGCCGCACCACCCAACAATTCACCCCACCAACCGGTCGATTCACAAAACACCGGATAATATATCGTCGCATTAGGATTTTTTTCCAAAACACCAACAACATCTATATCACCAGTCATAACGTCCGGCATAACACCAGTCGCGCTATTTATAACCTTGCGCGCCAACTGATATTCTGGGTCGGCGTTTGTCTTGCGTGGCCAATAAAGAATCGGAAACTGCTTCATTGCTATGAATTATATCAGATTCGGAACATACAAAAAAGGGGTGCGGGTTAAATAAAGCACTTGATTTTTTATTTTTTTAGTGCGGCGTACCATTTTTTAAGGTTTCCCCACACAATATTTATGTTCTTTTTTGTCGTTTCATAGAAACTGTTGGGCACAGCCACATTGGCAAACAGCGTTTTTACCAGGGCTGGTATCATTGTCATAAACATCGCGACAAAAATTCCCATCAACAGAATCGTTATAATGCTGTCGTTGCGCATCATCAATCCGTCCATCAAAATTGTCGAATCGTTTTGCGCCAATGCGGTGGCCAATCTGTCCGCACCCTGCCACCGGCCGAACACCGCGTTCAAAAACATAACTGCAAATGTCACAAAAACACCAATCAGTGCAATCCCACCAGTTGCCTTGATAACATCGTCTATCATTGTTTTTATGTTGCGACCACCGTTTGGAAATATCGCCCACCCCTTAAACAGCCACGACATCAACATAAACGGCAACATCACCAAATCCATAGATAGTTTTATAAATACTTCTAAAAAATACAACGGAACTGGCAACAACGCAAAAAAGAACAGCGACAGTATCAGCAGTCCCGAAAAGAAAATCGGTATATTCGGAAAAATCGGTATATCCCACAGGATATGATGCATATATTCTTCGTTAAAAGACATATTCAGCATAGTCCAGCCAACCGTCATCCCAAGTCCCGTCATCTGGTGGACATTTGCAACCTCGCACGCAAGGTTATGACGCAATCTTGGTGAAAACGCCCCAGCATTGGCGGCATCCACACTGACCGCCGTTGGATCAGCAACAGCCGTTGCAACAACGCATTTGGCAAATTCATCATTTCCAGCAATAACCCTGTTTAATGACAGACCGACGTTAAAAATGGGTTCTATGACAATATTGGTCAGCAATCGCGGCAACGGCACCGCCAACAGCGCGCCCACAAACGCAAGTTTTATAAACTTTGTCCCAAAATCACTAACTATTGACCAGGGCTCTTCTATCTTTGCATTTATAAATCCAGAAAACAGTTTCCACGCAAACCAAACCGCCATCAATCCGGCAGAAAACGGCAATATTACCGACCCAATCGCACTGTAGACCCGTGGCAACAGTCCCGACATAGTTGCCATAATTTCCGAAAACATTTGGCACGACCAGCAACTGGTGAAAAAATTCAATGCGTCAGCCATATTGACTGGTGCAGCCGTTCTGTAAATTGAAAATCCGGCAATAACACCAACGCCCGCAATCGCCCCAACGACAAACGGCGCCACCGCCCCCGCAGAAAACGGCAGGAACGATAAAAAAACAATCCAGAACTTTTTTAATCTGTTCATTGCTTTTAAGTATACCACATTTTGCCCCAAATGTGATATAATTGAAAAGATAAAATAATTATAGAGAGAATGAATTTATTCAAACGTGCGATTTTTTCGGCAACAGCGCGCATAATGGCAACGGCCGCGTGCGTGCTGTTTATGCCAGTGGCGGCCTTTGCCGCGGATCGCACGATTGTTGATGCACTGAATTTAGCCCCGCTGATTCCAACAATACTGGACGCGCTGATGACGGTTGCAACCGGCGGATATGATTTTTTTGTCGGCCGCGGCGACGGGATAATTTATATCCTGGTGTGGGGATTTCTGGCCGTATCAATGGCGCTGTACCTGCTGAAAATGTATTTCCCAAAAACCTGGGTATCATTTTTCGGTTTTTCGGGCGGCGGCGAAATGTCGGGCGGCATAGACGGTATGACGATTGCAACCAATATGCTAAAGCCCGCAATCCGCGCGATTATCGCCGTAACGGTATTGTTGCAACTAAAGCCAGTATATTTGACCGAATGGCTGATAAATCCATTTTTACAATTCGGTGCTATCTATACCGAAAGTATTTTGGGTACTATCAACGATGTGGGGGGCGCACCAAAAATCGAATGCCCCGAATCCGTCGTGCAACAGGGCTGGATAAGCCAGGAAAGTTGTGAATTTTTGGTACAGCCCGTATCGGAAATATCGCACGTCAACAACCAGGTTATCAAACGCGGATTTGATTTTATAAACAGTGGTCTGCGCGGACTGATGACATTGATACCGCACGGTGGCGAAAACCTGTTAAACATAGTAACCGGAATACTGTTGGTGTTCACGTTCGTGGCCAGCAATCTGTTTATGGCACTGCTGATAATCCAGGCAATATTTAACTTCAGTATGGCATTGGTTTTATACCCGTTCCAAGTTCTGGCGTATGTTGTAAAGCCCAGTGATAAATGGTTGGATATATGGCCGGCATTTGGCGGCATTACCAAGGCATTGCAAAAAATCGTTATTACAATGATTGCGTGCGCTTTTATACTGTGCGTGAATATTGCGGTAATCCGTGCAATGTTCCGGTGGGATTCATCGGTGTTTGTTGTGGCGGCGGGCGGAACTGCGACATCCAATGTGCCAACCGCCGTGTCCGGCGCACTGGGATTTGGCCAGCATTCGATACTGTGGTTGTCGGCAATACTGACGTTCTATTTGATGTTCAGAATATTTAATATGACGCGCGAACAACTGGATTCCTATGTCGGCAAGGGTATGGATAATCTGTACAACCAGGTGACCGGCGATTCCAAAAAACTGGTTAAAAATGTAAAGAATTGGGGCACGTCACTGGGCAAGGCGTTTGGGTGGATTAAAAAGAAATGAACGGATTTATGAACTCTTTGGTGGATTCGTCCGTACAGTGTTGGGGCTGTCCGGTGTTTGACCGTTTGTTTCAAATCGTGTCCGACGCCGCGGCCGCCGTATATGACCAGTTTGTCATATTCTGTGCAATCTTATTCTGTGTGTTGTTTGCGTTCTATGTAATCAATGCAGTTTGGAAAAATATGAAGGGCGGCGTTACAGACCCGTTCTATCAAAAATCGTTAAAGCCGGTTTTGATAAATTCACTGGTGGCGTTGGCGTTTTTAAGTATGGGTATTGTTATGCCACGATTTGTAACAACTATCACATTTGAACCAGTGGCAAATATCGCACTGATTTATACGCAAAGTATGCTGAAAACAAATCCAGACACTGTAAATGAACGCGTAACCTATCAGCCGATGGAAATGTCAGATGACGGATTTTACCGGCCGCAACTGCGCGATACTATCATTATGCTGATGAAAACAACAATCACACAGTTTCAATCATATATGAAACTGGGCATCGCCGTTATGGACAAGGCGTTTTCACTGGACGCACTGCTGGGAATCGGCGCACTGATTAAACATATTATTCTGTTCTTTATCGGGCTGTATTTATTCTATGGATTTTTCAAATTATTTATACGGTTCTGTTTTTACTTTGCCGATATTATCGTCGCGATGACGTTCTTTGCATTTTTCTTTCCATTGTCGCTGATACTGGTTGCGTTCAAGGGTGGCGATGCGCCGGGCTGGCTGTCATCCCTGGGGAAAAACGTCGGAACGGGGCAATTCAAAAAACTGATAAATGCTATAATTGCTCTGGCGGCCGCGGTATTGACATATACGGTGATTATGGTCATTATAGCAAAATTCTTTTCCGCGCCGGGGCAAAGTGCCGCCGAAATTATGGATTTGATTACCAGTGGAAATATATTTGCAGGCGATTTATCGGGCGACAATCTGGCCGCGATGACAATCGGCGGATGTGTAATATTGGTTTATGTGCTAAACTATATTTACGGTCAAATACCAAACGTCACGTCAATGGTTCTGGATTCGTTTGGCGTGTCACAGGAAAACAAATTGAGTGAACAATTGGCCGATGACGCAATGAAACTGACCACCAATATTGTTGAAACGGTGAAAAAGGCCGGCGCAACAATTTTGTCCGGCGGCGAAAAAGGGGATAGCAAGGGCGGCAAATGAAAGCATCGCTGATAATGTTTGCCATTAAATTCATTATGGGCGCAATTGCGTTGGGTGTCGGTATATGGTACCTGTCATCATCAATCGGCGGGGTGGCCATAACATACACCAGTATGAACGGTTTTATGAACGCAATCGGCGTACAAAACGGCGACATTGCGTCTGCAAACGGATGTTTCCTGTGCGGGTATATCCAGGAACTATTTGCTGTTATCGGTAATGCAGCCGAAATGTTCTGGACAGCAATGGTGGATAATATTTGGATTTTACTGGCCATTGGGTTTGGAATATTCCTGTTTGTGTACACGGGCCAGTATATATGGGACGCAACGAAAAAGACGGCGACGCTGGACGAAAAAGAAAAAAAGCTGAGGAATGACGAAAAAGAAAAAAAAGCGGGGAATGACAATAAGAAGAGGCGAACCGGCAATGACAGGCGGAAGAGAAAGTACGAACACGGCGGGAGAAAAAACAAGCCCGGGGTGTGTAAAAGAAGCGGAGAGAAGTGCAAGGCGAAGGGGCTGCTTAGTTTAATTCGCGGATTTTTATGAGAATGTCGATATTGCTGGAGACGAGGTCCAGAAATTCCTTGTCCTGCGGCAGCAGTTTGCGGGTAATTTCCTCGACTTTTTTGCGGATGACCTTGTCTTTGGGCGCGTGTTCGCTGAAGTCGAAAAGTTCGGATATGTCAATGTCGAGTTTCTGGGCGATTTTTTTGAGCGTGTCAATTTTCGGGGAGATTTTGCCGAGTTCGATACCCGAGATGGTATTCATGGACATATCCATGTCATAAGCCAGTTCGAGCTGGCTTACGCCCTTATTCTTTCTAAGTTCGCGGATACGGTTTCCCAGATTTGTGGCAAAGTCATTATCATTCATATAGGATATTCCCGTTGTTTTGGTAACTCAAAATATATAATAAGGTATATTCCTATTTTATTGTGAATCTATATATACTACAAACTTGTAATTTTTTACCTTGACTCGACTAAATTACTAATATATTATGAATTTAATAAGTCCGGCTTATGAAATTTGTACGTTTTTTGTGAATCGGACTTACTTAAAGAAGGGGCGTCCGGCTCAAAACGAGACACAATATACACACACACCACACCTATTCGGGCGCCCCTTTTTGTAAATTTTTATGTGAAAGGCGGGGGACGATGAGAAACAAAGCAAGAATTTCTTTATTGACGGTACTTTTATTGACGGCACCTGCTTTCGCATTTGAAGAAAACTCCTTAGATTTAGGCCGTTTTGACCGGGTTGATTTGGAAGCCGGGCTTTTTTCGCGGGGCGAAGGGCCGCGGCTGGCCGCGGTGTGCTTTCTGGGTTTCGGCAACTGTGACACGGAAGCCGGCTATGGCGGCGGTGGCGAAGATTTTACCATAGACACGGCCAACCAGTGCAAAAACGAAGGTTATACGATAACTTCCTGCGAGCCGCCGACCTATGTGTCGGGCGCGCCTTGTCCGTATAATGACAAATATTATGCCAAGTGCAGCGAAGACAAGGTCAGAGCCTGCAAAGATGCCGGCTATGTCGACTCCTGCGGCGACGGTTATGTTCTGGACAGCGCGCAGAGCTGTCCGTACGACAGTTCTTACAAAAAATGCAAGTGCAATCCCTGTGACGGTTATACTTATACCTATGAACAGGCGACGGCGGACGGTTATGTGACCGACGGTTTCTGCCTGAGCTGCAATACGACCAAATACAAACGCAAAAACAATCCCTGCGTGGGTTATTATAGTTGCGAATGCGGCGGCGAAATCGGCACGGCAACCTGCAAAAGCGGTTCGGTAACGAAGTATGCGGTTTGCAAAACCTGCTGCGAAAACCGTTGTACGCTAGCAAGCTGTCCGGAGAACCATGACTGCGAGTATGAGGAATGTTCGGGCAAATACTGCGACAACGGCTGTAGCAGCGGTTATACGGACATGTGCACGGTGTACAGCGAGTATGGCACTTCGACCTGCACGCAGATGGGATACCGGCAGCAGACCTGCACCGGCGATGCGGTTTTGTGTCCGTTTGACACGACTTATAAGTTCTGTATGTGAGGCTGAGTATTATTGTGTTTTTGATTGTAGGGTTTTCTTTTCCTATTGTCATTCTCGACCTCTTTCCTGTCATATTCGGGCTTGACCCGAATATCCAGAGATCCCCGGAACGCGCTACGCTTGTCCGAGGATGACAGGAGAGAAAAAAGAGCCCGAGGATGACAGAAGAAGAAAAGAAAGTACTCGAATATGACAGGAGGAAAAAGAGGCTTGGGCATGGCGGAAGAGGGAACAGGGCAGACAGAGGTTTTGTGAGGGGTTGCAAGAGGAACTAATTCAGGGGAGAAAGGCGATGAGAAATCAGTATATTTTATTAAGTACAGTATGTTGCGGGCTTTTTTTCGGTACGGAAGCCTGGGCGCAATGTGTGGCGACCAAGGATTGCAGCACTTTGGGATATAAGCAGAGCAGCTGCGACTCGGGAAAGGGCATAAAATGCCCATTTGGCGAGGCTTGGTACTGCCCCTGTGACGCCTCTTACATATACACCTGTACAGGAACTAACGAAAGCCCAAGCTCAGCCAAATGTGGCGATAAGTACAGCATGTGTAACTGCGCGACGGGTACGCATTGGGACAGCAGCAGCGGTAGTTGCGTGGCCGACCGCGCTTCATGCGCAATCGGCTGGATTTATTACAGCGACGGCACCTGTTCGGCACCAGCCGCTTATACAACCAGCAAAACGGTTTTGGGTATTGTGGTTTATGTCAACGATAACGGTGTCGGCGGTCAAATTATGGCACCATGGTGGATTGATGCGAGCGGCAACCGAAGCAGTTCTGGTGTCGGTATGGCTTGGGGTGGCTATGGTACGGATATTTCAAGTCTGCCGAATATGACGAGTAGTACACAGGCTGAAGCTGATTTTGACAGTTGTGGCAATACGGACAAGATTGTTGCTGCGGGTAGTGCGAGTACTTATCCGGCCGCCTGGGCGACGCGGAAATATGCGCCGACGTCGACGACCAATGGCAAGTGGTGTCTGCCGGCAGCCGGTATTTTAAGAAATATTCAGAAAAACCAGAGTGCGATTAGCACCGCAGTTAGTAAGGTTGGTGGCGCTTCAAACTTACTCAACTATTGGGTGTGGTCTTCTTCGGAGATTTCAGACTACTACGCGTGGAATGCAAGACTTTATGGCAGCGGTTTGAACTACCTCAATAAGACCAGCATTGACTATTATGTTCTTCCGGTGCTCGCTTTTTAGTTTCAACCCTTTATCTTTTAGCGCAGCCCCGCTTGCGGGGCTCGCTTTAAAAAAAGAATCGATTTGCGCCGTAGGCGCAAATGCCGAATTTCCGCTCCGCAGGAGCGGAAATTTTTGATTCCGAAAAAAGGATAGGCAGAAAAGAGAATCGCGCCGCAGGCGCAAAAAAACGGCCTTCTGTCATTGCTGGACTTATTTTTCTTACGTCATATTCGGCCTTGAGCCGAATATCCAGAGATCCCCGGGTCAAGCCCGAGGATGACAAGGAAGAAAAGAAAGTACTTGAGGATGGCAGGAGAGAAAAGAGTCCGAGGATGACAATTATTTACTTGTCATTCCCGTGCTTTTTTTCTTTTTGTCATTGTCGTGCTTTTTTTCTTTTTCGTCATTCCCCGGCTCGACCGGGGAATCCCTAGATTGCTGGATTAAATCCGGCAATGACAGAGGAGGAGAGAGCTTGACACGGGAATCTGTAAGGGAGATGTCCGGCTCAAGGCCGAACATGACAGGAGAGAAAAGAGTCCGAGGATGACAGGAGAAGAAAGTACCCGAGGATGACAGGAGAAGAAAGGAACCCGAGGATGACAGAGGAAAGGAGAAGAAGCAAGCTCGGAGATGACAGTAAAAATTTTTATTTTGTAATATTATCGTAGAGATCCAGCCAAAGAGGATTGGAACTTTCAATCAAATTAACTTTCCATTCTCGGTTCCATTTTTTTAGGTTTTTTTCTCTTTGTATGGCGGTTATTTCATCGTTGTAAATTTCATAGTATACCAGTTTATCCAGAGAGTATTTGGCGCTAAACCCGTCTATTATTTTGTTTTTATGTTCATATATTCGGCGTACTAAGTTGTTGGTAACGCCGATGTAAAGTGTTCCCTGCGGTTTATTGGTTATAATGTAAACGTACATGGTTTTCATGGGCTGATTATAGTTTGAGGCGGATATTCGGGTCAAGCCCGAATATGACAATTATTTACTTGTCATTGCCGTGCTTTTTTTTCTTTTTTGTCATTGTCGGCCTTGAGCCGACAATCCAGAGATCCTCGGGTCAAGCCCGAGGATGACAGGGGAAGAAAGAGGCCGAACATGACAGAAGAAGAAACAAGTCCGAGGATGACAGGAGAGAAAAGAGTCCGAGGATGACAAAAAAGAAAGTACCCGAGGATGACAAAGAAGAGCGGCGTCCAATAAAAAGGGAGCCGAGGGGCAGAAAGGGACAAGTTTGAAGACATTTCCAAATAAGAAATGCACACCAGAAACAGTTGAAATTTTTTTTGTATTGACATCTTTTGTACGGACGTATATATAAGGCTATATACTCCATTCAAGGTGCTAAAAATTAATTTATGCACTTTCAAATAGAAGAGGAAGGCTTATGGTTTTATATAATGAATTGCCGGTTTATCGGGACAGTTATAATCTGCTGTTGGAAATATATAAGGCGACCAACAAGTTTTCGCACGAATACAAATATTGTCTGGGGCAGGACATGAAGCGCGACGTTTTGAACCTGTTTCGCAGTTTGTACCGAGCCAACCGGGCAGTGGAAAAACATCAGCCGCTGGAGGAGTTTCTGGACGATTTTGAATTGTTGAAAATTGAAATCAGAATGTGCGGCGATCTGCGGCTGCTGCCGATTAAGAAAGTTGCCGAGCTGGCGCTGCTGACAGATGCCATCGGCCGGCAGATTACGGCCTGGAAAAACAAGAGTCGTGCCGCGGCTTCGCTCAGCAAAGCCGGCTAAAAAATTTTTTGTAGAAGATTATTGTGTTTATTGTGCGGGAATTGTCTCAACTAAGGTTGGGATGAGAGAGCGGATTTTTATTAAAAAAGGACTGCCGACAGCCGCTTGGTTGTTAAGATAAAACAGGCAGTGAAAACCGTTGGGTGTGGTCTTCTTCGGAGAAATCAAACAACAACGCGTGGAATGCAAAACTTAATAACAGCAATTTGAACAACAACAATAAGAACAACAATAACAATTATGTTCTTCCGGTGCTCGCTTTTTTGGTAAAAATCAGGGATATTTTGATTATGCGGGAATTGTCCGAACCAAGGTTGGGACGAGAGAGCGGATTTTTATTAAAAAAGGACTGCCGACAGCCGCTTGGTTGTTAAGCAAAAACGGCAGTGAAAACCGTTGGGTGTGGTCTTCCTCGGAGTACTCTAGCAACAACGCGTGGAATGCAAACCTTGATAACAGCAATTTGAACAACAACAACAATAAGAACAACACTAACAATTATGTTCTTCCGGTGCTCGCTTTTTTGGTAAAAATCATGATTATGAAGAGATATGGATATGCAGTTGGATTTGTTTGGCGGCGTGCAGCGCGGTTCAGTCGGTTTGGACGAGCTGTTTGCCGCTTATCTGGAATGCCGGCGCAACAAGCGCCGCACCACAAACGCCCTGGCTTTTGAAGTCGATTTTGAGCAAAAGCTGATAGAGCTTTGGAAAGACGTCAATAACGGAACTTACATGCCCGGGCGCTCGATTGCCTTTATTGTAACCGAACCGGTGCAGCGTGAGGTTTTTGCCGCCGATTTTCGCGACCGCATAATTCATCATCTGATTATCGGCAAGCTTAACCATCTGTTTGAAGCCTCTTTTATTCAGGACAGCTACAGCTGCCGCGACGGAAAAGGAACCCAATACGGAATCGGGCGGGTGGCCGGTTTTATCCGCGAATGTTCGCGCAACTACACCAAGGACTGTTATATTCTGAAGATGGATATTCAGTCTTTTTTCATGAGCATTGACAAGGGCCTGCTTTATAAATATCTGCGCGAGTTTATTCTGGCGCGCTATCATGAGCCGGATCAGCTGCTGATTTTGGAACTGGTGGAAAAGGTGGTGTTCAACGATCCGGAGCAGAACTGCCACATTAAAGGGCGGCGTTCCGACTGGGACGGCCTGCCGCCGAGCAAGAGCCTGTTTACGTCTGGCAAGGGCAAAGGGCTGCCGATTGGGAATCTGACGTCGCAGATATTTGCCAATTTTTATCTGAATTTTTTTGACCATTATGTGAAGTATGATTTGGGAATCGAATATTACGGCCGCTATGTCGACGATTTTGTGATTGTGCACGAAGACAAGGATTTTCTGATTGACGTGCAGGCCAAACTGCGTTCGTTTTTGCAGGCCAAGCTGATGCTCCGCCTGCATCCGCGCAAGATTTATCTGCAGCATTTTTCAAAGGGCGTCAAGTTTATCGGTGCGGTGGTCAAGCCCGGCCGCGAATATATCGGCAACCGCACCAAAGGAAACCTGTATGCCAAAATTCATTATTACAACAAAGAGGCGGAAAAAAATCCGCGCAAGGCCAAAAAACTGCTGCCCGACCTGCTGGCCAGCGTCAATTCGTATCTGGGGTTTATGATTCATTACAAAACGTACAAAATCCGCCGCCGTTTGCTCGAAAAGGAGCTTAGTCCCCTTTGGCGCAGGTTTGTGACCTTTGACGAGAGCATGCGCAAGCTGACCCTGAAAGAAAAATACAAGCCGGCCGTGGCCAAGCGCAACAAAATCAGAAACCGCCGGCGCCGGCTCGATAAAGCGGCGGCGATGCTTGCCG
>OMAO01001081.1_pt1 | contig 11377 bp, 15 predicted proteins | sample 1644641 | NCBI WGS metagenome assembly OMAO01 (sample SAMEA103958120, study PRJEB25191) | human gut metagenome | biome: human-associated habitat [ENVO:00009003]; feature: intestine environment [ENVO:2100002]; material: feces | place: Germany | collected 2013/2015
AATCTGATAGAGATTGGTTCCTGGAATAAGCCTTATGAAGAAAAGGATCTGGAGGAGTAAGGAGTATGGCATTTGATTATAAAAAAGAATATAAAGAACTTAAAGAAAAGTATCCTCAAACAAACGATGATTATAAAAAAGAAAAAAGACAATTATTAGAAAAGTATAATCAAATAGTTGTAAATTTGTCCTTCGGCTATTCTCCAAAAGATAGAGAAGAAAGATTATTAAAAATAATCGAAAAAGAAGCAATAGCAAAAGAAAAAACATTAATTGCTAGAGTTAATAAAGAAGTTGGTTTAATTGTAAAAGCATTAACATTGAATGTTGGCTTAAATGGTGAATTAAACGGAACTATTAAGGGTGAAAATGGAATTTGTAAAATTGAAACGATATATGCGGGAGGACATAACATTCAATGTTTACATTATAGAGTATTAGTTCATAAGGTTAACGCTTAGCCTTCAAAAGCGTCAATAATGAAAGGACAAAACTAAAATGACAACACAAGAAAAAGTAAATGCATCCTTTGTTCATTATAAAGAATTGAACGAAGAGCTTTTAAAGGGATATGAAGCAAACACTATGTTTGAATTGAAAAAACAGGACATTTTTAAAACTTTGTGCTATTTAGGAAGGCATGCTGATAGTATTTTGATAGCTGATACTTTCATTGGTAGACGTTTCTTTAATATTGTTGAAAGAAGTGACGCTTTTTATGAGTTTGTAAAGTATTTAAGTATATACGATTTTAATGAGTGCAAAGTTCAAATTTATATACGATGCGATTTTGGCTTTCAAGCTTTATTAATTGCTATTAGTTAAAATGATATACGAAACAGAAAAGCTAAACGACAATATATATGTCGTTTTTGAAAAGGGCAAAAATTGGCGACAGCCTGTTAAAGCTATAACAGCCGCTTTTGACACAGAAACACTAACTTATATCGATGGAAAAATAAAAAGCAATCGTTATATTTTTAACAAATTAAAAGGATGCACAGACAACGAAAAACGACAACGTTTACGTTGCGACGTTTGGGCGTGGCAGTGCTATGACGAGCAAAACGGGTTTTTTATGACTAACGACTTTGAAACATTTGTAACTTACCATGCCGTTGCAGGCTATAAACATGTTTGGTGTTATAATGCAACTTTCGATTTTGCGCAAATCGACTATAAAATTTTGGTAGAAAATAAGGAAAAATGGAAACAACACAAACGCAAAGACGAAAATAGCAAAGCTTATAATAAATCGCAGCCTTGGACCTACGAAAGTCTCCATAATGCAGAAGGCGCACGATATAGTTATAAACTTTGGGTACCTTATAGAGACCCAGTGAATCGTCATAAGCATGTGCACTCTTGCGATTATCGCGATTTTATGAAAATACTTCCAGGTGGTCTTGAAAGTCTTTTAAGCGAGTTAGACGTTGAAGATTTAGACGGCAACAAAATTAGAAAGTTAAAAATGGATTATCAAAATGTTAAAGTTGAAAAATTAACACAAGACGAATTAAATTATTGTTGCAATGATGTAAAAGGATTATATTTTGCTATTAAAAAGTTTGATAAAACTATAAAAGAGCAAACAGGCGGGGAGTGTTCAATTTTTGGAAATGGAACTAATATAATGACCGCCGGCGGACTTGCAAAAGCTGAATTGCTGCGTAGTATGTATCCGTTAGAAAAAAACAAACGGGAACGCATCAAAAAGTATCAAAAAGATCATCCCGTTAGCGAAGCACAAGACAAGTTTTATCGGAAAACTTATTTATACCGCGGTGCGATTTGCACGCTTAACAAAAAATATAAAGGAAAGCTTTTAACAAAAAAATTGTTTAAACGAAAAATGAATAGGTATGATGTCAACAGCGAGTATCCTTTTGCGATGGATAGTATAGAAGATTTAATCGGCCAGCCTTTGACTATATCAATGCAAAACTATCTAGCTAACAAAAAAGAATATAAAAATGAATATGAAGTTATATTTCTTTGTAATCACATTACAGGATTTTTACGAGATGGAATGATAGCAACATGGTATGATTGTCGTTTAAAAGAATATGTAGATATTATCGAAGAAGATTATAGACACTGTCTTTTTGAAGACGAAATTGACGAATATGAAAAATGGTATGATTTAGACTATAGTGTTGAAAAAGTTATACTATACAAAAAAGGTCAGTATGTTTTTCGTAACTTTGTTAGAAACAATTTTGAAAAAAAGAATAAAGCAAAGCGCGAAAATCTTGTTGCTTTGTCTAAATTTTCAAAATTACAACTAAATAGCAGTTACGGAAAGCTTGCAGAACGAATTGAAAAGAAAACAGGACACTATGAAGAAAATCTCGAAACAGGATGCGTTCACTTTGTTGAAGACGAAACGGAAACATCTACAAAATCGATGCTTAGCATCGTGGTTGGTGCAAAAATAACATCCTTTGCTAGATGTTATATTCTTAGAAAAATCCGTGAAATTTGCGGATGCGATAAAAACGGCAAACCTCTAGTTGCTGTTATATTTGTATATATCGACACTGATAGCATTCATGCTTTTGCTGATTATCAAGGTGACGCGTTTAAGCTTGGTGAATTGAAAAGCGAAGCAGAATGCGAAGCGGCTAAATATATCATGCCAAAAACTTATATTGATATTGACAGTATCGAAAATGGTATTGTAAAATCGTATGAAATCCATAGCAAAGGCTTAGCAACGTCAATTGTAACAAAAAAGTTACAACATTATAAAAAGTTGACTTTAAAACGTATTGATAAGATTTTTAACTATGGACAAAAGTTTATGACGCTTCAAGCTATGAACGTCCGCGGCGGTAAAGTGCTAATACCAGTTGAGAAATATTTAGCACGCCCAGAGTGTGCGGAAGGCTTATTTTTAGAAAGTGGATATAATGGAACTTTTTTAAATGAAAGGTAGAAAGGAAAAAATAAAATGATAAATGAAAAAGATTTAACAGAAGTAAATTGTAAATATATAATAACAGTTGATAAAAGATTTAGTTTAATCGATACACGTCGCTTGTGTTTTGTGGAAATTGGCGGAGTATATACAACAATAGACTATTTTAAGGATTTAAGAAATCATTTAATTAAAAAAGAAGTAAAAACAAATGAAGGTAGGTTTTATATATCTTTTTATGATTGTGGTTTAATCTTTCATAAAACTGACGATATAGAAGACGCAGCAAAAGTTTTTGCAGGTATAACAAATGACTAGAAATTCAAAAATCATAGATTATAACAAAAAATATACAGTATTAAAAACAGTTAGATTTAATACAAAAAATAATCGCGATGTTCTTTGTTTAGAACTTCTAGACGATAAAAAATTGAATTTTTCGAAAATTGCAAAAGATGCGTTAATTCAAGAATATATTAAAATGATATTGTCAACTGACGATATACTGACAGCGACTGACAAAGAACTGATAAGAAAGGATTTAAGCAAAAATGGCAATTTATAAAACTATAAAAGGTGAAAAAGTTCAACTTAACGCGCGACAAATTAAAGCAACTATTTTAAAAAATACAGGATGGACCGAACAAGAATACAATAAAAATCGTTACATTTTGAAAAATAAACTGCGTACTTATGAAGCGTTTCAGCGTGCTTCAGGTTTCGAAGTTCAAGAACAAAGCCCCGTCGAAATTTTGTACTATCAGACGAGACAACAAAAAAAACAAGGTAGCAATTATAAAATGAGTGCTAAGCTTGCCGAGATTTACAAACAAACGTCCTACGGCTCAAAAGCAGCTATACAGCACGCTTTAAGCTCAACTAAAGTACGAAAGCGTCAAGAAGCTGCTTACAATTCAGAAACTTATAATAGTTTTAAACAATTTATACATGCTTCTCCACAGGCTAAGAGGCTTTGGGAAGGTATAGAAAATCCCGTAAAACGACGTAAAGCACTTGAAGCTTTAGCGGACGAATTACACTATATTCAAAAGAAAGATAGAGAATATATAAAAAATCAGGCTATCCCGTTTGGCGATGTCACAGGAAGCGAAACAGAGTTAAATTGGTTTCCGATGAATGATTGGCTCGACCAGCCAAATACAACAAAGAATTAAGAAAGTACTTGAATATTAATATCAAAAGTGATATATAATATATAGAGCTAGTTTCCTCCGCTAGCTCAGTGTGTGGGAAGGTAGGCGGTGGGATTGGATGCCGTTTTGGTTGTTATCGGCTTGGGAAACATTTTTAAACAATCATCGAAAATAATATGAAAGGAGAAAACAACAATGTCAAAATTATTTTCAATATTCGGCGCTCGTGAGAGCAAAGACGCAAAGCGCGTCAACATAAGTTTAGTTACTGGAAAGGACGACAGTCGCGAGTGGGCAAGTATAAGCATCGCTAAAGATGGAAAAAGCAAAACAAAGCTAGAAATTAAAGAAAACAAGAAAACAGGACAACGCTATTGTGTGTTGTATATACCATTTTTAGAAGAAAAAAAGGACAAAGATGTAACTAACAAAATTGACGACAATGATTTACCATTTTAAAAAATGATACTAAGACTAACAAGTCACTTGATACTTACACGATAAACGCAAGAAAAAGCGCGCGTAATATTGCAATTGCTGCTATCAATACATGTTAGTATCTATGTATAAAATAACCGCTTAACTACAAAAATAGTTTAAGCGGTTTACTTGTTTAAAAGAAAGGAAAAAATAACATGCTATATTTATTAAGATTTTTATATAGTTCAGATGCTGAACAACCAGGAGGAAAAGAACAAGAAGATGTAGAAAAAGCATCGAAGGAGTCTTTTACTGAAATGCTTAAAAAAGTACAAGACGACAATAACAAAATGGTTGAAACGCTCAAAGAAGAATTTAAAAAAGAACTCAAAGAGCGTGACAATATAATCTCGCAACTTATGAAGGATGGGAAAATCGACGAAGGCCAAGACGATAAAATACCTGAATTTGTAAAGAAAATCAACGAAAAGCGAGAAAGACAAAAACATTATTTTTAAAGAAAGGAAAAAAAGAAAAAAAAAGAAAAATGCCAAACGAAAAAGAAAATGTATTAAATGTATTAAATTTACCAGCCGGCACGACTACAGGCGTTGACGGTAGTGATACTTTTCCTGTAACATACAACGACTATATGAAAGCCGTTGAAACTATTGCAAGTCAAAATATCCGTGCTTTAGTTTCAACAAATAAGCTCGAAAATGCTTTTTATGAATATGATATAAGCGATGGACGTGTTATTGAAGAAGCTGTTATAGCTATGGCTGAAGCATCTGACTTTAGTCGTCAACCAGCTTTTGTTGTCGCTGATCCTAAAGTGTTTGTACAATACTTTAACAACTTTGAAGAAAAGCAATTTAACGTTTCAATCCGTAAAGACGATATCCGCAAAGTCATGGCAAAAGGCACTTCACCAGAAACTGTCGCAGGTTCTATCATGGAAAGCCAAACACAAGGCGAAGGTTCTTACGACTATAAAAAAGGTCGCGGACTAATTGAGACAGCAACATTTGTTGATTATTCAAAAATTTTAGGAACAAGTGCAAAACCTTTATATCCATCTTCAATGCAAGGTGTTGTTTTTGCGCTTCGCGATATGTACAACGCTTTGAAATCTGAAAACGACAATCTCGCTGGAGTTGCAGGACTTAAACAAAGTACCCCTGCTGAAGATATACGAATTGCTATACCAACAAAAGTATTAAATCTTATCGACGTTGTTGAATTAGCAAACGTCTTTAACTTAGAAAAAGAGCAACTTTTCGGTTTGATTGTACCGGTTGAAGTAGACGACGAAAGCGATAAGACAAATTGGTATAAAGTTGCAGTTTACGACCGTAAAGCCTTAGGACGTGCAACCTTCACTTTTGACTACTCACAAGACGTCTACGGAAATGCAAGAATGTCAACTCACTACTTAACAACTTCTCGCGCTTACTTCCACAATAAGCTTTATAAAGGTGTTTCGCTCGATTGCACAAAAGCATGCACAGCCGCAACTAGTAGTTTATTATCTGAATAGAAAGGACTTTAAAAAGTGGAAAATCTCAACCCTAAAAAAGTGCGAGATTTGGCAGGCGGCCGAGCTCGATATAGCTCGACCGCCTTTGCTGAATTTTCAAACCTTTTAATTAATAACTTAAAAGTTGAAAGAACTGATAGCGAAAAACTTAATGCATCTGTTGAAGGATTTATAAAAAAGACACTTATTGAAGATGGACAAGTTGGCTATGATTGCGTTACACAAAAATTTGCACGAGTAAAAGGTCAAGGCATTAACGAGCTTGGAAATCCTACAACTTTGATTTTTATTTTTAGAAATGGTTCTACGTTTTCGCGACCGGCTTACTACGAAGCTGATACAAACGGTGCCTATATAATCCCAGCCATGGAACTTAATTATAGTATTGCATCCATGATAAAAAATACTACTGATTTTATGGACGAGTGTGATATTGCCATTTTGCAAAATGTGAAAGCTTCAAAAGCACCTTTATACGTTGTCATGAAAGATGAAGAAACACAGTTATCGCTTATACATGCAATCAACGAACAGCAAAAAGGACAACCAGTTATAATTGTCAGTGAAGGCCTAGAAGATGCAATAAAAGGAATATCAACAAATTATAATTATATCGCTGATAAACTCGACGAAATTAAAAACAAATATCGTGATAGACTTTTTAATAAATTAGGAATTATGAGCGCTAATATCGATAAAAAAGAACGCGTACAAGTTGGTGAAGTTAATGCGACGACAGGCCAATGTGTCGATTATATATATATGATAATTGATACTTTTAACAAATATTGCAACTATTACAATTTGCCGTTTAAAATGTCGTTAAATGGTTCGCTAGAAGAACTATACGAAAATCCGACGGAAGAAAAAGACAACGACGAAGACAATACAGAAAAGGAAGACGAAGATGCAGGAAAAACCAATTAATTATATTGCAAGCGTTGTTGCTTGCATTACAACAGCAATACAAAGCGACGAAATCTTTAGTTATGTTTCGCTTTCATTAACGATATTGTCAATTGTTGTTAGTCTTGCTTTTACAATATATCGTTGGTATAAAGTTGCAACGACTGACGGAAGAATTGACAATGAAGAAATAGACGAACTTATGAAAAATATAAACGAAGATGTTAACGAAATAAATGACGCTGTTAACAACTTCGATAAAAAAGAAAACAAAGAAAGGAATAATAAAAATGATTAATATTAATACAATTATATCAAGCTTTGACGAAGAAGGAACTTTATTAAAATGGCTTAAAAAGGTTGAAGATGCTTTAAAAAATGCATCTTTAAAAACTGTTGAGACAGTAGCAATTGACGATACAAGATATCAATTAAAATTTGTTTTTGCTGACGATACTTTTTTATTAAGTCCAACAATAACAAGTCCACAAGGACCTGCCGGAAAAGACGCAACTATTACAGCTGAAAGTATCAGTGCTGTTATTGAAGGAAGTACTGATATTGTTGTTGATATGAACGAGACTAACGATAAAGTTGTAGTGCGTTTAGACGACACTTTTAAAAATGAAATAGCTAATAAAGCTGAGCTTTTAGACAATGCTACCTTGGAAGTCAAAAAAGCGAGTGACGGTGACCCGGTTATCAATCTTGTAGCTGAATTTGGCGACAAGTCAAAAGTTAATTCGCCTGTAAAATTTAATAGCAATTATTTTGATATAAGACGTGATCGTATTACATTAGTAGACAACTTTTTATATCAACATGATATAACAATAACAAAAGATGCAAAAGCAGCAATTATTCATGTTTTAAGTTTTTTAAACTATGAATTTACTGATTTTAACGAACTACGAGATATGATTAATAATAAAGAATTTTCATGGTATCGTGGAAATTTACGAGATACAAGCGGGGGTTACTTACTTTACAACGTTGGTGATGTTAGAATTACCGCTAATATGATTTTTATAAGTTACTGGACGAATGCGTCTAATACTCTATCGGAAGTTCAATTTGACAGCACTAGTACAATAACTGATATTGTTAATAGAGTACGTTAACTATGGCACGATACACAGAACTATTAAGCGAGTATTTAGAAGGCGGCGGGACTTTACCCGCTACCTTCGATACTATCGAAGGATTTACAGACTTATTTAAACTTCACTATCTTGATAAAGAAATAGGCTTTGAAACCGAAACACTATTTGCTGCAAAACTTGAAGAATACGCATCTATTTTAATACCGCTCTACAAAGAACGTATAGAAATGCATGTAGCTGCGATAACAAACGCAAAAAATCCAGTGCGAACACACTACGAAAAATATAACACTACTATCAATGCAGGACCGCAAAGAAGCACAGTTACTGATTTGCCATTTAACACTAACGCAGATATTACACCATCGACGATAAACAACGTTGATAGCTTTACTAATACGGACGAACGAATTACAGAGTCGCATGACACTGATTTAGACACTACTAGTGCTTATTATGTTTTAGATAAATTAAACGAAAAAGTACATAGTATAATATTAGATTTATTAAAAGATTTTAAAATTCTTTTCATGCAGGTATATCTATGATTACATTGTACAAAAACTTTACACCAAACACAGCTAGCGCTGTTCATTATCTTTTTGAAGACACAAACGACTATATTAATAAAATTAAACCAAACGTAGTTGTTTCATATGATATTGAAAATTATCGAATTAATAGAAATGTATTAATGATTAAGTTTGATAACCATATTAATGCTAAAAACTACGACGAAATAACATATATATGCGACAACTTTGACGAAAACGGCTATCAACGTTTTTATTTTGTTGATAACTGTTATCATCAAAGTGGATATGCTTTTTATAATCTTTCAATCGATTATTGGGCAAGCTATATTTATAGAGCTAGTATCGATAATATACATGTTAAGCGATGCAATAGAAACATTGCAACAGGAGTTTATAGGGACGACTTTATAACAAAAACTAATTCAAACGAATGGTTGCCAATCGCTGGAATAACTAGCAGTAGTAATAACAAGCTTTTTGATGTTAATAAATGTAGTATCGTTTTTTGCATGTCGTATAATGTTGTATCAACTAATACAGGCTCAGTTGATACAACACAGCTTTTTGCCATCAACTTAAAAGATTTAAAAGACAACTACTGTAATTATACAGGAAGTGGTGCAGAACGAAACGAAAATGACAAACTAGAATTATCACAAATGACAAATGCAGTAGACTACGCTATTGCCGTCGTAGGCGGTATATATGGTGTTAGCGCATGGGGGCCAATTAAGGACACAAATGACGCAAAAGTTACACAAGCCTGGATAGTTGACAATACTCTTTTGTTAACCACTGACAACCTAGTCGAAGGAATAAAAACAACTAATTTATACGATGGACGAACGCTTAGTCACACACTTGTTAATGCTGTTATACCATCAAATTTAAGTCGCTATTTTTCATTAAATTTAGATAAGAATTATAACTACTACGTTGGCACGCAAGGTAAAGGCTTAAAAATAAAAAAGCTAAGCGACAGCACTACACAAGTGCAATATAATGTTGTTGTTAGTCAAAGTGATTTGAAAGTTATTGTTAAGCAAGGTGATAACCAAATGGATATTACAGACGCTTTTGCGGTTCAATTAACACTTAATGCTGGTGAAGTTACAGGGATTCGAGCAATGATTTCAACAATACAACAAAGCTATCAAGAAGTTTCAAGATTTATGAGTTTAGGAAATAATAAGGCCGCAACTACTTTAGACTACGCGGGCCTACTAGTTGATTATGGCAGTGGCTTTCAAAATAAATTTATCGGCACGCTCATAGGCTCTGGCGATGGCTATTTAAATTTTAGAAATATATTAAGCAGTAGTTATACATCTGATTATAATGAAAATATCAATTTTCCAGTTTATAATCCCTACGCGCTAACAAAATGCCAAAGCATTGATAATGAAGACGAAATTGTTGCTCGTCAGGGAATCACTTTTGACAGTTATATAAGTGATTTAAGTTATATTTTCAACTATGATTTGTTGACTCAAACAAACAATACTTTTTTACAATGTGATTGCAATGTTACTAATACAATTTTAGATGCTTGCAACTTAATAAAAACGAAACTTGCAAGCGGTATTTTTATCGAAAAAATTGAACATGAATAAATCAACTTATTTAGACGGTTTGCGAGTTTTAAGTTATAACGCAATTATAAATGAAATCGATAGCAATCGTAATTTTGGCAAAACGTGGTGTTTTTTAAAGCGAGCTTTTAAACGCGGTCTTAAAAAAGGAAAAAAGACACTATACGTTAGAACATTTAAAAAAGAAATAAAAGAAGCTGTACAACAACTTTATCAACAAAGTGATTTACAAAAGTTTTGCGGAATTGAATTTTACGACCCGAAAACGAAAAAAGGAAACTTCAAAAAAGTCGGAAGAACATTTTTTGTTAAAAGACAAAATAAGTGGGTTTGGTTTATGAAATGTTACGCAGTAAGCGATGCAAACGCGGTTAGGTCTTGCGACGACCCAGAAATGGATACAATCATTTATGAAGAATATCGAACAACGGCACAGCAAGAAAAACACTTTCGCGGTAGTCGTATTGATATGTTTATTGATATGTTTTTCACAGCTAAAAGAAATCATAAAGTTACAATAATTTTGTTAGGAAATCGTGAAAATCCTATAAATCCATTTTGCACTTATTTTGGTATACCGCAACAACGAAACGATTTTGAAGGCATCAAAACTTTTAGAAATGGAAGTTATCTAATTTGTCAAATCAATAATAAACAACAATGCAATAACAATTATGACGCACAAGTGCAAAAGCTTTTTAACGGAACGGCATACGGCCGATATTTATATGAAAACGAAGCAAAAGGACAAAGCAAGTTACAGCTTAAAAAACCACCAGCCGAAGCTTTTAGCTATATACAGCTGCATCTAAATGGCTATGATATTAATGTTAAAAATCTAGGTGGTACGTTTTATATAACTAACAAAATTGATAAAAATAAGCCTGTTTACGTTTTAGAACGATGCAACAAATACAAAATAGAACGTATACTATTAAAGCGCTATAAAACTCTATTTACAAGTTTTATAAATGCTGTTGCATCTAACAATGTGTTTTACAACTCGCATGCAACATATGCATCTATTCAGCCGTTTTATAAATGGCTAAGTATATAGCAACTAGCTAGTACTAATATAGTACTAGCTTTTATTTTGTTGTTGCGTTAGTGTTGACTAACAAGCATGATAAGATGCGATGCGACGATAGTAATGTTAGATAAGAACGCTTCCGTAAGGGAAGTAGGCGCGTCGCGTCTTATCAATAA
>OMAO01001082.1_pt1 | contig 11374 bp, 18 predicted proteins | sample 1644641 | NCBI WGS metagenome assembly OMAO01 (sample SAMEA103958120, study PRJEB25191) | human gut metagenome | biome: human-associated habitat [ENVO:00009003]; feature: intestine environment [ENVO:2100002]; material: feces | place: Germany | collected 2013/2015
CCTCCATTTAATTCCTTCAGATATTCCATTGCTTTTTCTCTGACTTTCTCATTAGGAACATTTAAGATCTCTTTTTCGATCAGCTTTTCACCAATCTCTTTTGTTTCTGGTGATGCGTAATCTTCAAGGTATTCTTTCAATGTCATCAATGCATTTGGCTGACAGCAATTGACGATCTGACCTGACTTGAGTAATGACATAAAGCGGTCACCGGTTCTGCCGGCACGATAACAGGCAGTGCAAAAGCTCGGAATATATCCTAATTTCATCAATTCATCATATTCCTGCTTAAAAATAATTGGATTAACAATAAAATCCTCAGATAAATATGTACTTGCATGATTGAATGTTCCAGATCCAAAATGATGAAAGACATGTCTGATTCCATCAGGCGTTGTTACGGTATGTCCTCTCTGAGCACCACCATTTGAACAAACAACAATACTATTAGGTTTCTGTGAGAAATAATCTGTCATTAATCCTTTTCCACAATCTCCAAAGTTAGCACCTATCACAATCTTAATGTCTTTCATCTCTTAAATCTCCTATTCTACCAAGTAATTCCTTCTGAGCTAGAAGGTGTAGCAACTGTATCTGTAACATTATTCTCTGCTTCACTAACAATAATATCTACAATCTCATTTGTAATACTATCCATAGTTACTCTTCTAAAGTGTGTATCATCAAGATACTTCTTGTAAGACTTCTCAATTTCTTCTTCATCCCATCTGTGACCATGATTTACATCTAAATGATAAATGTTAAACTTCTGAGAAGTCTCTTCGTATAAGTCCTTAGTCTCTACATCAGACTGAAGATTATCACCTGTAACCTCTGATAAGCCATGACCTCTACTCTCAAATGGAAGATATGGATTTAACTGCTCATCACCCATTGTAATAATAATTCCTTTTCTTCCACGGTTTAAGCAATCAAGCTTTGTGTGACGAGAACCGAAATACCATGCTGCTGTGTAGGATTCATAACTGTTTCCACCACCACCGAACTCAAAATAAATCTTGTCAAGCTGTTCAGCAATACGAATATCTGACTCAAACTGTGAAGCCTGAATTGGACAGCTATCACAAGCTAAATCACCAATACCCATGATAAGGAACTCAACATCTGTAACCTTTTCATATAACTTAGTCATAATTACATTCAACTTCTTTGCTACCTCAACAGCAGCCTGTCCCATACTCCCTGTAACATCAAGTGCAAGAATAACAGGAATTGTGTTTGGATGTTCCTCTGTATCGCAACACTCTCTAATAACATTCTTAGGATCAAGTGCAGAATCAATATTTCTCGCCTTAAACATATCCTGATTAGAATAAGAACCTCTAATCATACCATCCGTTGAAACACTCATACCTTTTGTTGTTGAATAACTTACATAACTATCTCTTGTCCATGAACCACATCCCATATTATGCTTCCTCCTCTTCATCTACTTCTGTATCATCGTCATCATTGCCACTCATATCAAAATCGAACATTCCGTCAAACATGTCTCCCATATTTCCACCCATCATCATAAGTGGTAACATAGAACTCATTCCACCATTTCCATTCATCATACCAGTAGAACCATTATCACCTTTCATCATCTGAGAAAGCATCATGTACTTGAAAATATTGTTTGTACCTTTCTTACCCTTGATAATGTCACTACCAAACATTGAAACAATCTTGCCGTAAAAATATGTATTACCCATAAATACATGTCTTTCAGGAAGTACAGTCTCGATTGTTGAGTCCTCATAATTAATGACTGTAATCTTTGTCTTATCAGCTTCAATAACACATCTTGGCTTGCCATTTACAAGAATAATATCGCCCTTCTCTACTTTATTAGTTGGAATAATAAAGAAGAATTCCTCACCAATATCAAATACAAAGTTACTACAGTTTGTGAGCTTGCCAGTCTTGATGTTATATGTCTTATAACCACCATTTGTCTTAACTGCAATTCCACCATTCATAGAAAGTCTACACATTCCACTTCCTACCTTACCAAACATACCGTTTAAAAAATTGTTCATCATATTATTTTCCTCCTATGATATAAAAATTATTGTTTACAATTACTTATTCTCTCAATCCATCCAAAACTCTCATTAAAATGTGTCTTGTAAGATTTTTAACATCGCCACTGTATAATCCACATTCAATGTCACAAGCTTTTAAAACTTCATCAAGAGTTTTATTCTTCTCTTCACTCAGTAACCTCTTACAATTTTCATACTGAATATCATTAGTCTCATGAGCATTTTTAAGATTACTTTCTAAGCAGCGAATAATATCAATCAGTTCATCTTTTGTCATAGATTTTAGTGTGCTATCTGAATATGTTTTTCTTCCATCACCTATTGACATATAGTTATTCTCCCATTTCTATCTTCTGACCAACAAATTTCTGAAGTTGCTCATTTACATAATCAGGATAAGTTTTTACAACATAATCAGTGCAAACATGAATTTTTGTAATAACTTTGTTCTCATCGTATTCAATACTTCCAAGTGTTCCACCTGGAATTCTGATAGGTAAACAGCCATCCTCATAATCACAAAGCACATAATGTTTCCAATGTCCATTCGGATCAAGCCCAGCAAGCTTGTCCAACTCTGTTGTGATTTCACAATAATATTCATTCATTTTTGAATATTTTGAATTCGCATATTTGTTAATTAGCTTCATATAATTATTCTCCTATTCGTAATCTTCTGGATGTTCTTTATAGTCGTCTACTACACTTTTCATATAACTAAAATAATCTCTTACAGTATCGCTACCATTAGTAAATCCACTTGTCACTTCATATCCATTATCGAATACTGCAAAGGTTAAGAACTCTGCTCCACCTCGTTCTACTTCTATGTCGCAACCTCTATATTTACCCTTCATAGTGTTATTCTCCTATTTCACAAATTCAACAGTTCCATCAGTGTGCGTTTTCACATTCCAACCTTTACTATTGACAATTACTTTTTTGCAACCATAACGTTTAAGCCACTTCTTATTTATTCTCTTTTTCTTATGCTTTCTTGCTTGAACAATCTTTACATATTGAATATCATAAGAATCTGGCATTTGAGCAACATCCAGTCCTAATATTTTATTGATGTCAACCTTTTCATCTGTGGTAAAATCCATTGTTATTGATGCATCTTTTCTTATCCAATTACCAAGACGAGTTCCTTCTTCTGCTTCACAAGAATCCAAATGAACATTATCCAGATTACTTAATTCCTTACCAGTCGTAGCATCGAACAAAGTCAAGTTACCACAACCAAGATCATATTTTGTTGGCAATTTATTCACACCTCCAATCTGCCAAAGGAAAGAAAAATTTCTTGCTAATCTAACCACTTGTTATCCAAATAGCAGAACCCAAATACCATTCCACCAATTAAAATAACCCAAAAGATCCAGAAAATAATAATTGGAAAATCAGATTCTAGCCTTTCTATCGTCTCATCAATAGTCGAATTATTATAAAATGATGTATTATCAGAAATGGTTTTATCTCTCAAATCTGTAAAAATTGTTCCTTTATATTCAGTGCCAACACCATAATATTTATATCTTACATGACTTGACTCCTTAATTGTGTCAATATAATCAGTACCAGGTAAATCAATCTTATTACTTGCGAAATTCACTCCACAAAATGATATTTCTTTGCACTTAATATTTTCACTTCCGACTTTATCCCAAGTCCAATATGTTTCTGTTGTAGTATACGAATGTCCTTTACCATCGGTATGAGTAACAGTTCTTGTATGCATTGTATATCTCTCTTTGACTTTCTCTACATACATATATTCTCCACCAATTTCAGGATATGTAACTATATCTACCGCTTTTAAATCACCATATACAAACGCATTACCAACATTTGTGTCCATTCCGTATTGGAACATTTCTTGACTTTCTATCTTAACAGCCTTGTTATAAATTTCATTTTTATCCATTTGGTGTTCTGAAATCTTGGAAGAAATCAGAATACCAAACAGAATCATAACTGCAATGATAGAAATACTGACCAAGATTTCACGTTTTGTTATTTCAAAATCGCCAAAATCAAAACCTTTTCTATCATATCTCATAAACTAATCCTCTTTAAACAAATCCTGTGGAGCATCAACTGGCGCATTGTAATCCAAATACTCATATTCCTGTACTTCATATCCAAGTAATCCAAGAAACTGTCTTGTAGGGAACTTTCTCACATATCGCTTGTATTCCTTAATCTGTTTATTGTAATTGCTGCGATACTCTGCAATCATATTCTCTGTCATAGATAACTCATTCATAAGAGTCTTATAGTTCTCATTTGACTTCAGTTCAGGATATGCTTCTGCAACTGCTGTAATAGCTGTTGTTACATTCTCAATATCTCCTGTTGATCCACGACCATCCGCAACTGCTGTCAATGTATCAGCTTCATGTTTGTCATACTGTTTTACGCAATCAGCAAGGTTATACACAAGGTCAACTCTTCGCTTTTCCTGTACTTTAATATCTGATGATGCTGTATTTACCTGCTCCTCAAGTGCAATAGCTTTATTCTGCGAACTCTGTACACCAAATACAATCATCAAAATAACCGCTAATACTCCTACGCCAATAATTACTGGCACTTTCCAATTTGTGTTTTTCATTTAAAATCTCCTTTATACGTAATATTTTTATTAGTTACACTGTAATATTCTCTTATTTGTTGGGATTCCCATAGCCGAATGGCTTAGATATGATTAAAAATTTTCCAATGAAAGATTGATTTACTGTGACTTTCCTGAATCATTAAATTCTCTACCTTCAATAATATTCTGAACACCTACTTTACATATTTCTAAAGCAAAAGCATATGCGTTATTATAGATAAGTCTGTCGTGTTCTGCCGTTGGATTGTCGTATACGCTATCAATAGCTTTATCAATACCATCTATAAACCTGTTAAGTCTTTCACTTACTTCATTATTGGCAAATACATCGTCATATACTTTTGCAGTTGCCCTCAAACCTCTTGATTTATTCGCATATTCAAAGGCTCTCAATTCATCTTTTCCAAGCCATTTCTGAAAAGCACCGCAATCATCACAATAAAGTCCTATGTTATTGCCTTTTACTTCTGTATGTAGTGAAATACTTCCACATTTCTTACAACAATTCTGATACATGTTTTCACCTCCAATGTATTATTCTCTAAACTCACAAGTATCACATGTCAAAAAATACTTATCATAATCTTTGCAGCATTGTGTTTTTATTAATCTCAGTAGTCTCTTTCTCATCCATAATCGCCCCACAATTAGGGCAATATTTTGATTTCAACTTCTGATTCGCATAGTTTAATTTATATACTTTCTTGGTACAAGCTGAACAATATACACCTTCATTTGCACATTCATCTAATACAAACCAATGACCATGCTTTCGACCTTCTTCCTTAAAATTTATACAAAATGATTCACATCTACAAGTCAACATAGATGCAATAGCCATTCCGTGAATAATAGCCATTTTACATTGATTGTTATCTTTAAACACTGTTGAATCAACCATTTTGCTAAATTCATCTGAAGCGATGTAATCCAATACTTTCTGTTGTAATTCAGTTGGATCAATAAGTGTCTTGTAATTATCCATTTAATACCTCTTTTCTAAAATCCAAAAATATGTTGCTTTCTTATGAAGTTACTCAGATATGATTTTCTGAAACATATCATCTACCGAGTCCAATAAGTCATATCTCTTATCAAATGCTGCTGTTGAGCTTCTTGCAAATTTACGCTCAACCATGTCGATGTAGTAAGTCATTGTTCCATCATCACCCATATAGAACTCATTCCATTCATCATCAGACATCAATCTTCTAACATTTAACTGGTTGATAGCAAGACTATCAAAGCTAACTACCTTAAATTTCTCAATAATATCTGCAAGATTTTCATATAGCCAATTCTGCTTTACAATAATGTTTTCATGATCTTCTGAATAAAAATCATCACCACGTCTTAAATGTTTATAACCAAGAATTAGCATCTTCAGATTATTATTCTCTAAAGCTTCTACATCCGATGGCTTTAATACACCGTTGATTACATGAATGACCGCATTTGGATATTTCTTAATAAGTTTAATAAATTTTTCTGTGGGATCTACAAGTGATACACCAAGACCATAGATAAGTTTTTCATCAACAAGCTTTCTAATAAGTTCTTGTTTTTTCTCAAAATGAATCTGATTTACCGTCATGTTTACAATAATTTTTCTATCTTTGAGTTTCTGTAAGAATGGAATTAAGTCAGGATGACTTGTGGCATCCCCACCACCAAGAGCAACTTCCTGATATGGATGAAGTGTGTTAATGAATTTCTCATTCAAAATATCTCCAAATTTGCCATCCGTTGTACTACCTTCATGGCAGAATGGACATCCCATATCGCAAAAATTACAAATTTTTATATCCATATTCTCTGCAAAAGCTGGTACAAACTCATCATCTTCTGTCTCTCTGATCTTTGTTCCATCGCTCAAAATTGTGGTTCTAAAGTTTCCATTTATGTATCTTCCTAATAATTCCATTCTTAAAATCCTCCTAAATTAAATCAACCATCGTATCCATATTTACCAAATGCAACAATTTTATCTCCACTTTTGCTTGTATATCTATTTACAAATGTTTCAAGATTACCGTACTGCCACTCCTCATAGGTTTTAGCATCCTCGTCTACAATATTGTTCTTTTTTGCGTATTTGGTATAATACTTTTCTTTCGCAGATTCTGACAAGTTTGACCAATCTTGAGAAAATTCATCTTTGTGATTTTCATAGTCTTGTGCTGCATATTTCTTATCATCATTTGATAAACTATTTGCTTTTACAAATGACTCAGAACCCCATTCATCAAAAAGAAGTTCGCCATTCTTCCACTGTTCAAATTCTTCCTCGCTACACATTGTAAGTGAATGTGTGCTTGATGAGTTAGTTTCATAAACTCCTCTTCTAATCTGTCTCTTCATTTTTTTCTTACCTCCTTGTTTTAATATTCTCTCTTTACAACCAAAGAAACCTGAATTTACTTTTAAATTTATTCTTCTAATTTCCTGCCACACCAAGGACAATATGCAATATATTCTTTCTGATGAACAAACCCATCATCGTACTCATCCCATTCAGAAGTTTCAATGTCTAAGTAATGTTCATTTGTTAATGGATCTACATATATTTGGTTGTCAGGTGAGTCATAATTACAACGGTTACACATAATTATTCTCCACTCTTAATGATTTCTTCTAACGTTCTTGGTGTATAATTCATATAACTTTTCATACATCCGACATTCCACATATTACATGGTTTATCATATAAAGCTATCATCTGATACTTGACTTGTTCCATCATATTATCTTCAAAACCTGTATGTACATGACCGTAGAGATGGTAGCTTCCGTAGTAGTGATTCTTAAAGCAAGGAATTGGATAATGGCACAGAACTACAATCTTACCATCACCAATATCGAGTTCCTTGTAATCAACAATCTCACAAAATCTACTCTGCAATTCCCTGTTCTTTAGTAACTTACCATCATGATTGCCCTTGATTAGATGTATATTCCCATTCAAATTGTTAAAAATTTCAATAGTTTTTGTTGTGTTGTACCACGAAATATCTCCAAGCAAGTATACATCATCATCAATTTTTACTGTGTTATTCCAATTTTTAATAATCGTCTCGTCATTCTCTTCGATTGATTTAAAAGGTCGATTATCAAAAGATAGACAATTTTTATGTCCAAAATGTAAATCTGATATAAAATAATTCATCTTCTTACCTCGCTCTATCGCATTCATTAAAATCTAAAAGCATCTTATATTTATATTCTCCAAATCTTTCTTTCCATCGCTGCTTTGCTTTATCAGTATCCCAATTAAAGGGCATCATATGGTAATTGATAAGGAAACATATATCTAAGACAGCCTTATTAAACCCTTCCATTAAATTCTCTAAAACCAAATAACAACCGACAGATGGGTGGTCATAGTAATGAGCTATATCATTTTCATCAATGGTCTGACAGTATAATTTGCCATAATCATGAAAAACTGCTCCCATATTGTATTCAGCTTTATATCCTTTTTCTGTAAATAAATCATATGTATTAAAGCAATGATTTTCTAAAGTCATACTATGATGAGGATTCTTCTGGTCAAAATCTTTCATTTTAGCAATCAATTCACCTGTGGTCATTGCATTAGTATTATGAAATTTATGAATAATAATTTCATTAAAACCCTCTTCCTTGAACGGAATCTGAAATTTTCTAATCTGCTTATCCAACACGAAATCAGGTACAGGATGTTCTCTATGTAAATTATCTTCTTTACACTGCTCAAACGGTTTTGGAATAATCACACACACTTTTCTAATATCCAATCCATTTACTTTCATCATAATTGCTCTGCGAGATTTCATAGTCAAATTAGTCGCATCAGCAATTACATTCTTTTTATTCTCCAAATTCTTACGAATTCTATTATGAAAAATTTTAAATACTTCTTCATTATGTTCTTGGTCTTCGTAATTACCTGTCAATTCTTCACGAATTGCGTCTGATGATACGATTATTGTATTTGGATTCTCATTAGCAATCTGAGTGGCAATGGTTGATTTACCACTACCACTCAAACCACACATGATCCATAGTGTAGGTTTATTCATAAATAACTCCTATCCGTTATGTTTTAATAAATACTCTCGGCTTACATTTTTAAAACTCTGCTGACCATCAATACTACGATATACAAATCCCTCTCTCTTAACCTTTGGATTTAATTCACTATATCCATCAGCTTCAAGTTTCATCTCTTCCATAGTCTTAGGTAACTCATAAGCCGTATCAATAATTGGCACACTTGTTAATCCATGACTCTTACAGAAATCAGCCATTTCTACAGTTCCAAGTCTTGTACCATCAATAATCAGATTGAATACAAATAACTTATTCTCCGTAAATTTATATGGATTTCCCTGAACTGAGCCAACTCCTTCACCTTGTAACACGACTCTGTTATAATTATTCTCTGTTGCAAACTGTGTAAGAATCTTTTCAATGTCATATTTATCAGCCAATTCCCAATAGATATTTGACTCGTGATAACAAGCCTGTTCTCTATCAGCCTGTCTTACATTTCTACTGCATACAATAAAATCAAATTTATTCTTACCCTTCTTCAATCTATCAACTGCAAATGTGCAGCTTGTGCCATCGCATTTCTCAGTCTTAATCCACTTTTCGGTACTCTGAAGATAAAATGGTGCATTCTCAATTCTCGTCTCATCTGTTTTGACAATCCAATCTGGAAACTTCTTTGGATTATCTTTCTTGCGACCAAACAATAGAAACATAATCTTACGACCAATGCTGTATCTCATAATCCTTCTTACAATTGGGTTGGCGAATAACTTTGGTCTACGCTTTGCCATTGATTTATATTTAGCATTTGGATCAACCCTATTGGTCTTTCTTGCAGCATCCTCTTCTGAAGCATATGTAATTTTCAAAGCTTCTGTAACATCATCACCAATATTTTTATCCTGTAATTCTGGGAAAAGTGATAATGGTAAGGCTAGTCCCTGGCTAATTACCTTAAACTTGCCAAGTCTCATAGTCTTAACTTTGAATTTCTTATTTAATAAAAATGCAAATCTCTCATCTGTTTCAGGACACTTGCTGTCAATTTCAATATAAACAGCCATATCTCCTACATTAAACTCGCCCTTCTTAGCGATACAAACCCATCCTAAAACTCCAATGAGTTCAATATTATCAGCTCCTTCAATCGGTCTAATCCATTCAATCTTTTCTACATGTGCTAATGCTCTTTCTTTGTTCTCCAAGTTCCTCTTACCTTAGTAAGTAGTGCGCACTTTATCCTATAGGAACTTTTCTATTTTTCCTTTCTTCTTTAATCTTCTAATTTGTTGCCTTTTGCTTCATTACAAAGCTTACACATTGTTTGATAGTTACTAATATCATCAATACCACATTTTGAGCGTGGCATAATATGATCTTTTGTCATCAAAATTTCATCACCATTATCATCAACTGCATACAAATTCAGATGATAACTTTTATCCTGTAAATGTCTTTCTTTTGCAAAATATTTTCCTTCAATTCCACAAACTACACATTTACAACCTTTAGAAAAAAATGTTTGGTATCTTTGGCTATTGCCCTTAATCAAATCTCCATCAAAATCAACTTTTGCAAGTTTTTTATCTTTCTCAAATAAAACATCTTTTACTTTATCTCTGACTTCTTCTATTGAATAGATTTCTTTCCTAAGTAATTTTGTAGGATTAAAATCTTTTAAAAGCGTTTTTACTTCACCTAATTTAAAACTTTTTTCAAATAGCGGTTGCTTGTGCCAAGTTACGGATAATAATTCCGTATCGTTTGTAGGTGACATTGGATTATTATTCTTAGGGAAATCGGTTTCTAAAAAATCCCGTATTGTCTCGAACCTCAAAGACAGCACCTTATCATCGACTTTGTATTGGATTTTAAATTTTTTATCTTTTCTTCGCATAAAACATATCTCCTTATAATTTATTGTCACCTATATATTCTCTTATCTCAGCTCAATCTCACCGAATTTTAATGTGTCATCTTCATACATTTCATTACCCTGATATTTACCAACAAGACAACTTTTACCTACATATATCCTTGTACTTCCAGTTGGAGAAGTAATAAAATTTAATTCCTGTTCAATTGGCTTAACTAATGCATCAAGTGTCTCTTTATTTGCAAATATATAAGGCTCATGCCCTTCCCTATATACAAACTCTGCAACTTTTGTATTCAACTTATCCACATTTATCTTATCTACTATTGAAAATGTTTCCATTTATTGTTCTCCTTTCCAAAAAATTCTTCATTCCTATCATTCCATATCTATTTCATATGTTCCAGTTGTTGATATTGTCCCATTAGGAGCAATAATTACATAATAATCTACGCTCTTATCATCATTGCACCATTTTGTAAATAATAGCTTTTCTACGATTTCTGGTATCTTATGATTTTTCTGATGAACTTCAATACAAGGTTTTTTATTATCATCATATTTTATATAAGATTTATTCGCTGGTATATGCCCAATAGTTTCTCCCTTATCTGTTGTTTTTGAGAAGAAATAACTAATCTCTCCGTCAATAGTCCCTCTCACACAAAAAGCACCACCCTGAATTTCTCCATTTGTAACTAAAGTGTCTTTTAATGAATTGATGTTGAATGTATAATAAGATTCTGCTTTGGGACAACACATAACTACAATTCCAGATATCATAAAAATAAT
>OMAO01001084.1_pt1 | contig 11357 bp, 10 predicted proteins | sample 1644641 | NCBI WGS metagenome assembly OMAO01 (sample SAMEA103958120, study PRJEB25191) | human gut metagenome | biome: human-associated habitat [ENVO:00009003]; feature: intestine environment [ENVO:2100002]; material: feces | place: Germany | collected 2013/2015
CAAAGAGATGAAGTTTGCGTGGACTGCCAAGGGCTCCCACTTTGGGGGAGCTGGCGCGAGAGCGCCTGAGAGGGCGAGGACGCTGCCCTGAAACCGTTTTTATTTCCGCGTTTCTCTTATTTTTTACTGTAATCCCGCTCACCGTAGATGGCGGTGCCGATGCGCACAAGGGTAGCGCCCTCGCGGATGGCGTTTTCAAAATCGCCGCTCATGCCCATGGAAAGGGTCTGCATCTCCACGTTGCGGTAGCCGCGCTCCCCTGCCCGGACGAACAGCTGATACACCTGTGCCAGATACCGGCGGTTCTGGGCATCGTCATCGTTCACGGGCGGGATGGCCATCAGACCCTTGACCCGGATATGCTCCTGTGCGGCGGCGGTATCCAGCAGCGGCCAGAGCAGCTCCGGCGCAGCGCCGGTTTTGCTCTCCTCCCCGCCGATGTTCACCTCCAGCAGGATATCCTGCACGATGCCGGCCTTGGCGGCTTCCTTCTCGATGGCAAGCAGCAGATGCTCACTGTCCACGCTCTGGATCAGGCTTGCCCGCCCCAGCACCTTTTTGATCTTATTGGTCTGCAAGTGGCCGATAAAATGGCTGGGCTTGCCGCAGTAGGCTCCGGCATCGTAGTTTGCGCACAGTTCCTGCACATGGTTCTCGCCGAACACATCAATGGGCAGGGCGGCACTGGCTGCTATGGTCTGCGCCGTGCGGGTCTTGCAGGCGGCGCACAGCTGTACCGCTGCCGGGTCGCGCCCGGCTTCCCGGGCGGCGGCGGCCATCTTTTCCCGGATCTCTGCCACAGCCTGCCGCATCTCTTCCAAATTCTTTTCTGCCATCTGACTCAGTCCTCCTCGGTATAGCGGGCACGCTCGCCGCCGATCAGCTTCGGGCGGGTGTAGGCGCACAGAATGTTTGCTTCGCCGATCTTATTAAGGCTCAGCCGCACCGGCACTGCCACCCGCTTCAGATGCATCCCGATCAGGGTGCCGCCGATATCCATGCCCGCGTTGGCGCGGATCTCCTCCACAGCCACCGGGTCTTTGAAGTTCTTCCAGCAGGTGGTGGCCCAGCTGCCGCCCGCATGGGGACGGGGTACGACGCACACTTCCTCCCAGCCGTATTTTTCTGCGGCTTCCCGCTCAAGGATAAGGGCGCGGTTCAGGTGCTCGCAGCACTGCGCTGCCAGCCAGATGCCTTTTTCCGCCAGCACCGGCGCAGCTCCCGCGTACAGCGCCCGGGCGGCTTCCAAGCTGGAATCCTTGCCGATGTGACCGCCCACCATCTCACTGGAAGAGCAGCCCACCACGAGCACATCTCCCTTTTTCAGCTTTGCCGCAGCCACCAGCTCGGTCATGGCCTGCCGCGCTTCGGTCTCGATCTGTTTTGCAAATGCTTCGGTCATACAAAAACACCTCGCTTATCGGTTTGCAGCCAGCAGGCTGTTTTCCCCTGCTGCACCGAAATATACTTTACTTTCCACCGGACACACCGCCGCGCAGCTGTCCTGTGCAAGGCCGGTAAAGGTCTGCTCCCAAGCCCCGGTGGCAAGGCTCACTGCTTCGGCGCAGGGGGCGTCTGCCGTGCACCGGAACAGCCGCTCCTGCGTATTCTGTCCCGCCCGCAGGGCAATGCCCCGCAGCAGGGTGCTGTCCGCGTTCTTTTCCAGCCAGCCGCTGCGCGCCCAGCGGTAGCTGATGTACAGCGTGCCGTCCGTGTCCGCCGCCAGCGCACCGGGATAGCCCGGCAGACCGGCAAAGGCGGCGGTGCAGCCCCGTCCCCCGGCGGTCAGCTCCCGGGCAGCGGCATCCACCGCCCAGATGCAGCGGCTGCCAAGGTCGGAGACATACAGGGTGCTGCCGTCCGGGCTGAGCGCCAGACCCGCAGCACCTGCTACCCCGCCCAGCACCTTTTCCACCGTGCGGGCGGCGGGGTCGTACACATACACGCAGCCGGTAGCGGTGTGCGCCAGCAGCTCGGTGCGCAGGGCGCTTTCCAGCCCGTTCTCCGCGCCTGCCGCCGCAGCCACCGCAAAGTACACCTTGCCCGCCGGGCTTACCTCCACGGCAGATACCGCCCCCAGCGGCGCACCGTCCAGCTGGGTGACCACCTGCTCCACCGCTGCGCCCCAGCTGTCGTGCTTGGCGCGGCACAAGGTGCCCCCGGCGGTGGTCAGCTGGGTCAGCCACACATCCCCGGCGGCATCAAAGGCAAAGCCGGTCAGCTCGCCCTCCACGCTCAGGATGGCGGCAGAGTGCCCGCCATCGGTGCGCACAAGGTCGCTGGTGCGCTTTTTCAGGGCGGCACCGTTCCATGCGGCGGCATATAACAGGCCGTCCTTTGCGCGGATGCAGTCCACGCCCTGATACTCCCCCAGCTCCAGCCGGGTCTTGCGGTCGGTGGACACTGCCGTCTGCATCGCGCCCGTCTCCTGCCGGAGGTCGGGTGCTCTATAGGTCTGCGGCGGGGTGTCGATGGGCCGGAAGCCCAGCGCATACACCAGCACCAGCAAAATGCCCACCCCGAACACGGTGCTGGCCGTGCGGAACCGCTTGAGCATGGCGTCCCGCTCGATAGCCATCTGGGCGGCATACTCGGCCCGGCGGCGCGCCGCCATGGCGTTGGCGCGGTTGGCACGCCGCATCCACCGGTCCACGAACAACGCCACCCGCGGCCCCACCGTGAGGGACGCAATGGCAAGTATGAGCAAAAATTCGATCAGTCCGATTCGCATAAGTGCTTTTCCTTATCTCTGAAAAACCTGCGGACAGCGCACTGTCCTTTATCGCTAAAGTATAGCATTCCTGCGCAAAAAGGGCAAGCGGGACAAAAAAGAACTGCCGCACAGCATCGTGCAGCAGCTCTTCATATCTTATCTTGTCTCGATCGGGCGGGTGGTCTGCTCCCCGCTGCGGGTCACGAGGGAGCCGGCGGGCACTTTGCCACGGATGATGCAGCCCGCGCCGATGACGCAGTTGTCCCCGATATCCGCGCCCTTGAGCAGCACCACGTCCGAAGCGATCCAGCAGCTGCGTCCCACGGTGATGCAGCCTGCAGCGCATTCCCGGCTGACCCCTTCCTCCCGGCTGAAGCGGTGGTTATTATCAAAGATCTTCACTCCGGGGCCGAAAAGGGTGTTCTCGCCGATGGTTATCTTTCCAAGGCAGCTGATGACCGCGCCGTCGTTGAAGTAGACCCCGCTGCCGATGTTCAGCCGGCTGGAATAGCCGGTGGTGATGGACACCCGCCCGTCGCTCTCCACCCGGTCGCCCAGCGTCACCCGGGAGCCGCTGTTCAGCCGCAGCCGGAGTTCCCTGTCCAGCAGGATGCCGCTGCCAAATTGCAGCCCGCGGCAGCTGAACCACCGTTTCCATTGCAGGCGGCAGCGGTTATGCAGGTTGCGCCGTTTTTCCCGCAGCCAGCGGGGCGAACACTGCCGCAGCCACATACACCAGCGCCCGACCTTTGTACACTTGAAGCGCTTGCGCCAGCGGTTTGCCTTATCGCCGCTTTGCCAGCTGCCCTGATAGTAGTGGATGCCGAAGGTGCGCGGTGTCCGCTGCATCCGCTCGGTCACATAATCAAAGGGCGAAAAGCAGTCGGTGGGCAGCACCAGAAAGCCGTCCAGTTCCTGCTGTTCGTTTTTCTGCTGCAAACCGGCCTTGGTAAACAGCGGGGTATCCCACTGGGTGCAGGTGCGCAGGTCCGGCTCGCCGGTCTCCTGCAGAAAGGATGCATTGCGGTAGGCCGCCAGCATTTTGCCGATCATCTCGCAGCCCGGCTCTGCGCCAACGCCGGAGCCGGTGTTTACCAGCAGCGTGCGGCCGTAGGGTGTTGGCACACTGTGCTCCATGCCGATAAAGCCCTTGTGCTCCAGCAGCTCATCCAGCGGGCGCACCAGTTCCACATCCGTGTCCAGATAGATGCCGCCGTACCGGTACAGCACTACCAGCCGCACATAGTCCGATACAAAGGCATATTTCTTTGCCGCATACGCCTGCCGTGCGTAGCGATTTGTGCTGATATCAAAGTTCTGCTCGTTCCACGCCATGATCTTGTAATCCGGGCAGTATTTCTTCCAGCTTTCCATACATTTGCGGTTCTCCGGGCTGATGGGCCCGTCGCCGAACCAGCAGTAGTGGATGATCTTGGGGATGCTCATGATCACTTCTCCTTTTTCTCCGCAAATTCCCCAGTCTTTACGACTTTATTTTACAAAAACGCCCGTTTTCTTGTCAAGTTCCCCAGTGCCTTTTTCTGCGCTTTCCCGCAAAAAGATTGCCGCCCCGCCGCCCTGTGTGGTATACTGGGTGCAGACGGCTTTGTTTTTCCAAACCATTCACTTAAAATTCACAGCTTTTTCCAATTCTTGCATTAAAATAGAGCTGTATACTGATATATGATAGGGAGGAGTCCTGTTTTATGGCAAAGATCCTGATCGTTGACGATGAGCCTCGCATCCGGGAGCTGATCCACGAGCATCTGCAATATTCCGGGTATATCTGCGAGGAAGCCGGGGACGGCTCTGCGGCGCTGGCACAGCTGTCCGGCGGCGGGTTTGATCTGGTGATCTTAGACCTGATGATGCCCTTTATGGACGGCATGACCTGCCTGCGGGAGATGCGTGCCCGCCACATCAACACCCCGGTCATCATCCTGACCGCCCGGGGCGAGGAATACGACAAGCTGGCCGGGCTGGAAAGCGGCGCAGACGACTATGTGGTAAAGCCTTTCTCCCCCCGGGAGCTGGTGGCGCGGGTGCGCGCGGTGCTGAACCGCACCATGCCCCGCACCCCCGAGACTGCCGACACCATGACCTTTGGCGAGCTGACCATCGACACTGCCAGCCATACCGTGCGGGTATCCGGCGAGGAAGTGGCCCTGACCCCCAAGGAGTTTGACCTGCTGGTATTTCTGGCGTCCAACAAGGGCATTGCCCTGAGCCGGGAAAAGATCCTGCAGAAGGTGTGGAACTACGACTACTTTGGCGAGGACCGCACCGTGGACACCCATGTAAAGATGCTGCGCGGCCATCTGGGCAAATGCCGCAGCTACATTGCTACGGTATGGGGCATCGGCTATAAGTTCGACCCCGATGCCGCCCGTTGACTGAAGGAGCGTGCGGTCCATGCGGCAAACCACCAAAGCACGGCATACCCTTGGCATCCGCGGGCAGCTGATGTGGTTTTTGTGCTTCATCTGCCTGTTTCTGCTGGGGCTGTTCTGGCTGCTGTCCACCCAGCTGCTGGAGCCTTTGTACACCAAACACATCGAGACCCAGCTTACCAATCAGGCCGACAGCATCGTAGAGCGGCTGGACGATGCTATTGCCGAGGGCAAAGTGCTGTCCAGCTGGTCCTTCGGGCAGCTTGCGGTCAACAGCGATTTTTTTGATAAGCTCACGCTGGAACTGTACACCAAGGGCACTTTGAACAGCTTCTGCGTGGACATCTCGGACACCACCCTGCACACCATTTATAAGATCGAGAACCAGTCCTTCTGCAACCTGCACGGCACCTATCTTTCGGACTCTGCCAACAACGATAAGATCATTGCCACCGCCCTTGCCATGCGGCGCAAGTGCCGCAGCATGGGCAGCTTTGTGCAGACGCTCAACCCGCCCCGGCTCTCCGGCTCGGCGCAGCTATTGGTAGGGCGCACCACGGCAGACGGCAGCTACACCGTGCTGGTGACCACCAGCCTTGTGCACGTTGCCGAGGCCGGCAAGGTGCTCAGCACCCTGCTGCCGCTGGCGGCGGCGCTCATCTTCGGCTTTGCCATGTCGGCGGCGTGGCTGTTCAGCGAGTGGTTCACAAAGCCGCTGCGCCAGCTTTCCAGCGCGGCGCGGCAGATGGCGCTGGGCAACTACGCCGTGCAGGTGGACAACCGCCGCAACGACGAGCTGGGCGACCTTGCCCGGGACTTTAACCACATGGCCGAGGAGGTGCAGCACGCGGTGCAGATGCAGCGTGATTTGCTGGCCAACGTCTCCCACGACCTGCGCACCCCGCTGACCCTTATCAAAGGTTATGCCGAGACAGTGCGCGACCTGACCGGTGACGACAAGGCGCACCGGGACGAGCAGATGAACATCATCGTGGACGAAGCCGACCGCCTGACCGCGCTGGTGTCCAGCGTGATGGAGCTGAGCAAGGTGACCAGCGGCACTTATAAGTGCGAGCGGGTGCACTTTGACATGGGACAGCTGTGTGATGAGGTAAGCGAGCGCTACGACGCCGTCTGCGCCCAGAACGGCTGGCAATTGCAGCTGGAACTGCCGGAGGAGGAGCTGCCGGTCTACGCCGACCCGGACATGATGCAGCGGGCGCTGCACAATCTGCTGGGCAACGCCATGCACCACATCGGCAAGGACGGCATCTTTATCCTGCGCGCCTTCCGCTGCACCGAGGGCGTGCGGGTGGAGGTAGAGGATCACGGCCCGGGCATTGCCGCCGCCGACCTGCCCTATATCTTTGACCGGTACTACCGCTCCCGCTCGGATGCAGGTAAGCAGGGCACCGGTCTGGGGCTTTCCATCACCAAGGCCATCTTCCAGCAGCACAGCTTCCGCTTTGGCGTACAAAGCACCGTAGGCAAGGGCACCACCTTCTGGTTCGTCATGAGCGATCTGCCCTATGTGGACGATTTTGAGGGTAAGTGAGCACCCTCTGTGATACAGAAAAAGCACCGGCAGTTTTCCTGATTTTCCAATCGGGAAACTGCCGGTGCTTTTATTATGTTCCGCTCTCTGCCGTATGGTAGATGCCAAAGGTGTTGTCCGGGGCGGGCATCTCCACCCGGGAGGCGCGGTCGTTCACCGCCCACATCATAGCGCCCATAGCGCCCAGCACCACCAGAATGATGAGCCATTTTACTGCATTGGGTAATTTTTTCATTCCGTTATCCTTTCCGTAGTCTCCATGCGGCACTTCTGCCGGGCAACGCGCAGCAGCGCAGCGGCTTCAGCAGCCGAAAGCGCCTGTACCCAGCCGGGGCGCTCCCCTGCGCCCGCGCCGGTGCTGCCTGCTTCGGCAAAGCCGGCCAGCGCCGTGTCGGTGCGGTCGTTCCAGCCGGCAAAGCCCTCTGGCGCAATATGCGCCCCAAGGCGGCAATCCAGCACCGCCGTTTTGCCGGTAGGCCGCCACGGTCTGCCCAGATACACGCTGCCCGCCGGGCAGTCCGAGACAAAATCGCAGTCCCAGAACACAAAGCCCAGCCCATCCGCCGCGCCGGAAGGCGCGGTGACCCAGCTGTGCGCAAGGCCATTGTCCACCGTGCGCAGGGTGCAGTGCTCAAACAGGGCGTCCGCCCCGCCAAAGATAAAATCGATGTCCCCGGCGATCTCGCAGGCGTGGTAATACTGTGCGCTTGCCCGGCGGGGTGCCAGCCCGCGCGGGCCCAGAAAGCCGTCCTTCTCCCGCTCTTTCTCCGGCAGAGGGGCGCAAAACAGGGTATCCTGATTGCCCAGCAGCCGCACGCGGCTGAACGCCGCCCGGGCGCTGTCCACATAGGCTGCGATGGCCTGCCCGGCCTTTGCGCCGGGGCCTGCATCGTTCTCGATGGTCATATCCTCCACCCGCAGCTTTTCGCCGCTGAAAAAGGCGGTGTAGCTGCGGAAGGTGTGGGTGGGACGCCCGTCCGGGTGCGGCAGCTTGCCGCCATCGTTCCATACCAGCCGGGTGGCATCCATGCCCGCGCCCGCAAGGGTGATATCCTTTTTCTCACAAACCAGCTTTTCCCGGTAAATGCCCGGTGCGATGCGGATGACCGCAGAGCAGTCGTAGGGCACCGCCAGCACCGCCTCGGAAATGGTGGTAAACTGTCCGCTGCCGTCGGGTGCAACATTGATGGTAAGCATAAGCCGCCTCCTGCGCCCGGCACTGCCGGGCTGAAAAATATGCTTCCAGTATACCCCTCCTTCCCGCAAATTGCAACGGAAACTCTGCCGCCGTCATCCGCTCTTTTCCAGCCGGAGCACGGCGGCGGTGATATCGTCCGGGCGTCCGGTCTTTTGTGCGCGGATGCGGGCAGTCTCCACCAGCGTTTCAGCAAGCTTTTCCGGCGCGTCTCCTGCCGCCGCCGAAAGCTCCACCTGCTTTGCCACCCAGCCCGCGCCGTCCACCAGCAAGCCGTCCGATACCAGCACCGCGTAGTCCCCGGCGGTCAGGTGCACCACCCGGCTCTGTCCGTTCACCCCGCCCAGCACCCCCATGGGCAGGGTAGCTTCGCCCACAGCCCGCACCCGCCCGCCGTGCACCAGAAACCCCGGGGCTGCTCCGGCCTTGAACAGCCGCGCCGTGCCGGTGTATAAGTCCACGCTGATGAGGTCCAGCGTTGCGCCGCTCTCGTCCTCGCTTTTCAGCGCCAGCGCCACGTTCACCAGCCGCGCCGCCAGCTCGGCGGTAAAGCCCGCCTTGAGCAGCCGGGCGGTCAGCTCTGCCGCCAGATTGCCGTCCACCGCCGCCGGGCGTCCGGTGCCCATACCGTCACATAAGATCATCTGCGCCGCCGTAGGGCTGCAAAATTGCTGCACTGCATCGCCGGAAACTTCGCCCCGGGCGGCTGCGCTTGCCGCCCCGAACACCGCCCGCAGCGCCGGTCTTTCGCTGAACAACAGGGTGGTCATGCCCTTGCAGGAGAGCACCTGTGGCACTTCCAGCGTGCGGCGGCAGATATGCCCCACCTCCCCCGCCAGCGCCGCCAGCTCCTGCGGGGTGAACCTGGTGCGCGGCAGCGTGACGGCGGCATGGGTGCGCCCAAGGTCGTCCAGCGTGACGGCGCACTCCTGCGGCGGCGCACCCAGCCCGGTAAATGCCGGAACCACATACACACCATTGGTGTTTTGCACTTTGGTGGCGAAATATTCGGAATCGTAGGCGTCGTTAATCAACTTCATCTCATCGCGCAGCCACTGAATGGATGCGCCTGCCATAAACACCGCACCTTCCAACGCATAGTTCACTTCGCCAGTCGGGCCGCAGGCGATGGTGGTCAGCAGGCCATTTTCTGATTTCACCGCTTTCTCGCCAGTGTTCATCAGCATAAAGCAGCCAGTGCCATAGGTGTTCTTCGCCATCCCTTCTTTCACGCACAACTGACCAAACAGCGCGGCCTGCTGGTCACCGGCGATCCCGGAGATTGGAATACGCGTGCCGCCTTTGCCGCCAATGTTAGTCTGACCGTATACTTCGGAAGAACGACGCACTTCTGGCAGCATCTCGCGCGGAATATCCAGCACTTCCAGCATTTTGTCGTCCCAGTCCAGGGTATGGATGTTGAACAACATGGTACGAGAGGCGTTGGTGTAATCGGTCACATGGACACGGCCCTGAGTCATTTTCCAGATAAGCCACGTATCAACCGTACCAAACAGCAATTCACCACGACGTGCACGCTCGCGAGAGCCTTCCACATGGTCGAGGATCCACTTCACTTTGGTGCCAGAAAAGTACGGGTCAATCACCAGACCGGTATTGCTGCGGATATAATCTTCTAAACCGTCACGTTTTAAATGCTCGCAGATTTCTGCGGTACGACGGCACTGCCAGACAATGGCGTTATAGATAGGCTTGCCGGTTTCTTTTTCCCAGACAATAGTGGTTTCACGCTGGTTCGTAATACCGATAGCTGCAATTTGATCGGAACTGATATCGGCTTTCGCCAGCACTTCTACCAGCGTGGAGCTTTGGGTGGCCCAGATTTCCATTGGGTCGTGTTCTACCCAACCTGGTTTTGGGTAGATTTGCTCAAATTCGCGCTGCGACACGCTAATGATATTGGCATCGTGATCCATTACGACCGCGCGGGAGCTGGTGGTGCCCTGGTCGAGCGCAACGATATATTTTTTTTCAGTCATGTTTAATTGTCCCGTAGTCATATTACAGCGAAGCTTTTTGTTCTGAAGGAGTTGTGGTTTCCTTTTCTTCCACAACACAGATATCGCAAGGCAAATGGCGACCAATCAGTTTGCGGTAGGCAAATGCACCTACAATCGCGCCAACGATAGGGCCGAAAAGCGGCACCAGGAAGTAAGGAATGTCTCTGCCGCCGGTAAAGGCGACATTGCCCCAGCCCGCCAGCCAGGCAAAGACTTTCGGACCGAAGTCACGCGCTGGGTTCATGGCAAAACCTGTCAATGGGCCCATAGATGCGCCAATGACCGCAATCAGTAGACCAATCAGCAAGGGAGCCAAAGGGCCGCGTGGTACACCGTTGCCATCGTCCGTTAACGCCAGGATCAGCCCCATCAGAATAGCGGTAATCACCATCTCAACTGCGAAAGCCTGCACAAAATTGATATGAGGATTAGGGTAAGTAGAGAAAGTGCCAGCCAGATCAACACTTTCAACGCTGCCGCGAACAATGTGATGAGTCTGCTCGAAGTCGAAAAATAAATTGTAGTAAAGCCCGTAAACTAAAGCCGCAGCACAGAAAGCGCCGGCAACTTGTGAAACGATAAAAGGAATAACTTTGCGCTTGTCGAAACAGGCAAACAGCCACAATGCAATGGTAACAGCGGGATTAAGATGCGCGCCGGAAACCCCTGCGGTCAGGTAGATGGCCATTGCCACCCCCAGTCCCCAAATGACACTGATTTCCCACTGACCAAAAGACGCACCAGCGACTTTTAGTGCTGCAACGCAACCCACACCGAAGAAAATCAACAACCCGGTACCGAGGAATTCAGCAATGCACTGGCCTTTCAAGGTTGATGTTTGACTCATAATCGGATCCTGAAGAGTTAATGTTTGTTGTATGCGTGAAAGTCACGGACCTCCACGATGCTTGTAGGCATGCTGTAAACTTATCGTTAACGAGCAAAAACGAGAAATATCGAACTTAAAATGTGTGTGCTTCGTCATAAAATGAGCGTTATCGCGCCATTTATTCCATCTGATTGTACATGATGCATGTTTGTTAGATCATTCGCGCAACAAATTTATTAACATTTTCGATTGATGTGGATTATGTCACCAGGAGAAGGATGAAAAGTGTGGCAAACCGTAATCTGCAAGGCGTGCCGCTGGACAGCGATGGCGCGGCTTCATACAATCGGAGCTAACTAAAGTGCGCTCGTATTTATTAAGGCGTCACCGGTAATCGGGACGAGGATTTTTATCCATCAACGCCTTGCAATTCAGGAGAGGTATGACAATGTCATTAGAAGTGTTTGAGAAACTGGAAGCAAAAGTACAGCAGGCGATTGATACCATCACTCTGTTGCAGATGGAAATCGAAGAGCTGAAAGAAAAAAACAACTCACTGTCGCAGGAAGTTCAAAATGCCCAGCATCAGCGCGAAGAGCTGGAGCGTGAGAACAACCATCTGAAAGAACAGCAGAACGGCTGGCAGGAACGTCT
>OMAO01001092.1_pt1 | contig 11269 bp, 10 predicted proteins | sample 1644641 | NCBI WGS metagenome assembly OMAO01 (sample SAMEA103958120, study PRJEB25191) | human gut metagenome | biome: human-associated habitat [ENVO:00009003]; feature: intestine environment [ENVO:2100002]; material: feces | place: Germany | collected 2013/2015
TAATGTCTAAAGCTGGCAATGACTTTGGTGTGGCATTTAGTGTGGATGGTGAAACAAGATTTACAGGCAGTCAAGATAAATATACATCTTCGTCCGTTCAGATGTCATGCACTGATAAAGATATAGACGGTTCATATTATTATGGCAAAGTATATGCAGAAGAAAATAATGAATATTATGATGTATCACATGGATATGAATATTACTTTGATGTCAATGAAACTCATAACATGCTTAACTGGGTAAATGATGAAGGCTATACACATGCTACTATAAGATGCGAAGCGTATTCGGTTGATGATTACCATGGAGCATGGTTTGGCGGTTACTGGTATCCAGATATCTAGGAGGCATAATAATTGAAACAGAAAAAAGTAACTTTTTTTTTACTATTATTAACTGTGTTGTGTGGTTGCACAACACAGCCTTCTAATGATACCAATAACATGTTAGAAACTAAAACATATCTATATAGTTATGATTATGAAACAGAACCTAATGGAGAGTTAAGCACAGCTTATCATGAGGAAAAGCCATCCGTTGATTTGAATGAATCCAGAAATGTTGAAAAAGGAACTGTCAATTTCAAAAATAAAAACGCTATTACATACATAAAAATGAATGAAACATTTTCAAAAGGAAATTATGAATGTACCGTAACAGAAGCTTATAAAACAATATCTTCTGATTTTTTCTATACATTAGTTGATGAACAATATTACGAAGCTCTAGAAAAAGAAATATTCAAAAGACGATATATTTCAAAAGATACAGGAAAATTAATTAATGAGAAAAATTCTTTTTTCTGTGTAAAAATTCATTTGAAATATACTGGTTCTCAACCAACTAATATGACCTTTTATACGACTGGCTACTCAAAACAGACTGATAATTTAATGTATGATCCGGGTTTACTTATTTTTATAGATAAAGCTTTAGCAAATGAAGAAAAAGATGTTTTATATCTTGAACCTGGAAAAGAGTACGATTTATGGTTTTTCTATCATGTATTAGGAACATATTCCAATGACAACACTTATTATATTCAGGGTGATTTTCAAAATTATAATGACCATGACAGTTATAATGGTTACTTAATTGAACTAAATAATTTAATTGAACTTGATTAAACATTTTTATAACTAACATCACTACACTTACTTTTATGGGGGAGGATTATGCACGATATTTTAATTCTGTTAAGAATAGAACTTAAACGATTATTTAAAAGCAAATTATTTTATGTAAGTCTTTTTATAGGACTTGCCTTATCTGTTGGAGGATTTATTGAGTGTGCGAAGCCGCATCTTAATATTACTAACGGCTTTAATGGGGGAGTGGAAACATATCCGTTCTCTGTATTTAATTCGTGGATGGGAATGTTTATGGGGCTTAAGCCTATATCTACATCTTATCTGTATATATTTATGCTGCTTGCAGCACTTCCGTATTGCGGATTCTTCTGCAGAGATAACAAGAATCAGTACATCCTGCAATATTACAGCAGAATGTCAAAGAATAAGATTCATGCTGCCAGATTCATTGCAACATTTATCTCAGGAGGACTTGTAACTATGCTTCCTCTTTTACTGAATCTATGCGCAACTATGATGTTTATTCCTGCATTGAAGCCATCCGGCAACGGCTTATTTATACATTCAGGTGCTTATATAATGGGAAATCTTTTCTGTGAACACCCGCTTATCTATGTATTGATATATGTATTACAGTTCTTTATATATGGCGGTTCATTTGCACTTGTTTCACTTGCGGTTTCATTCTTTATTGACAATACATTTTTAGTAATAATATCTCCATTCGTTGCCTATTACGGACTTGGTATTATCTCTACATTATGTAAAAGCGTAATGAATATTTATTCATTCAATCCTATGGCTCTGCTTTCACCTGCAACCAAGCTGCAGGACGGAATGTTATTTGCCTACATATGTGAACCAATTATCATCTGTGTTATATGTGGAATTATATTTTTTATGAAAGGAAAGAATAATGAAGCGTTATAGAATAATAATTATTGGAGCAATAACTCTGCTTATTGCAATATTTATAGGATTCACCGTGAGAATCAATATGATTTTTCCTAATGCCAAAGATGTAACTTACACATCTGATAATCCTCCTATTATTGACGGTTTAAAGATTACTCCTGTTGATTATAATGTATATACAATCGACGAATACCGCGAGAAATCAGGTCAGCAGCTTAATATGCGTGAGGAAACTGCCCGTAAGAGCCGTATTGTGGTTATGACTATAGAATTAGAAAATGTATCCGATAAGGTTGTTAATTTCTCACCATCAATATTCGTTTTCTTGTCTGACGAGCTTAATGCACACAACGGAGTAACTATGTATTCATCAAAAGATTCACGTATTGTAGTTGTTCCCGGTGAAAAGAAAGAAGTGCGCCTGCAATGCACATTAGGAAGTTCCATGGTTAAAGAAAGTAAACTTGACAAGATAGATTCTTCTGATATCAGTCTTGTATATTCTTTCTATCCAAAAAGGCTGCGCATTGTATTTGACCGTCATTGATAAGAGGCTTGCCTATGATTAAAGAACGACATAAACATTATATTAAAATATTAATTATATACACAATTATAATTGCGATATTAATCAGGACTCTGCCATATACAAGCAGATATTTTGATAACGCAGTACCTTGTGTTTCGGATTTCTTTTTGTTTTTTTATGATTTTCCAAACAACATTTTTCTATGCAATCTCGAACTTGTTGTTGCAGCTTTCATGATTATATCCATTATCAGATATGAAATGTCTGATTTCAAGGTTGTACTGTATTCTTCAATGTCGAAGCTGTGGCTTAACTGTGTAAAAAAATGTGCATGGATAAGTATTGTATTTCCTCTGATTAATTCAGTGGTACTGACAGGCTGTGCATTATCTTATCCTTCAGTTATTAACTGTAACTGGCTGGAAGAGGGCAGTGTTGCAAGAAATTTTATTCCTAATGGAAATATTACGACTGAGAACACATTTGTAATAATTCTTATCTGCTTCCTGCTTGATATTCTGCGTGTTCAGATAACAATTCTTACAATCTGTGCACTGCACTGGCTTATAAGAAATCCGGTTGCTGATTTTATTATCACTTACGCATGTATATTTACTACTTATGTATCTGTTCTGCCTTTTGAGAACTTCTATAGAAAGATGTGTCTTAATCAGTCAGATGTGTACATATCCGGTATCTATTATGCTGATGATGTTATAACTCCGTTTATTATATGGATTGATATGATTCTGATAAGCTGGGCTGTAATTAAATTCTATAGAAAGGACATGCTTAAGAATTAATGAATACTTTCTTATGTATTTTAAAGGCTGATATCAGACGCTTCTGGTCGATGTGCTGGAAATTCTATATGGTTTTCTATATATATTGCGTATTTCAGGCTGTATCGTATTTTTCAAATGTATACAGATGTATTAAGAATTCCAGAATCAGCAGTATTTCTCTTGGAGATTCCCTGCTGTATGTATTCAGAGGTGCAAAAGAATTCTCTCCCGGCATGCAGATTGACATTCCGCTGTTTGAGATTCTTATAGTGCTGTATATCACATTTATAATAACTTATTACATAACGGCTGACCAGAAAGCTGTCGGAAAGAATATTCTTGTTATCTCAGGTTCAGCTTCCGGCTGGTGGCTCAGCAAATATATCACTATGTTACTGGCTGTAATTATATATATGGCAGGTATATTTGCTGCTAACACAATTGTTGGTCTGATTATGACTGGCAGCAGATTTTCAATGTCACTTAACATTACAGGCACCGAGGCAGTAAGAATATTTTTACAGACTAAGCTTGAACTTGATTTCAATATGCCTCTGGTTATTATACTGTGTTTTGTGTGTCTCGTAACTATGACGGGCATAAGCCTTCTGCTTGCTTATATCAGCAATGCGGTATTCGGATTCGTTGTTAATCTGTTCTTCTTTATTGTGAGTATATGCAGTATGAAATGGTTCTTTTTCTATAATTATTTCATGACTATCCGCATACCTCATGTATACAACAGATGGCCGTACGGTCTGTGCTTAATGCTGGCAATCAATATATTACTGGTTGCAGCCGGTATTATTTATTCAAAGAAAAAAGACTTTATCTAAGGGGGATTAATATGTATATTCAGCTTACAAATGTTTCAAAGAAAATTAAGAGCAATGATATCCTTAAAGATATCAATCTGCGCATGGAATCAGGCAAAATATATGGTTTCAAGGGAAAGAACGGCTGTGGTAAAACTATGCTTATGAGGGCTATTTCAGGTCTTATCAAGGTTAAGGGTACTGTTGATATTAATGGACAGATTATCGGAAAAGATATTATGTTTCCGCCAAGTATCGGATTATTAATTGAAAATCCATCTTTTATTAATAATTACACTGCATTTGAGAATCTCAAAACACTTGCATCTATCCGCAGACGTATTGATGATAACCGCATACGCGAGACTCTTACCGAGATTGGTCTTGATCCTGATGATAAAAGAACTTTCCATAAGTTCTCACTTGGTATGAAACAGAGACTTGGAATTGCTGCTGCCATCATGGAGAATCCCGATATCATTATCCTTGATGAGCCAATCAATGCACTTGATGATACAGGTACAGAGCAGATTCGTGACATACTCATCAGGCACAGGGAAAGAGGTGCTTTAATTATAATTGCCTGCCACGACGCAGACGAGCTTAATTTCTTATCTGATGAAATTATCGAAATCGTTCAGGGGCAGATTAAGCCATCGAAAGATGATAAAAAATCTGCTTAAAATATTGACATATCATCACTATACATATAAGGTTGTCCTTAAAGGGACAGCCTTATTTATTTATAATGGCTATTCTATGAAAAGTACGAAAACAAGGTGATTATTATGAATACAGATATTAAACTTGTGGCTCTTGATTTAGACAGGACAACTCTTAATTCAGAAAGCCATCTGTCAGAAGTAAACAGACAGGCATTAATTGATGCTATAGGCAATGGGGTACATGTATGTATCGCCAGCGGGCGTGCATTTGACACGCTGCCTGAAGATGTCATATCTGTTCCCGGAATTGAATATGCAATAACAAGCAATGGTGCTGCCATCTACCGTATTGCAGGCAAAGAGTGCCTTAAATCCTATGTTCTTACACCGGAATCAGTAAAGACAATTCTTAAACTCACAGAGAATGATATTGTGACATATGAAGCATTTATAAAAGGACAGGCCTTCGCTTCAACAGAATATACTGCACATCCTGAAAAATACGGTGCTACAGAACACTCACTTAACTATGTAAAGAAAACAAGAATTCTTAAAGACGACATTGTATCCTTCATACTTGAACACTGCCATGAATTAGACAGTATTGACATAGTAGTCGGCGACGATGAATTAAAGAAAAACATAATGGACAGAATAAGAAAAGCCACAGACGAAGTCTACATGACAAGTTCAATAAACCAGCTCCTTGAGATATCATATAAAGACGCCGGCAAGAAATCAGGCGTCAAATTCTTAACAGAATACCTAGGTCTGTCCCGTGAAAATGTAGCCGCCTTCGGTGACGCAGACAACGACACAGACATGATAGAATACGCCGGCGTAGGAATAGCAATGGAAAACGCCGCCCCACACCTTAAAGAAATAGCCGACCACGTAACGCTGCACCACGATAAAGACGGCGTAGCATACGCATTCCGCAATATACTTAATATATGTTAATCTTGGGCTTTTTCAATATAGTTATATGCATATATGCCTGTCTATAGCTCACAAGCGACTATTGACGAGCTGTGTATGAGTTAATACCGCTATATACAAAAGTTCGGTGTGTGAAGTCTCGTTCAAGCGAAGCGCGTTTGACTTCGCACACCGTAATAAACTATGTAGATAGCGGTATTTACTCATACTAAGCGAGGAAATCGGAGCTTGTGAGCTATAGACAGGCATATATGCATTTTAAATACAATAAAAAGCCCAGAATTAACACAGATTAATATTCAAGGTTGAAATGCGTCTGCAAAATGTGTAAAATATTATGAGATTTATTTAGCAATATAAGGAGATTAATAATGAACGAACAGGATTGTAAGAAATTAGCAGAGCTCTTATTCCCTGATGTGGATAAGACACCTGATTATTATGAGGAGAAATACCCATATAGAAAACTTCCAAACAAGGCAGAGGTAACAAGATTAGGTCCAAGTCCAACTGGATTTATCCATCTTGGTAATCTCTACAGTGCCTTAGCTGATGAGAGAATTGCACATAAGAACGGCGGTGTATTCTACTTAAGAATTGAAGATACTGATGCCAAGAGAACTGTTGAAGGTGCTGTTGACCTTGTAATTAATTCTTTAAGATATTTTGATATTGAGTTTGATGAAGGTGCAGGCTTCCCGGATTCTGACCCGGTTAATGCATACGGACCTTATTATCAGACACAGAGAGTTGATATCTATCATACATTTGCAAAGGAACTTGTACTTAAAGGTCTTGCTTACCCTTGCTTCTGTACAGAGGAAGAGCTTGAGGCTGTAAGATTACAGCAGGAGGCTGACAAGGTTCTTACCGGATATTATGGCAAATATGCTGTATGCCGTGACCTTTCTTTAGAGACTATCGAGGAAAATCTTAAGGCAGGAAAGCCTTATGTATTAAGACTTCGTTCACAGGGAAGTCCTGAGAATGAAATCACATTTACAGACAGCATTAAGGGAGAGATTAAGCTTCCAGAGAATATCCATGATGTAGTTCTTCTTAAGAAAGATGGTATCCCAACATATCATTTTGCACACGCAATTGATGACCACTTTATGAGAACTACTACAGTTGTCCGTGGCGGTGAATGGCTTGCTTCTGTTCCAATCCACTATGAATTATTCCATGTATTAGGCTTTAAGATGCCAAAATACGCACATACAGCACATCTTATGAAGTTTGATGAGGAAACAGGCGGAAAGAGAAAACTTTCTAAGAGAAAAGATCCAGAGCTTTCACTTGATTACTATAGAAAAGACGGCTATCATCCATACACAATGAAGGTTTATCTTCTTACACTCCTTAACTCTAACTTTGAGGAATGGCATGAGAAGTTCCCTGACAAGGATATCAATGAATTCCCATTCTCAGTAGATAAGATGAGTGTTTCAGGAGCCTTATTTGATAAAGAAAAGCTTCATAACATCTGTAAGAATGAGCTTTCTAAGTTATCAGAGGATGATTTATATGAATTCCTTCACAACTGGGCATTAGAGAATGAACCTGACATGGAAAAGGTATGGTTTGCTGACAAAGAGAAGTTACTTGCTATATTAAGACTTTACATGGGTGTTGGTGCTAAGAGAAGAAGAAAAGACTTCATGTATGCTAAGCAGATATTTGAACTTATCAGTTTCTTCTTTGATGGCGAATCAGGTGAAAGAGATGAATTCAGATTAGCTGATGAAGAAGTTAAGGCTATTCTTAACGATTACCTTGCAGTTTATGACCATAATGATGATAACAGCATGTGGTTTAACAAGCTTAAGGAAATAGCTGACAAGAACGGATATGCTTCTGATATGAAGGCTTACAAGGCTAATCCTGAGAACTTCAAGGGTAATGTATCAGATGTTGCAGAGGTGGTAAGAATAGCTGTAACCGGCAGAGCTAATACTCCTGATCTGTGGACTATTGTTCATATCATGGGCGAAGAGCAGATGAAAGAGCGTATAAGCCGTTTCCTTTAATTAATACTAGTTTATAAGTCAACATAATAAGGAGGCTATGTAATATGTATGACCTTATGATAATCGGCAGCGGCCCTGCGGGAATATCTGCTGCACTCACTGCTAAAGCAAGAAATCTTAACTTTATATGGTTTGGTTCAAGAGCACTAAGCACTAAGATAGAGAAAGCCGAGAAAATCATGAATTATCCTGGACTTCCTGCTGTTACAGGAAGCGAAATGCAGTCTGTGTTCTTAAAGCAGATTGACGACTGTGGCATTACTATAACAGAGTCACAGGTTAATTCCATATATGACTGCGGCGGTTATTTTGCAGCCGGTGCTGATAATGAGATATATGAAGCCAAAGCTGTCATAATGACTGTTGGTATGACAACAACAAGAGAGATTGAAGGTGAAGCAAGGCTTTTAGGTTGTGGCGTAAGTTATTGTGCTACATGTGATGGAGCATTATATAAGAATAAGGATATTGCTGTTATATGTGCATCACCTAAATTCGAGGATGAAGTAACATTTTTAGCAGGACTTGCTAATCATATATATCTTTTCACACCTTATAAGGAAAACACGTTACAATATGATAACATAACGCATTTTAACGGACTTCCTGCAAGTGTTGACGGAGATAAGAAAGTAGCTTCAGTAACTTTCAAGGGAGAAGCTATCCCTGTAAGCGGAGCTTTCTTCTTAAAGGATTCTATCAATCCGGGTGTATTATTATCAGGACTTGATATGGCTGGTGGACATATTATTGTTGACAGAACTCAGAAGACTAACATTGATGGTGTATATGCAGCAGGTGACTGTACAGGCAGACCTTATCAGTATGCCAAGGCTGTTGGTGAAGGAAATGTTGCTGTACACAGCGTACTTGACTATCTGAAAAAACATAAAGATAATTAGTTTAACAGGAGACGATTAATAATGGGCGAGATATGGGATATCTATGATGTCAATAAACAGCTTACAGGCCGTACTATGAAACGTAATGACTGGAACATGAAGGATGGTGATTATCACTTAACTGTTCTTGGCATAATCAAAAGACCTGATAATACATTTTTAATAACACAGAGAGTCTTAACTAAAGCATGGGCACCAGGGCACTGGGAAGTCTCAGGCGGTGCATGCCAGGCTGGAGAGACATCTTTTCAGGCTGTCTGCCGTGAGGTTTTAGAAGAAACCGGTGTTGATGTATCACATGCTGATGGCGGCTTTGAATTTTCTTACAGAAGAGATAATCCTGAAGAAAAGGATAATTATTTTGTTGATATCTATAAGTTTAACATGGATATTACAGAAGCAGATATACATTTACAGACAGAAGAGACTGCCGGTTTCAGATTTGCTACAGCAGAAGAAATCAAGGCTATCGCTGACAGAGGAGAATTTCTTCATTACGACAGCATAAGGAAGGTTTTTGAATAATTAATTTAAAGACAGGGAGTTTTTATATGCTGAAATATCTTAAAAAATACTGGCTTTTTGCCATTCTTGCACCTTTATTCATGGTGGGCGAGGTTCTTGCGGACCTCGTTCAGCCTCGTTTAATGAGCACCATCGTGGATGAAGGTGTTTTAGGTTTATCTAATAACGGTGTTGGTAATCTGAATCTTGTACTTACCGAAGGACTTAAGATGATAATATTCGTAATTCTTGGCGGATTATCTGGTATCTTATGTGGTGTGTGTGCTAATATTGCATCGCAGAATTTTGGTAATGATTTAAGAAAAGATATATTTAAAAATATTATGTCTTTCTCCTTCGAACAGACTGACAAATTCTCTACAGGTTCACTTATCACAAGAGTTACCAACGATATAACACAGTTACAGAATTTTATCCAGATGAGTATGCGTGGTTTTATAAGGACATTTATGCTTTTTGCCGGCGGCATAATATGCATGTTATCCCTTAATCTAAGCTTTGGTGCAGTTATCGCATGTGCACTGCCGCTTGTAACCATATGTGTTATATATTTTCTTTCTAAAGCTAATCCACTTTTTTCAAAACTGCAGCAAAAGCTTGATAATGTTAATAATGTAATGCAGGAAAATGTATCAGGTTTCCGCGTTGTCAAAGCATATGTTAAAGAAGATTACGAAAAAGAGCGGTTCGGAAAATCCAATGACGACCTTGTAAATACTCAGCTTAATGTGCTGATGATTTTCTCATATATGCAGCCAATTATGAATATTATTCTCAACCTGTCTGTAGTTGCAGTTATCAAGGTCGGTGGTATTCAGGTTGCCAACGGTTCTGTAACACCAGGTAATGTCATGGCAGCAATTACATATGTCACGCAGTCACTTAATGCAGTTATGCGAATGACTAATATGTTCCAGACCGCATCAAGAGGTATTGCTTCAGGCAGAAGAATTAATGAAGTGCTTGCCTGCGAGCCTTCTATCAAAGATGGTTCATTTAACGCCACAACTTCTATTAAAGGTAAAATTGAATTTAAAAATGTAACATTTGCATATCCATTAACTTGCGATAAGAAGATTCTTGATAATATTAATCTGGTTATCAATCCCGGCGAAACTATCGGTATTCTCGGTGAAACCGGCTGTGGTAAAACAAGCCTTATTAACCTGATTCCAAGATTCTATGATGTATGCGAAGGAAGCGTGCTTGTTGATGATATTGATGTCAGGGAATATAACCTTAAGAATCTGCGTGAGCGTATATCTGTTGCACTCCAGAAAAGTGAAATATTCCAAAGCACTATTAAAGAGAACATCCGGTGGGGCCGTGAAAATGCAACTGATACCGATATTGCAAATGCAGCTTCTATCGCACAGGCTATGGAATTCATCAGTACTTCAACAGACGGATTTGATACTCTTGTGACACAGCAGGGAACCAGTCTTTCCGGAGGTCAGAAACAGAGAATTGCCATAAGCCGTACAATTCTTAAACAATCTGAAATTATTATATTTGATGATGCAACCAGTGCACTTGATTTAAAGACGGAAGCCAGCCTGTATTCAATGCTTAAAAATGCATATCCGGACACTACCAAGATTATTATTGCACAGAGAATTGCCTCTGTTAAAGATGCAGACAGAATTGTAATTCTTGATGACGGACATATAAGTGCTGTCGGCACTCATGACGAACTGCTCAAAAACAGTGCAATATATCAGGATATATATAATTCACAGTTGAATAAGAAATAGCAAGGAGACAGAGATATTATGGCTGAGGATAAGAATATATCACAGATTAATATGAGAATTCCCGGCATGAAGGGAGGCCCCAGAAACAGAGGTGCCGTTGTTGAAAAGCCTGTCAACAGTAAAGAAACATTTATGCGCCTTATGCAGTATTTTGCTAAAGAAATACCTGTAATTACTGCTCTTTTTATTGCCGTAGTTATAATGGTTGTATGCTCTGTCTATGCTCCAAAGCTTCAGAGTCAGGCAATTGATTATATTTCTTTAAGAAAATTTAATAATTTAAATCATATACTTATCTTCATGTTAGTGGTATACA
>OMAO01001095.1_pt1 | contig 11219 bp, 10 predicted proteins | sample 1644641 | NCBI WGS metagenome assembly OMAO01 (sample SAMEA103958120, study PRJEB25191) | human gut metagenome | biome: human-associated habitat [ENVO:00009003]; feature: intestine environment [ENVO:2100002]; material: feces | place: Germany | collected 2013/2015
AAAAAACACGCGGCCTGTCAGGATGCATCCTGACAGGCCGCGTTGGCTTGTCTAAAAATTATTTGATTGCTTGCCCTGGTCACGCAAATTCCATGGGCGTCCGGCTGCAGACCTCCCGGATCTTGGCCTGCAAGCGCTTCAGGTCCTGGAAGGTCTCCGGCTTCTTGGCCGGGTCCCGCAGCAAGGCCGCCGGGTGATACAGGGCCGTCATCCATATGCCGTTTTTCTCAAAAAACCGGCCGTGCTCCTGGGTGATCCTGAAATCCGGCTTGATGATCTCCGCCGCGCTGATGCGGCCCAGGCACACCAGGATTTTCGGCTGCATCAGCTCCAGCTGCCGCCGCAGGAATCCGGCGCAGGCGTCCTTTTCGGTGTTCAGAGGGTCCCGGTTTTTGGGCGGGCGGCACTTGACGCTGTTGGTGATGTAGATTTCCTGCCGCCGCAGGCCGATCATGGCCAGCATATCGTCCAGCAGCTTCCCGGCGGCTCCCACAAAGGGCTCACCCTGCCGGTCCTCGCTGGCCCCGGGGGCCTCGCCCACCAGCAGCACCTCCGCCGTGGGGGACCCCACCCCGAACACCACGTTGGTCCGGGTATCCGCCAGGCCGCAGGCCCGGCAGCTCATGCACTGCTGCCGCAGCTGCTCCCACTGGTCCATATCTTTCCTCCCTTTCCCCGCCTTTGCCCGGGTATCGCGGCAGCCCTCCCGGGGCAGAATGAGGGGGAAGGGAGGCGTCGCCGTGTACTGGCTGTGGCTGTTTTGTCTGTATAGCTTTCTGGGATATCTGCTGGAAAAAATCTTCGCCGCTGTCACCGGGTCCCGGCATCAAGTGCGCAAGTGCTTTCTCCTGCTGCCCCTGTGCCCGGTGTACGGTCTGGCCATGCTGGCGGTGCTGCACCTGCCCGCCGACCTGACCCGGGGCTTCTTCCGCCTGGCCTTTTACGGCGGCCTCACGGCCACCGCCGTGGAATACGCCGTGCATTTTCTCTATGACAGGCTGCTGGGGGTCATGTTCTGGGACTATTCCGGCACCCACATGGACCTGAACCGCCGGGTCTGCGTGCCCTTTGCGGTGGTATGGGGTCCGTTGACGGCCTTCGCCCTCCGGCAGGTGCAGCCCCTGCTGCACCCCATCGCCCTGCACGCCCCCGCCGGGGCGGGACTGGCCCTGCTGCTGGTGCTGACGGCGGACAGCTTCTTCACCGTCCGCCTGCTGCGCCGGACCCACAACGTGGACCTGCTGGGCCTGCCCAACCTGCTGGCGTCTCTGCGTTAGCCCAGCACCCGGTCCAGCCAGGCCCCGATGTCGCCGTACACCGTGTCCCGCATGGCGGCCTCGTTGAGAATCTCATGCCGCAGGCCGGGATACAGCTTCAGGGTCACGTCCCTGACCCCCGCCCGCTTGAAGGCGTCGTGGGTCCGCCGGACACCGGCCCCCATGTCGCCCACCGGATCGTCCTGCCCGGCGATCAGCAGGATGGGGGCATTTTTGTCCATCCGGTCGATGTTCCCGGGGGTCTGGTTGAACCGCAGGCCCCGCAGCATCTGGCGGAACAGGCCCACCGTGGCGTCCGCGCCGCACAGGGGGTCCGCCATATACCGGTCCACGTTGTCCGTGTCGGCGGACAGCCAGTCGTTGGGGGTCCGGGGCTTGTCGCCGAAGGCCTTGTTATAGGCCCCGAAGGCCATATTGGTCACCATCTTGCTGACGGCGTCCGGCCCCTTGAGCCCGGACAGAATCCCCGCCAGCAGCAGGCCGCCCCGGATGGTGATCTCCGGCTGCCAGCCGGTGCCCATGATGATGGCGGCGTCCACCGTGCCGGGATAGCGGATCAGGTACGACCGGGACAGGAACGACCCCATGCTGTGGCCCATCAGCAGGATGGGCAGATCCGGATACTGCTCCCGCAGCCGGTCATGGAGCAGGTGGATGTCGTCCACCACCGTCTCCCAGGTGCTGCCGTCGCCGAAATACACCGGCGTGCCGCCCTCCGGCAGGGACTTGCCGTGGCCCAGGTGGTCGTGTCCCGCCACCAGGATGTCCCGGTCGTTGAGATACCGGGCAAAATCGTCATACCGCAGGATGTGCTCCGCCACGCCGTGGGCGATCTGCAGCACCGCCCGAGGCTTACGATCCGCCGGGGTCCACTGTGCCCCGTGAAGTTGGGTGTGGCCGTCGCTGGAAAGAAAGGTAAATTCCTGGAAATCCGTCATGGTAATCCTGTCCTTTCTGTGTTATAATACCCTATATTAGCATACTCTGAAACAAAAAGAAAGAGGAGACTTCTATGGGAACCTATATTCTGGCGCTGGACCAGGGAACCACCAGCTCCCGGGCCATCGTGTTTGACCGCCGGGGCGACATTGTGTCCAAGGCCCAGTTTCCCTTCCGCCAGCTCTATCCCCAGCCCGGCTGGGTGGAGCATGACCCCATGGAGATCTGGGAGACGGAGCGCCGCGCGGCGGCCCAGGCCGCAGCCGGGCTGGAGGGGGAGGTGGCCGGCATCGGCGTCACCAACCAGCGGGAGACCACCATCCTCTGGGACAAGACCACCGGCCGGCCGGTATACAACGCCATCGTCTGGCAGTGCCGCCGGACGGCGGAGTTCTGCGAGGAACTGAAGCGCCTGGGGCTGGAGGAGCGCATCCAGTCCGCCACGGGCCTGCTGATCGACGCCTACTTCTCCGCCACCAAGATCCGCTGGGTGCTGGACAACGTCCCCGGCGCCCGGGAAAAGGCGGACCGGGGAGAGCTGCTGTTCGGCACGGTGGAAACGTGGCTCATCTGGCAGCTGACCGGCTCCCACGTCACGGACTACTCCAACGCCTCCCGGACCATGCTGTTCGATATCCACCGGCTGTGCTGGGACGCGGAGCTGTGCGAGCTGCTGGGGATACCCATGTCTATTCTGCCCCTTCCCGTGGCCAATAGTCAGGTATACGGCCTGGTGAAAAAAGGCATCCCGGGCCTGGAAAAGCTGGCGGGGGTGCCGGTGTGCGGCGCGGCAGGGGACCAGCAGGCCGCCCTGTTCGGCCAGACCTGCTTCCGCCCGGGCGAAGCCAAGAATACATACGGCACCGGCTGCTTCACCCTGATGAACGTGGGGGAAAAGCCCGTCCGCAGCCGGGCGGGGCTGGTGACGTCCGTGGCCTGGCAGGTGGAGGGCCGCACGGCCTACGCCCTGGAGGGCAGCGTTTTCAACGGCGGCAGCACCATCCAGTGGCTGCGGGACGAGCTGCACCTGATCGACTCCGCCCCGGAGTGCGACCGTCTGGCGGAGTCCGTGGAGGACTCCGGCGGCGTGGTGGTGGTCCCGGCCTTCACCGGCCTGGGGGCGCCGTATTGGGATATGTACGCCCGGGGGGCCATTCTGGGCGTCACCCGGGGCACGGGCCGGGCACACATCGCCCGGGCGGTGCTGGAGTGCATCGCCTATCAGGTGACGGACCTGATGCTGGCCATGCGGCAGGACGCCGGGTGCGACATCACCGCCCTGCGGGTGGACGGCGGGGCCAGCGTGTCGGACATTCTCATGCAGCTGCAGGCGGATATGCTGCGCATCCCCGTGGACCGGCCCCGGATGGTGGAGACCACCGCCTTCGGCGCGGCGGCCCTGGCGGGCCTCAGCTGCGGCGTGTGGAGCGGCCTGGAGGAGCTGACCCGCCTGCGCCGGAGCCAGCGGGTGTTTGAACCCCTGCGGCCCCAGGCGGACTGCGACCGGGACTACCGCCTGTGGAAGCGCGCCGTGTCCCGTGCCTCCGACTGGATCGAGCATTGACAAAACCACCCTCCGTGGTGTATAATGACCCTAATTAATCAGAATCTGAAAGGAGATCATTGCTATGGCATTTTTTGATGAACTGACCAAGAAGGCCCAGCTGGTGGCCGGTGCGGCTGCCGAAAAGGCCAAGGATCTGGCGGAGACCGCCACCGAGAAGGCCAAGGCTGCCACCGACGCCGCCAAGATGAACATGGAAATTCTCTCCGAGCAGCGGGAGATCGAGAAGAACTATCGGGCCATCGGCGAGTGGTTCGTCTCCGAGTTTCAGGGTGAGCTGCCCGACGCCGTGAAGGACGTCGTGGCCGCCGTCAACGCCTCCAAGGAGAAGATCGCCCGGCTGGAGGCCGCCAAACGCAAGGAGGAGGCCCAGGTCGAGGAGCCCCAGGAGAAGTCCGGCGACGCCAAGACCTGCTCCGTCTGCGGCACCGTGTCCGACAGCAACTTCTGCCCCCACTGCGGCGCCCCCATGGGCAAGTAAACAACCGATTTAACCGGAAAAGCACGGCTTCAGCCGTGCTTTTCTCTGTCTATCCAAAAAGCCTCGCAGAGTTTGCCCTTTTGGGACAAGTCTCAGTAATAGATCCTCCGGCTGCCGGAGACGGTCTCCCGGGTGCAGTAGTCGATCCAGGCCACGGCGGCGGAAAGGTCCCGGTCCCGGATGTGGCGGCACAGGCGGACGCTGGTCTCATAGAGCATGGAAACGCCGTTGAGGGCGCAGAACCGCTCCCACAGCACCAGCACCGAGGAATAGAAAGACCGGAAGATCAGGGGCAGCAGGGTGTTGCCCGACTGCATGGCCAGCTCATGCTGAAAGGCAAAGGCCGCCTCCGCCGCATGGCGGTTGTCCCCGGCCTCCCGGATGGCCTCCGCCGCCCGGAACAGGACGGCGATATCCTCCTCCGAGGCGCAGGCGATGATCCCCGCCGCCGCCAGCTTGTCCAGGGCGTCCCGGACCTCCAGAATGGAGCGGATCTCCTCGTTGCGCAGGCGGCCCCGGTTATAGGTCATAATGGATTTCAGGGTGTCCAGGGTCCCGGCCCGGCGATAGTCCGTGACGAAGATGCCCACCCGGGGCCGGACCTCTAAAAATCCCCGGCGCTCCAGCTCCGCCACGCCGCTGTTGACCACCGCCCGGCTGACGCCCATGGACTGGGCCAGCTGGCGCTCCGGCGGCAGCTGCTGCCCCACCGGCAGCTCCCCGGAGAGGATCATGGCCTCGATGTGGGTGATGAACAGGTCCTTCAGAGACGGGGACACCAGCTTTTCAAACTCCATACGCGCTTCCTCCTCTGGCTGTGGTATGGCCACATACCACAGCCGATTTCGGTTTCATTGTACCCGCTTTTTTCGGATTTTTCAACACTTTCTTCCGCGTGACAGTTGACTTTTTAAGGAAACCTGTGCTATATTGGCGGCATGGCCGATGGTCCGGGCTTCTCTGGCTGGACCAGGCGGCTGAGCTTAGGAGACAGAAATTTTTTAGGAGGAATGGACATGTTATTCCAGATCTATGGCGAGACCGCCCTGTACCAGCTGCTGGGCTTTGTGCTGGTGTTTACCGGGCTGGTGCTGGCCAACGAGTTCGCCCGCCGCACCAAGACCGGCGGCATCATCTGCTTTCTGGTGCTGCCCGCCGTGCTGACGGTGTATTTCATCGCCATCGCCATCGGTGCACACGCCGGCGCGGAGTGGGCCCTGAACAACCAGACCTATACCAACATGAACAGCTGGTTCCACTATGCCAAGCTGTACGCCGCCACCGCCGGGTGCATCGGCTTCATGATGCTCAAGTACAAGTGGAGCATCGGCAAGACGGAGTGGTTCAAGGTGTTCCCCTTTGCCATTGTGGCCATCAACATTCTCATCGCCGTGGTCAGCGACTTCGAGTCCGGTATCCGGGGCGCCATGGCCCTGAAGGAGTTCGGCGACCGCTGGTGGCTGTCCTCCGAAAACGTGTGGCTGTACGGCGGCTGGTGGAACTGGGTCAACGGCATCGCCGGTATCGTCAACATCTTCTGCATGACCGCCTGGTGGGGTATCTATTCCTCCAAGGACCAGAAGGACATGCTGTGGCCCGACATGACCTGGTGCTATATCCTGGCCTATGACCTGTGGAACTTCGAGTATACCTACAACTGCCTGCCCACCCACTCCTGGTACTGCGGCCTGGCCCTGCTGCTGGCCCCCACCTTTGCCAACCACTTCTGGAACAAGGGCGGCTGGATCCAGAACCGGGCCAACACCCTGGCCCTGTGGTGCATGTTTGCCCAGGTGTTCCCCCTGTTCCAGGATGACAGCGTGTTCAGCACCATCACCTCCGTCTATGCCAACGGCTTCATGGATCCCGCCGTCCGGCCCACTGCTGCCAATCCCACCGCCCAGGGCGTGGTCTCCATTGTGGCACTGGTGGTGAACGTGGTGATCCTGGCCAGCATCATCAAGCGGGCCAAGGCACAGAAGAAGAACCCCTATAAGCAGGAGATCTTCACCGATCAGAGAGACTTCCGGGAGGCCATGGAGAGAGCCTGAAGATGAATCCGGCTGTTGGGACCCTCTTTCAGCCGAAGATTTATACGAGAAAAGCACGGCGCAAGCCGTGCTTTTCTCGTTGTTTGTGTAGGGTCAGCGGATGGCGGTGACGGTGTAGCCCTTGTCCTCCACGGTGCGGCGCAGGGTGTCGTCCTCCACAGGGGCGGTAAGAGTCACCACGGCGGTGCCGCTTTCGTGGCTGACCTGAGCGGCCTGCACCTGGGGCATGGCCTCCAGGGCGGTGCGAACGGTGGCCTCGCAGTGGGGGCACATCATGCCCTTGATCTCCAGTGTCTTTTCCATAGTTTGTTCCTCCTTGATGTCGTTTAGGTGATTGGTTCGTTTATGATCGTGCCGGTTATCCCGGAGCTTGAACAGATTCAGCCGCAGGGCGTTGGACACCACGCAGAAGCTGGAAAGGCTCATGGCCGCCGCGCCGAACATGGGATTCAGGGTCAGGCCCAGGGGGATGAACACCCCGGCGGCCAGAGGAATGCCGATGGCGTTGTAGAAAAACGCCCAGAACAGATTTTCGTGGATGTTCCGCAGGGTGGCCCGGCTGAGCCGGATGGCGGCGGGCACGTCCAGCAGACTGCTGTTCATCAGCACCACGTCCGCCGCGTCGATGGCCACGTCGGCTCCCGCGCCGATGGCGATGCCGGTGTCGGCCCGGGTCAGGGCCGGGGCATCGTTGATGCCGTCGCCTACCATGGCCACCTTGCCCTGCTGCATCAGCCGGCAGATGGCGGCCTCCTTGCCCTCCGGCAGCACCCCGGCGATGACCTGATCCACCCCCGCCTGGGCCCCGATGGCCTGAGCGGTGCGCTGGTTGTCGCCGGTGAGCATCACCACGCGGATGCCCATGTTCTGCAGCTCCCGGACCGCCCGGGGGCTGTCCTCCTTGATGACGTCCGCCACGGCAATGACGCCCAGAAGCCGGTCCCCCGCCCCGAAGAACAGGGGCGTTTTCCCCTGCCGGGACAGCTCCTCGGTCTTAGCCTGCAGGTCCGGAGATACAGCGGCGCGCTTGGCCGTAAAGGCGGCGCTGCCGCCCCAGAGGGCCTTCCCCTCCAGCACAGCCGTCAGGCCGTTGCCGGGCAGGGCCTGAAACTCCGACACCTCCGGAGCCGTAAGCCCCGCCGCCCGGTCCAGCACCGCCCGGGCCAGGGGATGCTCGCTTTTCTGCTCCAGGGCCAGGGCATAGGTCAGCAGCTCCTGCTCCGTGACGCCCTCCGCCGGAAGGATATCCGTCACCCGGGGCTGACCGCTGGTGATGGTGCCGGTTTTGTCCAGGGCCACGATCTGCACCCGGCCCGTCTCCTCCAGGGAGGCGGCGGTTTTGAACAGGATGCCGTTTTTGGCCCCCAGGCCGCTGCCCACCATAATGGCCACAGGTGTGGCCAGGCCCAGGGCGCAGGGACAGCTGATCACCAGCACGGAGATGCCCCGGGCCAGGGCGTAGCCCACCGGGTGGCCCAGCAGCAGCCACACCGCCGTGGTCACGGCGGCAATGGAAATCACCGCCGGAACGAACACGCCGGAGACCTTATCGGCGATCTTGGCGATGGGGGCCTTGGTGGCGGCGGCGGCGCTGACCATACGGATGATCTGGGACAGGGTGGTATCCTGGCCCACCCGGGTGGCCCGGCAGCGGAGATAGCCGGACTGGTTCACCGTGGCGGCGGACACGCCGTCGCCGGGGGCCTTGTCCACGGGGATGCTCTCCCCGGTCAGGGCGGACTCATTGACGGCGCTGGAGCCCTCCAGCACCACGCCGTCCACAGGGATGCTCTCCCCGGGCCGGACGGCGAACTCGTCCCCCTGCTGCACCTGTTCCACCGGCACCTCCACCTCCCGGCCGTCCCGGAGCACGGAGGCGGTTCTGGGGGCCAGGCTCATGAGGCTTTTCAGGGCGTCGGTGGTCTTGCCCTTGGACCGGGCCTCCAGCAGCTTGCCCACGGTGATCAGGGTCAGGATCATGGCGGCGGACTCAAAATAGAAGTCCATCATATAGGTCATGACGGCGGCTTCATCGCCCCGGACCTGGGCCGCCGTCATGGCGAACAGGGCATAGGTGCTGTAGCCGAAGGCCGCCGTGGCCCCCAGGGCCACCAGGGTGTCCATATTGGGGGCCCGGTGCCACAGGGCCTTATAGCCGCTGATGAAGAACTTCTGGTTGATGACCATGATGATCCCCGTCAGCAGCAGCTGGGTCAGGCCCATGGCCACATGGTTGTCGTCGTAAAAATGCGGCAGGGGCCAGCCCCACATCATGTGGCCCATGGAAAAGTACATCAGCACCAGCAGAAAGCCCACGGACCACAGGAGCCGCCGCCGGATACGGGGCGTCTCGTGGTCCTCCAGCTGCTGCTCATCGGCACTGGGAGACGACTGGGCCGCGCCCTTTTCCGACGCGCCGTACCCCGCCGCCTCCACGGCGGCGATGACGGCGGAGGGCTCCGCCGTGCCCTCCACGCCCATGGAATTGGTCAAAAGGCTCACAGAGCATGCCGTGACCCCCGGGACCTTCCCCACCGCCTTTTCCACCCGGGCCGAGCAGGCGGCGCAGCTCATGCCCGTGACATTGTATTGCCTCATTGGGTCCACTCCTATTTCATCAGTTTCTGCAGGGTGGTCACCAGCTCGTCGATGACCTGATCCTTGCCGTCCCGGATGTCCTGGGCCACACAGGTGCGGATGTGGCTGGCCAGCAGCTCCTTGTTGAAGGCGTTGATGGCCGCGTTCACCGCCGCCGCCTGGACCAGGATGTCGGGACAGTAGGCCCCGGCCTCCACCATGCCCCGGATGCCCCGGATCTGACCCTCGATGCGGTTGAGCCGGTGGATCAGGCGCTTGTATTCCTCCGGCGAGCGCTCCTTTTTCCGCTGGGAGCAGCGGCAGCAGTTGTGTTCTTCCATAGTTTCCCCGCCTCGCTTTGTTTCATGATACCCCGTGGGGGTATCTATAGTTATATACCCCTCCCGGGTATTTGTCAAGCACAAAAAATCTCCCCGGGCGGGGAGATTTTTGCTTGTCCCAAAAAGCCTCGCAGAGTTTGCCGCCCGGCAGACTGCAAGCCTGTTGGCAAAAAAGGGCTTTGCCCTTTTTTGCCAGACAGCTTGTCACAGGAAAAACTTCCGGTGCAGGGACCGGCGCAGGGGCTTGCACACGGCGATGATCAGCAGCATGGCCCCCAGCAGCACCCCCGCCGCCAGGGGATAGAAGGACCACATGAACGTGTGGTGCAGCCCGAAGGTCAGGTTCAGCAGGAACTCGATGAGCACCGCCAGTCCGCCTCCGGCTATCAGCGCCCCGCCGAAGATGTAGAGATACCCCCGGCTCAGATACCGCAGCAGCGTCACCACCGTAGTCACCAGAACCCCGATGGTTCCCGTGACCGGAAGGGCGAAGGTCAGGAACCAGTGTCCGCCGGTGGCGAAGTTGATATACAGCAGGTACAGCCCGATGGCCGCGAAGTCCGCCGGGACGAAGATTACCGGGTTGGGCCTTCTGAACCACAGGGGCAGCACCGCCAGGATGTACAGCAGCGCCACGCCGCCTGCGGCGTACCCGGACCACAGGATGGTCCCGTTGACGCTCCAGTCGCACAGGATGCAGATCACGATGGGCAGCACCGCCAGCATGGTCAGGATGAACAGCGCTCCGGAGCGGTTCACCTCCTCGGGATGGCCCATGGGGTCCGGCGGAAAGGGAGGCTCCCCCTGCTGCCGGGGCATATCCGGGTGAAACACCCGGGTCCCGCACAGGGGACACACGGTTTCGCTGTCAGCCAGCTCCACGCCGCAATTGATGCAATACATATCGGACACTCCTTTCCCTTATCCCCGGCCCCGGCGGTTGCTCTCCACCTTCACGGGGAGGCCCAGCCGCTGCAGGACCCGGTAAAAATGCAGCTCCAGCTCCGGCTCCTGGATGCTGCGGATACAGTTGATATACATGGTGCCGTTCCAGGATACCACGCCGCAGTCGTGAGGCGCGGCAGCCTGAACGCCGATGATGAAGTCCAGCCTCTGCACATACGGGGCCATGGCCTCCGGCAGCTCCACCGCCCCAAGGTTTGACAGGCACAGGCAGGACTTCCGCTCGCCCACGGCGTTAAACGCCGCCTTCATGGCAATGTTTTTGATGAACAGGGGCATCACCTTCAGCACCGGAGACTTCTCGCTGGCCACATTGGCGGCGAACTTGGAGCGCAGGGTGTGGGTGTTGTTCTCCAGGCCCATCCGGTGGTGCACGGCGGCGCAGATCTCGGAGAAGGTATAGTCCCCGGTGCGGGGATCGATCTCCGGGGTGATATACGAGGCGAAGTTCCGCAGACTGCGGCTGGGGAACAGGGTCCGCAGGTTCACCGGCAGCAGCACCTTCACCGGCTTGCGGCGGCTGCGCCGGGGCACCTTCTCCGCCTGCAGGTCGGCGATGGCCTGCATCATGGCGGCGCACAGCAGCTCCGTCACGGACACCCCGTATTTCCTTGCGCACACCCGCACCCGGTCCACCGGCACCATCATGGTCACCAGGTTCTTATACCCGTCCTTTTCCGGGGTGCCGCTGAGGTGATAGGCGGTGTTCTCCGCCCGGCTGGCGGTAACGTCCCCGGCATAGCGCAGGAAGCTGTCCTCCAGCTCCTGGGGGCTTGGCTCCTCCAGCCGGCCCAGAACGCCCTTTTCCGCCGGAACGGTGATGCCGTATTTCTGGCACAGGTACTCCGCCACCAGGGTTTTCAGGAAGATCAGCCCCCCTGTGCCGTCGGTGACGGCGTGGAAAAACTCCACCGCCACCCGGTTGTGATACACCAGCACCCGGAAGGCGCAGCGCCGCACCTGGCCGAAGGGAACGTGGGCCAGGGGGCAGCTCTTTTCCGGCTGGATCTCCGGCGCCTGGGGGAT
>OMAO01001098.1_pt1 | contig 11165 bp, 9 predicted proteins | sample 1644641 | NCBI WGS metagenome assembly OMAO01 (sample SAMEA103958120, study PRJEB25191) | human gut metagenome | biome: human-associated habitat [ENVO:00009003]; feature: intestine environment [ENVO:2100002]; material: feces | place: Germany | collected 2013/2015
GCGCGAAGCATCAGCTCATAGAGTGTAAGCCCCAGCGCATCTGCCGCCTCACGTTCTCCGCGGCGGATATCGTCGGCGTGCCAGACGGTGTGTGGTATACTTACGGGGTTTTTCTTCATTGTATGGTCCGTCATGTCAGAGCCCCTCGATCTCAATCAGTTAGCGCAAAAAATTAAACAGTGGGGGCTGGAACTGGGCTTTCAGCAGGTAGGTCTTAGCCCAGCCGACGCGACCGGAAAAAACACTGCTTTTAGGGTTGCTGGGCAATGTTTCGGCAAGGTCTTGCTCGGTCAGATGCAGAGTCGAAATGATAAAATCTCGAACTTCTTTCATAGAGTGCGTACCGCCGTCCTGCAAGGAAAGCAATACCAGACGATAGAGTTCATTGTATTTTGGAATGGCCATAAAACTTCCCCCAAATTGAAAAAACTGAAAAACTTATTTCAGCGTGCCGTCCAGCACCTGATTGTAATACCACGGTTTGGGGGCGTGGAAGGTCTTGCCGCTGAGGAAGGCAAAGTCCGGCTGGTTGAAGTGAGGCATAGTCAGTTCCCATGCGCACAGGGCCTGATACTTGAGTTTCAGCTCGCGGTTGGCGGTGTTGTTGCCGTACTTGCTGTCGCCAAGGATGGGACAGCCGATGCTTGCCATGTGGGCGCGGATCTGGTGGGTGCGTCCGGTGATCAGCTGCACCTTCAGCAGGGCCAGACGGCCGGAAACGGCAATGGTCTCGTACCGGGTCTCCACCTCTTTTGCGCCGGGCTGCTTGTCCTCCACGATCTTCACGATGCTGCGGTCAGCGTCCTTGAGCAGATAGCCGCCCAAGGTGGCGTCCGGCGGCATGGGACGGCCAAAGGTGACGCAGAGGTAGGTCTTTTGCACCTCACGGTTCTTGATGGCAGAAAGGAACAGCTCCTCGGCCTCCGGGGTCTTGGCAATGATCACAAGGCCGCTGGTGCCGGTGTCCAGCCGGTGGCACAGCGCCGGGGTGTACAGGTCGTTTTCCTTGTACTCGCCCTGCTGGTTCAGGTAGAGCAGGGTGCGGTTCAGCAGCGTGTCGTCCTCCGGGCCGTCCACGGCAAGACCGGCGGGCTTGTTCACAATGACGATCTGCGGGCAGTCATACACCACCTGTGCCGGGCCGCGGGCGTTCTTCCACGCCGGGCCTTCCACACGGCGGTCCGCATCCAGAACTTCATCCAGAATGAACAGCTTGATCTCGTCGCCTGCCATCACGCGGGTGGAAAGCGGCTGCCTTTTGCCGTTCAGCTTGATCTTGTTCTCCCGCAGCGCCTTGTTCAGACGGCCGGGGGTCAGGGCGGGGTACTGTTGGGTCAGATAATTGTCCAGCCGGGTGGGGGCAAGACACTTTACTTTTAAAATTTTCACGGGAAATTCCTCTCTATCTTAAAATCAGTCGCAATAAAATGGGTTCTTGATTCGTTTTTATTGTAGCGAAATAAATCTACCGCGTCAAGAAAGAAGGTATTTTTATGAACCTGAAATATAAGATTCTGGCTGTTCTGGCTGCTGGCATCGCATTGACGGCCTGCGGCGGCTCCGGTACCCCCGCCAGCACCCCCGCATCCAGTGTAGTGCCGGCCTCGTCCCATGTGGTAGAAGAAGGCGTTACGGAACCGATCAATCTGCTGACATGGACACTGGATGACCTTGATGACACACAGACCACCACGTTTGTTTCTGCCGCCATTACCTCCGGCGTGCAGGACGGTAAATTGACTGCAAAGGTGTTCGGCTACGACATTTATAAGAAAGAGGAGATTGAAAAGCTTGCCGTCGGCGATAAGATCATCTTCCATGAAGAGGGGGCGGCGCAGGATCAGTGTGTGATCACCGAGGTGAAAAGCATTGAGCGGAATGACCAGCACCATTTTGTAAGCATCAACGGCGGCATGGAGCAGCCCGGCGGGCTGGATCTGAAGCTGGAGGATGATACCTACCGTACGATGACCTTTGACGATTACCCACTCTATTACGAGATGGGAGAAAAGACGATGCCGCTGGCAGAGGATGTAGTGCTGAAGGACAGCTCTGCCGACCCACAGGCCGAAGCCGTGGAGACTACGGGCGCGGATACCGTGGCGGCAGCGATCAATGCAGACCCCGGTAACTGGACCACCTATAATACCACGCTGGTGGTGCAGGGCGGCAAGGTGCAGGAGGTGCGCCGCATCTGGGTGCCGTAAATTTTGCTCAAAACCGTTGACAAACGTTTTGCGTATGCTATAATTTAGCTGTACGCAAAGGGGCACTGCGCTGCTTTGCGGAATGTAAAATTATGACAGATGGCAATGATGGGGTCAGAAATGCACACACCACCGTCCAGAGAGAGCGCCCACGGCTGTAAGGTGCTCCGGTCGGGATCATTTCGCGCCACCCCGGAGCTTCCGGCGAATGTAAACCGGACGCTGCGCAGCGTTAATGCGCCGAAAGCGGCAGGGGACAAGTGATCCTTTGCAATTTGGGTGGTACCACGGAGTTTGATGCACAAGCAGCCTTCGTCCCTTTTGGGATGAGGGCTGTTTTTTGTTTTTTCTCCGTGCCGCCCCTCTGCCATAACAGCATAAAAACGGCGCCTGAGCGCCAAAAACGATTGAGGAGAGAAAGATCTATGCAATGGACCGGTTTGAATGAACTGCGCGAAAAGTACCTGAGCTTCTTTGAAAGCAAGGGTCATCTGCGTCTGGACAGCTTCCCCCTGGTACCCAAGAACGACCCCAGCCTGCTGCTGATCAACAGCGGCATGGCTCCTATGAAGAAGTGGTTTCTGGCACAGGAGGAGCCGCCCCGCCACCGCGTGACTACCTGTCAGAAGTGCATCCGCACCCCGGATATCGAGCGCGTGGGCATCACTGCCCGCCATGGCACCTTCTTTGAGATGCTGGGCAACTTCTCCTTCCAGGATTACTTCAAGGACGAGGTCATCCCTTGGGCATGGGAGTTCCTGACCAGCGATGAGTGGATGGCAATCCCCAAGGACCGTCTGCACATCTCTGTCTATGAGGAGGACGACGAGGCCTACGATATCTGGACCAAGAAGGTTGGCATTGCCCCGGACCACATGGTGCGTCTGGGCAAGGAGGACAACTTCTGGGAGCACGGCTCCGGCCCGTGCGGCCCCTGCTCCGAGATCTATTTTGACCGCGGCCCTGAGTACGGCTGCGGCAAGCCGACCTGCGGCGTGGGCTGCGACTGCGACCGCTATATGGAGATCTGGAATCTGGTGTTCAGCCAGTTCGACGCCGACGGCAAGGGCCACTACGAGCGTCTGGCACGCCCCAACATTGATACCGGCATGGGCTTGGAGCGTCTGGCCTGCGTGATGCAGAACGTGGGCAACCTGTTCGAGGTGGATACCGTGCAGAGCGTGCTGCATCATGTGGAGCACATTGCAGGCAAGACCTACAAGCAGGACCCCAAGAACGATATCTCCATCCGCGTCATCACCGACCATATCCGCAGCTGCACCTTTATGGTGTCTGACGGCATCCTGCCCTCCAACGAGGGCCGCGGCTATGTGCTGCGCCGTCTGCTGCGCCGCGCTGCCCGCCACGGCCGGATGCTGGGCATCGACCACCCCTTCCTCGTGGATCTGGTGGAGACTGTCATCCAGTCCAGCGAGTCCGCTTACCCCGAACTGCGCGAGCATGACGCCTATATCAAGAAGGTCATCGGCACCGAGGAGGCAAACTTTGCCCGCACCATTGATGCCGGCATGAACATCCTGAACAACATGATCGACCGTCTGGAGAAGGCACACCAGAAGCTGCTGAGCGGCATGGACGCCTTCAAGCTGAACGATACCTTCGGCTTCCCGCTGGATCTGACCAAGGAGATCGCCGCCGAGCAGGGTCTGGAGATCGACGAGGACGGCTTCCACGCAGAGATGAAGAAGCAGAAGGAGCGCGCCCGCGCCGAGCGTCTGAAGAAGAACATCTCCGGCTGGAGCGAGGATCTGTTCGGTGCGCTGGATGCAGAGCCCACCGTCTTTACCGGCTACGACACCCTGACCGACAAGGGCACCGTTGTGGCACTGAGCGATGAAGAGACCCTGACCGATGCCATTGCCACCGACGAGGAAGCAAAGGACGGCGTGCTGGTGGTGCTGGATAAGACCCCCTTCTACGCTGAGATGGGCGGTCAGGCTGCCGACCACGGCGTGCTGAACGGCACCGAGTGCAGCCTGCGTGTGCTGGACGTGAAAAAGACCCCCAAGGGCTACTACGTCCACACCTGCGTGCTGGAAAGCGGCATTGTGAAGGTTGGCGATGTGCTGACCGCACAGGTGGACAAGGGCTACCGCATGGCCATTGCCCGCAACCACACCGCTACCCACCTGCTGCAGGCTGCCCTGCGTGAGGTGCTGGGCGACCATGTGCATCAGGCAGGTTCCTATCAGGATGCCTCCATCACCCACTTCGACTTTACCCACTTCAGCGCCGTGACCCCTGAGGAGCTGGCACGGGTGCAGAAGATCGTCAACGATAAGATCTTCGACTCCATGAACGTCACCGTGCAGGAGATGCCGGTGGAGGAAGCCAAGAAGCTGGGCGCAATGGCTCTGTTTGGCGAAAAGTACGGTAAGGTGGTCCGCGTGGTGGACATCGAGGGCTGGTCTACCGAGTTCTGCGGCGGCACCCATGTCAAGAACACCGCCCAGATCGGCGGCTTCAAGATCGTGAGCGAGGCCTCCGTTGCTGCGGGCATCCGCCGCATCGAGGCTGTCACCGGCCGCAACCTGCTGATCCGTGCAAACCTGCAGGAAGCTATGCTGCATGATGTGGCGAACACCCTCAAGGCCAACAACGTGGCTTCTCTGCCCGCCCGTGCCGAGGCTGTGATGGCCGAGAACAAGGCCATGAGCCGCGAGCTGGAGGAGATGAAGGCAAAGATCGCCGCTTCCAAGGTGGACAGCCTGTTCGACAATGCCGAGGAAGCAGACGGCGTGAAGATCGCTTCTGCATACTTTACCGGTACCACCGGCGACACCCTGCGCGGTATGTGCGACAGCATCCGCGACAAGGCCGTGAACCCCGTGGTGGCTGTTCTGGTGGGCAAGGCCGAGGATAAGATCACCATGGCCGTTACCGTGAATAAGCTGGCACAGGAAAAGGGTCTCAAAGCCGGTGTGCTGGTCAAGGAGCTGTCCGCTATCGCAGGCGGCAAGGGCGGCGGCAAGCCGGACTTTGCAATGGCAGGTCTGAAGGACGAGACCAAGATCGATGAAGCACTGGCTGCTGTGAGCGCCATCGTCAAGAAGGCTCTGGGCTAAAAAGGATCCATGTCCCCGCCCGGTGCCGGATGCGCGCCGGGTGGCGGGCTTTTGTAGAAGCAGGAAGGAGTGTTCCCCCATGGAAGATTGTCTGTTTTGCATGATCGCAGAGGGCAAGATCCCCTCTAAAAAGCTGTACGAGGATGACCAGGTGGTGGCATTCTACGACATCAACCCGCAGGCAAAGGTGCATTTCCTTGTGGTCCCCCGCAAGCACATCTCCTCTGCCGCTGCGCTGACCGAGGAGGATGCCGCTCTGCTGGGTCACATCTTCGCCGTCATCGCAAAGCTGGCCAAGGAGCAGGGGCTGGAAAACGGCTACCGCATCATCTCCAACGTGGGCGAGGACGCAGGCCAGACCGTGAAGCATCTGCATTTCCATGTTCTGGGCGGCGAAAAACTGCCTGTCTGATTCCAATACGAAAGGGAGATTTTGATTATGGCTGAAACTTATACCCTGCACGTTGCAGGCCTGACCCGTGAGCTGACCATCTGCAAGGTGAACGACCACATGGACATTGCCGCTTTCATCATGCTGGGCGATGCCGAGCTGACCGTGGCTGCTGCTGCGGAGCTGCTGAAGAAGTGCCCGGATTTTGATATCCTGCTCACCGCCGAGGCCAAGGGCATCCCGCTGGCACACGAGATGAGCCGCCAGAGCGGCAAGCCCTATATCTGCGCCCGCAAGGGTGTCAAGCTGTATATGCCGGACCCCGTGGTGGTGGAAGATCAGTCCATTACCACTGCCGGCAAGCAGAAGCTGGTCATCGACCGCAAGGAGCTGGAAAAGATGAACGGCAAGCGGGTGCTGGTGGTGGACGATGTCATCTCCACCGGCGGCTCTCTGAAGGCGCTGGACGCGCTGGCTGAAAAGACCCAGTGCACCATCGTGGGTCAGGCCGCTGTTCTGGCCGAGGGCGATGCTTCCGAGCGCAAGGATATCATCTTCCTTGAGCCGCTGCCCCTGTTCTTCCACTAAGCCGGGATGCGCCGCCCGCTCTGCGCGTTCTGCGCCGGAATGATGGGCCTTAGTTTCCTGTGGACTTTTTTGCCGCAAACGGAGCTTTTTATGCCGTTTGCGGCATTTTTTGTTGCCTTTTTGCTGCTGCTTTGCATCCCGCGCCGCAGCCGTAAGTTGGCGGTCTGCCTGCTGTTGGGTGCACTGGCAGGGCTTTGCGCGGTGCATACCACGAGCGCCCGGCTGGAGCGTACCCGGGCAAATTACGCTGGGCGCACCGTGCTGCTGACCGCCGAGGTGGAGCGCGCGGACAGCACCTATTTTTCGGACACAGTGGACGCGACCCTGTGGGTGGAAAGCGTGAACGGCAGACGTGCGGGCTTCCGCATAGCCTGTGCAGAACTGCCCGCCTGTGCGGCAGGGCAGCGGGTGCAGGGCTGGTTCACGCTGCAACACCCGGACATGAAAGAACGGACGGCGCAGTACGCAGACGGCATCGCGCTGCAGGCAGAGCTCTTGGCCGAAAAGCCGCAGTTCACCGTGCTGGGCGAGAGCGGCAGCTTCCGCGCCCGCACCCACCGCTTGCAGCAAAAACTCAGCGAGAGCCTGCGCCGGGAGATGCACCGGGACACCGGCGGCGTGCTGGCTGCCATGACGGTGGGGGACCGCAGCGGGCTTTCGGCGCAGCTGCGCAGCGCCTACCGGGGCGCAGGACTTTCCCATGTGCTGGTGGTCAGCGGAATGCACGTTTCCATCCTGTGCGGGGATATCCTGAGCGTGCTGCTGCCCTATCGCTGGGAGCAGAGCTACCGCAGCCGCAGACGGCGCACGGTCTGGAAAAGTCTGCTGGCGCTGGTGCTGATGGGCGTGACCGGCTTTACGCCCTCGGTGCGCCGCGCCGCTGTGGCGGTGTGGGTCAGCGCCTTGGGCGTGTGGGTGTGGGGACCATCGGACGCCCTTACCTCGCTGGCAGCGGCAGGCATCCTGATGACTGCTGCCAACAGCTATGCGGTGTGGGATATCGGTTTTGAGCTTTCCTTTGCAGCAGTGGCGGGCACGGTGGCAGGTGGTGCCTGCATCCGCCGGATGCGGGATGCCCACGACAGACGCTTTTGGATCAAAGCCGGGGAGAATCTGCAAAAGCCGGTCAGGCGCCCGTGGTTTAACAGGCTGCCGGAGCGTTTGCAGGGTCTTGCAGAGAGCGCCTGCATTGCCGCCTGCGCCTCGGCGGCTACCTTCCCGGTGCTGGTGCTGCGGGGCTTGAGCGTCAGCGTGTGGGCGATGGTCTCCAGCATTGCGGTGCTGTGGATGGTGCAGCCGCTGCTTTTGCTGGGGCTGGCAGTGGCTTTTGCGGGGCTGGTGCCGTGGCTGGCACCGGTGCACGGGGCGCTCTCCCGGGCGGCAGACCTGCTTACCGGCCTATTGAACGGCTGGGCGGTCTGGCTCAGCACAAAGCCCGGTGCATCCATCTACTTTGATACCGCCTACGCGGCGCTGGTCTGTCTGCTGCTGTGCGGGCTTGGGGTGCTGGCTTTCCGTTGGCGGGTGCGTCTGCGGGTGGCTCTGCCGGGCATTCTGCTGGCAGCAGCGGTGGGTATCGGGCTGGGCAACGCCCTCAGCCGGGACGTGGTGCATATCGACCTTGTGGGCAACGCGCAGGCACCTGCGGTAGTGGTTGCCCAGAACGACCGGGCAGTGGTACTGTTCCGGGGCGGCAGCGCCGCCCAGCGTGCGGTGGAAAACCAGCTGGCACGGCGGGGCGTGCGCACCGTGGAACTGGTGGCAGACCTGCGCATGAATGCAAAAACCGCCTGCACCCTGCCCGCACAGCAGGGCATCCGGGCAGAGCGTCTGCCGGTGAACACAGCACGCAAACTGCGCTGCACTCCGGCGGCGGTGGAGCTGCTGCGCACCCGGGAAGGGTGTCTGGTACGGCTGAGCATCGGCAACCGACAGTTTGTAACTTTAAGCGGCAGGGCAGAGCTGGCGCAGCCGCTGCAAACGGAGTGGCTGATCGCTACGCCGAAAAAGCCGGAGACGGTACAGTACCAAAAACTGCTGGCGCTGCGCCGTTACAGCTGGATGGCACCGGAAACGCAGTACACCGCCTCCCTCAGCCTGCGCCGCACCGGCGGCGAAAGGCTAGGGTAGCGCTTTGCAATCTGGGCGGAGTGTGGTACAATACAAGGAGCATTTTATAACAGGAAAGGGGCATTTGCATGGCCACGGAAGCAAAACTCCGGCAGCTGGCCGACAAGGGCTGCCCGGTCTACTATTTTTATTCCAGCGAGCGGTATCTGGTGCGGCAGGCAGTGGCTGCGGCAGTGCGGGTGCTGTCGGCAGACAGCGACGAGGACGCCACCATCCTGGACGGCGCTGCCCCGGAGCTGGAGCAGCTCATCATGGCGGCGGGTACCATCTCCTTTTTCGGTACCCGGCGCGTGGTGGTGCTGCCGGAAATAGACCCCGCCGCCTACGGCAGCAAGGACCTGGACGAGCTGTGCAGCACCCTTTCCAGCTTGGAAAACGCCGTGGCGGTGCTGGGCAGCGTGTTCCCGCTGGAGCGCAGCAAACTCAAGCTGGGCAAGCAGGCGCAAAAGCTGCAGGCCCAGTGCAAAGCCATCGGCTACGCAGAGGAACTGGCAAAGCCCCGCCCTTTTGAACTGAAAAATTTGATGATGGAACGCGCAAAGGCGCAGGGCACAGCCCTGCCGGACGGCGCCGCCACTGCATTGCTGGAGCGCTGCGGCGAGGACCCGTTTCTGCTGGAAAACGAGGTGGACAAGCTCTGTGCCCTGTCCGGCTACCAGACCGTGAGCGCCTCCATGGTAGCAGAGATGGGCACAGTGAGCCTTGAAGCGGATGTGTTCGAGATGATCCGCATGATCACAGCCAAAAACGCCACCGGAGCCTGCAAAAAGCTGCAGACCCTGCTGCGGCTGCAGCAGGAGCCTATCGCCATTACAGCAGCCATGATCGGCAGTTATGTGGATCTGTACCGGGTAAAGCTTGGGGCGGCAAAGCGGAAAAATTACAGTGCGGTGCACAAGGATTTTGGCTATAAGGGCAGCGACTACCGGCTGAAGCGCTCGGCAGAGACTGCCGCCCACTACACCCTGCCCCAGCTGGAAGCCTGCTTGCAGGTGCTGCTGGAGCTGGACCAGAGCCTGAAAAGCCAGCCTGTGGCGGCGCAGACACTGCTGGAAACAGCACTGTGCCGTCTGGCGCTGGCGGGGAGCGGAAGATGATGCAAAACGAGATGATCCATACCGACCGGGTGCTGATCGTGGAGGGCAAATACGACGCCGTCCGTCTGGCGCACCTGACCGATGCCATGATCCTGCTGACGGATGGTTTTGGCATTTATAAAGACAAACAGCGCCAGCAGCTGTTCCGGGCGCTGGCGCAGAAAAACGGCCTGATCTTACTCACGGATTCGGACGCGGCAGGCTTCCGCATTCGCAATTACATCACCAACATGGTGGGTGCGCAGAACGTGGTGCAGGCCTATGTGCCCGCCATCCACGGCAAGGAAAAGCGCAAGGCGCAGCCCGGCAAGGAGGGCTTACTGGGGGTAGAGGGCGTGGACGATGCCCTTGTGCGGCAGGCTCTGCTGGACGCCTTGGGTGCGGAAGCCGGTGCCGCGCCGGTGCGCCCGGCAGGGCGGCAGATCACCTACACCGATCTGTACGAGTGGGGGCTTTCCGGCAGGCCGGGCAGTGCCGAGCGCAAGGCAAAGCTGCTGAACGCGCTGGGCCTGCCGCCGCGTCTTTCCAAAAAGGAACTGGTGGAGGCCTTTAACCGCCTATATACTTTTGAACAACTGGACGAATTACAGTTGAAAATTTTGCAGGAGTAAAACCTAGCTGTGTTTGCCCCACGCCTGCCGCAGCAGTTCCAGCGCGTGGGTCTCCAGCCGGGAAACATAGCTGCGGCTGATGCCCAGCAGCCCGGCGGTCTCCAGCTGGGTCAGGGGCGGCTGCCCGGCCAGCCCGTACCGCAACAGTAAGATCTGCCGCTCCCGGGCGGGCAGAGTGTCCAGCAGCTGCCGCAGCCGCCGGACATCCTCCTGCCGCTCACAGCTGTCCTCCATGCAAAAGCCGTCCTGTATCACGTCTGCTAAGGTCAGAGCCGAGTCTCCGTCTGCCTCCAAAGCTTCCTGCAGGGAGATGGTCTGCCCGCTCTTGCGCTCCCGCCGGAACTGCATGCGGATTTCGTTTTCAATGCAGCGGCTGGCATAGGTGGAAAACCGCGCCTTGCGTGTGGCATCAAAGGTATCTACCGCTTTCATCAGCCCGATGGTGCCGATGGAAACAAGATCCTCCTGATCGCCCGGCAGGGCGTAATATTTTTTTACGATGTGCGCCACCAGCCGCAGATTGTGCCGGATCAGCTTTTCCCGGGCGGCGGCGTCCCCGGCGCGCAGGGCGCTGAAAGCGGCGGCTTCTTCCCGGGCTGTGAGCGGACGCGGAAAGCAGCCGCTTTCCAGATGGAGCGCCAGAAACAGAAATTTTGTGGCGAAAAATTGCAGTAAGGTCAGCAGCACACGATATCCCTCCCGGTACATAGTTGTTAGATTGTATGAGCCGGGGTGCGAATAGTTGCCGGAGAAGCCTTTTGTGCGCGGTATCTTTTCCGCAGGAAAAAAGCGTGGTATATTGAGGGGGATAACTCGGAATTTAGAGGTGTAAGATGGAATATAAAGAATATGGCTCAAAGAATAATGATATTGTAATTTTATTACACGGTGGAGGTCTTTCTTGGTGGAATTATATAGATGAAATATCCTTGCTTGAAAATGAATTTCACATAGTTATTCCTATATTAGATGGACATTCAGGAAGTGATACAAATTTTACTTCTATTGAAAGCAATGCTCTGGAAATAATAAATTTTATAAATAAAAATTATAAT
>OMAO01001103.1_pt1 | contig 11121 bp, 9 predicted proteins | sample 1644641 | NCBI WGS metagenome assembly OMAO01 (sample SAMEA103958120, study PRJEB25191) | human gut metagenome | biome: human-associated habitat [ENVO:00009003]; feature: intestine environment [ENVO:2100002]; material: feces | place: Germany | collected 2013/2015
CGTTATATTACGCAGGAACTAAAGGAATATGAAGAAAAGATTTTGGGAGCGGAAGATAAGATTCTGATTCTGGAAACGCAGCTATATACGGACTTAGTACAGGCATTGATGGAGTTTATTCCACAGATACAGATTAATGCGAATCAGATTGCACGTCTGGACTGTCTGTTGTCATTTGCCAATGTGGCTCGTGAGAATCGTTATATCCGTCCGATTATTGAGGATAATGACGTATTGGATATTCGTCAGGGACGTCACCCGGTAATAGAAAAACAACTTCCGATAGGTGAGAAGTATATTGCCAATGATGTAATGCTGGACAGCGATACACAGCAGATTATTATTATTACAGGTCCGAACATGGCCGGTAAGTCGACTTTCCTGCGGCAGAACGCCATCATTGCCGTTATGGCGCAGATGGGCTCCTTTGTTCCCTGCAAAAGCGCGCATATCGGCGTTATCGACAAGATTTTTTCCCGTGTCGGCGCTTCGGACGATTTGGCGCGCGGCCGTTCGACCTTTATGGTTGAGATGGTCGAAACCGCCAGCATTCTGAATCAGGCGGATGAACGCTCGTTTGTCATTCTTGATGAAATTGGCCGCGGTACGGCGACTTTTGACGGTCTGTCGATAGCTTGGGCAGTCATTGAACATCTGCATGAAAAAAACCGCTGCCGGGCATTGTTTGCCACGCATTACCACGAGCTGACCTCGCTGACTTCCAAACTAAACCGTATGTCGCTGCACTGCATGAAAATCAAAGAGTTCAACGACGAAGTCGTTTTTCTGCATGAGGTTATTCCCGGCGCCGCCGACCGTTCTTACGGCATTCACGTTGCCAAGCTGGCCGGTTTGCCGTCGGTGGTTATCAAACGCGCCGAACAGGTTTTGGACGCCCTTGAACACGACAAGAAAAACCAGAAGATAAATGATCTGGCCGACGATTTGCCGCTTTTTGCCTCTGTGCAGAAAAAGGTCGCGGAAGAGGAAGTCGAACGCTTTTCGCCGGTGGAGGAGGCTTTGGAAGCCGTTAATCCCGATGAGCTGACGCCGCGCGAAGCGCTGGAAAAACTTTATGAACTCAAGGCTCTCATTTAGATAAACATTGACAAAAGGGAAAATTTGCGCCACTCTCCCGCTCAGAGTGAATAAGTATTCTATTGTATAATTTTAAACTTTATTTTGTATGGAAACAAAAAATAAAATCGTACGCTATTCTGAAAGTTTCAGAACAGATAGCGAGATTAAAGAGCCATGGCATTATAAAAGCATGGAAAGAACGGTTGACGGTGTTTATGTCGTGCCTGAAATTTACATCCCTCTTCATCGGTCTTTCGGTCAACGAATTACCCAAAAGGAGGCGGAAGCAATCTGTTCAGAATATGGTCTGAGTTTTCCGAGCCGCGAAGAGATAGAGATGCTTGAAGTTGCTTATGATGCCGCAAAATCGCAGTTCTCTGAGATTCCAGAATATACGGATTGCTGGACTTCGGATGGTGTCGCAAGGGATGAAACGGAAAGAAAATTTCTGATTTTATTTTGCTATGAAGCCGGAACCGTAAAGCTAATTAAGCATCGCTATGTGCTGGTAGATGAGAAAGAGTTATACCAATATGTTTTGGGTATTTGGCTGAGGCCGTCTCCGGAGCTGCTCTTGGGAGATAAATTTTCCAATCTCTTTCAGACCCAAGACCATGACTTGTTTTTGCAAAAAGAGCAAAAACTCACTTATGTTGGTGGATGTAATGAGATATGGTATGATGAAATCATTTTGAGCAGCACGGGGCTTTATCAATATGCAGATGGCGAAATGCGTTGTCTGGTAAAAGTTGATGAAAGTTGCGAAGAGCATAATAACTCAAATTACGGACATCAGGAATGGATTGTTTGGGAAGGAATAATGCCGGACGGCGAGGTCGTTTGTACGTTCAAAACCTATGACTGGTGCGATGACGGCGAACAGACAAATGAAAGTGCGGTTGAAAAGCGTTTCCGCAAAGATGGACAAGGCCTCTATCAGCCTTGTAAATGAAAATATAACCGATTTAAGAAAAGTTCCCGATTTGTTTCGCGGAGCTTTTTCTTATAATGAGCATAAAGAAAGCAAAAACAAGATGTTAATGAATGGTATTATAATACCTCTGATTAGTTTGTTGAAAAAAAACGATTTTTTATTATTGACATTCCTGTTTATTCCTGTATATTCGTTTCGAATTCAATAACCATCTTTATAAGAGAGATAAATATGAACACTTACGCAACAAAACCGTCTGACATTGAAAGAAAATGGTATGTCGTTGACGCCGAAGGTGTTGTTCTGGGTCGTATGGCAGCTCAGATTGCCAAAATTCTGCAGGGCAAAAACAAGCCTTCCTATGTTCCGAACCTGGACTGCGGCGACTATGTCGTTGTTATCAATGCCGACAAAGTAAAGCTGACCGGCAAGAAATTGACCGCGAAGAAATATTTCAAACATACCGGCTGGATCGGCGGCATTAAAGAAACCACAGCCGGCAAGGTATTGTCCGGCCGTTTTCCGGAAAGAGTTGTCGAGAAAGCTGTTGAACGCATGATTTCCCGCAATCCGATGGGCCGTCAGCAGATGACCAAGTTGAAAGTTTATGCAGGCAGCGAGCATCCGCATACCGCTCAGAACCCTGAGGTTTTGGACATCGCTTCTTGGAACGAAAAGAATAAAAGGAGCGCATTATAATGGCTGAGAAATTAGAATCTTTGAACGAAATTAAGGCTGCGACCGCCGAAGTTAAAGCTGCCAGAAAGCCCAGCCGTGACAAACAGGGCCGTTCTTATGCCACGGGTAAGAGAAAAGACGCTGTTGCCCGCGTATGGGTTAAACCCGGCAAAGGCAACATCACCATCAATGACAAGTCCATTGATCAGTACTTTGCCCGCCCGGTTCTGAAAATGATTATCAACCAGCCTTTCGAGGTAGCTAACCGCGTTAATGAATTTGACGTTGTCTGCACCGTAAAAGGCGGCGGTTTGTCCGGTCAGGCCGGCGCTATCAAACACGGTATCGCCAAAGCCCTGAACGAATACGAGCCGGAACTCCGCGCTGTCCTGAAAAAAGCCGGATTCCTGACCCGCGACGACAGAACCGTTGAGCGTAAGAAATACGGTAAGGCCAAAGCCCGCCGTTCTTACCAGTTCTCGAAGCGTTAATCATCGGGTATGTTTTCAAAAAAGCCTCCGTTGTTACGGAGGCTTTTTTTACTGTGTAAATAAACCTTATGTTTTGCTCGGGCGAAATATTGGCCGCTATCGGTGTATAATCTATTGTACATATAATTCTTAATGTATAGTATAGTGGGTAATCAGCCGCTCTCGATGTATAATATATTTTACATCGAAGAGGAAAAAGGCAATGGTGTTACCAAATAAAAATATTTTCAAGATAGGCTACAAAATCAAGGCTTTTCGCAAGGCCAACAATCTGACGCAAGAGCAGCTTGCCGACAAAATGAACTGTAATTTCAAAACCATCGGCAATCTTGAAAATGACCGGACGATGCCGGATCTGAAACAGGTTATCAATCTGTGCGATGTTTTGAATGTGAGCATGGATGAGCTTTTTGCCGGAACTTTGTCCAAAACCGAAAATTTTATAGAGCCGTCCGAAGATGACGAAGGTTATCCGAAATTTGTCAGCCGGAGGATATCCGCTTTTCCCTCCAATCATCTGCAGCGTCTTGAGTCGATGTCGATAAAAATGCGCTCCATGAGCGAAAAAGAGTTGAATATTGTGGAAGCCGTAATCGATTCTGTCATCGGCAACCGCTGATTCCGTTTATTTTATCCAATCTGTTATCTTTAGTCGAAACCCCGGCAAAATCAGGGCTTGTGCTGTTTTTGCGATATGCCCTGTTATATCGTTAAATATTTAATTGTATAATCTATTGCTATTTAAAATTTAGCTTGTATAATTCATTATACTTTTAGAGCGATGTCTGAAAGTTATTTTCCTTTTAAACCACATTAGTTGGGAGAAAATTGTAATGAAAAAAACACTCTTAGCCGGAGCGTCTATGGCAGTCCTGCTGACTGCCGCCAATGCTTTGGCTGCAGAATATACCGGCAATGTAGAAACAACTGCCGGCAATACTTTTATGGTAGAAGCCGGTTCAACCATAAAAGACGCTACTTTCGACTTGAAGGCGGAAGGTACCAGTGAAGCCGATGCAAGCCGTGTCGGTTTTGCTGACGCCGGCGAAATTTCCGTCTCCGGCGAAAATACTTTCCGAGATTTTGTAACTTTTGAAGGAAAGACAAAATTCAACGCCAATGAAGGCGAAGCCGCAAAAATGAATGTTGAAGGCTATCTGACTTCCACGCGCAACGCTGACGTTGATTTAAGCGCTGTTGATTTGACCGTCAAAAAAGGCGACGGCGAATCTGATATTGTCGGAGCGGACGGTGCACTGGTAATTGATAACGACACGACGGCTTTCAAGGTCGGCAACACGACTTTTGAAGACGGAACCCGTATCAGCCTGTATAAGGCGACAGATGGCGAAAGCGGAACAGAAGGCGCTTCAGGCGATACTTCCAAGCTGGCGATTGCCGCCGGCAAAACCGTAACATTTGAAGGTAATAACAAAATCGCAGCGAGCGGCGGAGAACATGCCAAATCGCAGTTTAACATCTCCGGCGAAGATGGCAGCGCTGTCAATGTTGAAGGTACGGTTGATGTTGCAATTGATACTGCAATAGACGGTGCCGATGTCAATATCGCCAACAGCGGAAACGCTCCCGCGCGTTTGGAACTTGGTGCAGACAATACGTTGAGCATTTCCAACAGCAATGTTTCGATGAGCGGCGCGCCGGACGGAAAGTTTAACGGTATTGGCAATGCTAATGGTGAAGGGACGGTTGTTCTCGGCGAAAATGCAAACGTTAATATTACGGACGGCGCCGGTATTGCCGTTACCGACCTGACGATTGGCAAAGGCGCGGTTGTTAATGCTTCCGGTCAAATGGAAGTTTCCAACCCGGAAAACCCGAAATGGCAGTCAGGCAGCATTCTGCAGGGTTTGAGCAAAGTGGACATTGCAGAAGGCGCAACGGTTAATATCGCCGACGGTGCTCAGATTGTCGCCGGTTATCCTGATGGAAAAATCAACGTTGCCGGTACGGTTAACATGAGCGGCAAAGATGCCCTGATCCGTGCGGCTTCCAAGAATGATGGTACTGAAAAATCAACCCTTAATGTCAGCGGCATTGTCAATGTTCTGAAAGATGCCGTCGGTATTATCGCCTCGCGTGAGACCAACGTTGAACAGGGCGGTTCGGTTGTAGTTGCCGACAATGCCACATTGAATCTGATTCGGGATATGAACCGCGGTGCGGCAGCTGATGAAGAGCCGACGGGCGATAATGCCAAATTTAATGTTGCCGGTTCGCTGGTTAACAACGGTATCATCAATGCCGAAAAAACAGATATCACGATTTCAGGCGCTGCATTGGCCGAAGCCGGAAATGATGAAAGCTATGACACACAAACGGCTGGCGGCAGCTATGTCTCCAACGGCGGCACCTTAAACGGCAGTCTGAAATTAGATGGCAAAAATACACCGGCAAAAGAAGACAGCGAAGAAAAAATCGCCGCTATACTTAAGGCCGCGCCGAAAGCCGAATTCAACGGCAACAGTACGGTTAACGGTAATATTGATAACAATCTCGGCCTGTTGACCGTCAATCAGGGGGCAACCCTGAACATTGAGGGCGAAGACAATAAGGTAACCAATAACGGGTATATCGATTTGGCCGGTGTTCTGAACGGCAAAATCGATAATAACGGCAATATTACGGTTCTTGATTCCGCCGCGCACATGACCAGTTTTGATGGCGGCGAACTCAACATCAGTGCCGATGTCGCCGCTTCGTCTCTGGTTGCGGAGGAATCTAATGCTGATGAAATTTATGTCAGTGCCGGTTCTTCTCTGGATTTGGACAGCGAAAATCTGAAAACTTCTCAGTTGACCACTTACGGTACGACCAAACTGGGTGTTGACTATACTGCCGATGCCAAAGTCGGCAACGGCGGCGTGTTGGATTTGGCTTCCAGCACCCTGACCGGCGACGTAACGCTTGCGGATAATTCGACTTTGTCGTTTAATGTCGATAATGTTGAAGAGGCAGCCGGCGGCAAAGTTGGCGGTTCAGTCAAAACCTATCTGAGCGAGGGCGGTTCGGCTGTCATCAATCCGGTTATCGGCATTGACGCCGGCGAGGGAACCTATTCTTTTGCTGATGAAGTTTCTGTAAAAGAGGGTTCTGTGGACCGCGGCGAAGAAGGTCTGAAACTTTCCAACAGCAATACGCTGTACAATGTTGAGTTCGGAGATACGCAGAATACCCTGAATGTTTCCAAAAAAGATTCGGGCGAAGTTGCTTCCGCGGTTGTTAACGCGGGCGGTACGGTTTCCAACGCCAATACCGTCAATGCCTGGGTCGGCGGCAATTCTGACGCGTCTTCCCTGACCGGAGCTTCCCGTGCGATGGCCGAGCATCTGAACACGCTGGCTCAAACCGATCAGGGCGCTTTGGTCAATGCCGTTACGGCTCTTGCGCCTGAAACCGCGGCGATGGTCCAGTCCAATGCTACCGAAACCGCCAATCAGGTATTTGCCGCCGTCGGCAGCCGTTTAAGCGGCGGTTCGATTGTAACCGGCAATGAAGGAATGTCCTCCGGCGACAGCATTTTCAAACGCGGTGCCATGTGGGTTCAGGGGCTGTTCAACCACTCCAAGGCTGACGATACCCGCAAGGCCAGAGGCTTTGATGCCGACAGCGAAGGTATTGCTTTCGGTGCCGAAAAATACGTCAATGATGACGTAAAATTGGGTATCGGTTATGCCTATACGTCTTCGGATATCGACGGTTTCATGAGAAAGACCGATGTTGACACGCATACGGCAATCGCTTACGGCGAGTATAAACCCTCCAATTGGTTCGTAAACGGAATTGCGACTTACGGCTGGTCTGACTACAGCGAGAAGAAGAATGTCGCCGGTATGCCGGTAAGCGCCGATTATGATGTTGACAGCATTGGGCTGCAGGCAATGACCGGATATGACATTGACCTTTGCGGCGCCATGTTGACTCCGGAAGCCGGCCTGCGCTATGTCAACATTCGTCAGGACGGTTATCGTGACAGTGCCGGACAGAAGGTTGGCGAAAACACCTCCGACATCCTGACCGGTGTCGTCGGCGCCAGCCTCAAGAAGGACTTCGCTTTGGACAACGGCATGAATCTGCGTCCGGAAGCCCGTCTGGCGATGACCTACGACATGTTCAACGACGACAGCAGCTCGGTTGTAACGCTGGCAAACGGTTCAGCCTATACCGTAAACGGACAGGCTCTTGACCGCTTTGGCGTTGAAGCCGGCGTCGGACTGACGGCTGACGTCAATGACAACGTCGAACTGTCTCTCGGTTACGAGGGCAGATTCCGTGATCACTACGAGGATCACACCGGATTATTCAACGCTAAATATAAATTCTGATAGTTAGCTGAAAGTAATCTTCTTCATATGGGAAAACAGGTTCTCAGAAATGAGAACCTGTTTTTTATACTTTCGGATATCCTGTTTGCAGAGCAGGTGTCCATTGAGCGGAACAATCCGGTTATTGTCATTTTCCGGCACCTTCTTCCGTTACTCCCGAACTTATATTTTTTTTATGTCATGTTCGATTTGCTTTTTCTTTATGTCATGTTCGGGCTTATCCCGGACATCTCCCTCATGGATTCCCCGGTCAAGCCCACACACTCCCTCTGCCATTGCCGGACTTGATCCGGCATTCCTCGGTCGAGCAGGGCATCCATAGACACAAGGCATGGCCTCACGATATGCACGCAGAAAGCATCGCACGTCAACAAAGATTCGTGCCGCAGCCAATAATGCGGTCAAGCCGGCAACAGCTTGTCATCTTCGCCCGCGGCTTGTTAAAAAAATAGACAAAAAATTAATTATGGACACCCCTGTTAAAATATGTTATTCTAACACCCTGATTTGATGATTATTGTGGGCTGATTTCTTATTGTGAAATTTAAAAATTTAAGTATATGAAAGCAAAAAAATTTTGGATGTTGATGATGCTTTGCGCGTTGGCATCCTGTGCTCTGGCACAAACGAAAATGGACAAGTTTCTGGGAAATCTGAACGGTGCGGTTCAGATTTATGAGCGCTATGAGAGCCTGTATAATCGAGTGCGCCGTATGCGTCTGACCAGGGTCAGCGATTACGGTACTGTCATACACCAGCCTTATGCGCGCCCGCTCAAAAGTCTGACTTGGTCAAATATGCAGATTGAGCGTCAGGGACCGTATCTGTATGTTTGGGAAGTAAGAGACGGCAGATTTGCCGCTTTGGGCAAACATGCCCTTACCGTAAACAGCCGGGGCAGGGTATATGATTGCTATATCCTTCGTGGCAGCCGGTTATGCCATTATACGGTTACCGTGGTTGTCCTGGCAAAAAAAGGATATGTTTATCTTAAGGACGACAACAATCGCACCCTTGAGAGTTATACTTTTGCAGACAGATAGGGAAGGGAGCTTCGGCTCCCTTTTTTAGTGAATTGTGTTTGCTATATTTTAAGAATTTTCAGCTTATATTATAACCATTGTCAACAGGAACAAAGCCGATGAAATGTCAGGAATTTGATTTGAATCATGCCCTCGGGGTCAAGATTTTTGAGGAAATCCGCCTGGACGGAATGGTACTGGAAAAAGGGCACACTCTGAACGAAGAAGATATAATCCGGCTCAAAATCAGCGGTGTTCCGTCTGTCTACGGCGCCCTTATGGATGAAAACGATCTGACGCTGGAAGCGGCGCTGGGTATTGTTGCGGCCAAGCTCTGCGGCAAAAACACCGCTTATGCCGTCGGTCATGACGGCATATGCAAGATAACCGCTTCGGTTGACGGTGTTTTTCTTTGCGCCGATGACCGGGTCGCCAAATTTAACCGCCAGTCACATAACTTGATTTTAAACACCGTGCCGCCCTACGTCTATGTTGCGGCCGGCGAAGTTATTGCTCTTCTGGAACTTACGACGCCGCTGGCCGAGCAGGCTGCGGTGGACAATATTTTGTTCAGCCTGTCCGGAAACGTCGATTTGTTGCAGGTGTCCGAACAAAAACCGCGCAAAACCGCTCTGATTTATACCAATTTTTATAATGACGCGGCCGAAACTGCTCATTTTACCGGGGTTGTGCGTAAGTTGGTTGAAAATTTTCCCGACCTTCAGCTTGATTATCATGCTGAATATTATGCGCCGCATACGGTCGAAGCCGTGGCTGATGCCGTCGAAAAAGCCGTTGCCGACAAAAACGACGTGATTTTCATCCTGCCCGGACTGAAAAGCAATTATAAAGATGACGTTATTCCCTCTGCCGTCCGCAGTTTTGCAGACGAAATCGTTAATCTGACAATTCCTCAGGTGGGAGCTTCCGATTTGATTATCGCGCACAAACGAGGGCAGAAAATCATCAGCCTGCCGTTTCGTTTTGACGTGACGGAGTCGCCCTTGGCCGTTCATTATATTAAACTGGCTGTTATCAATGACAAGATAAACGAATACGACTTTGCTCGTCCGCAGAATGTTCTGCTTCTTTCGGGAGGTACGTTGACGCCTGCCGAAAGGGAAAATCTGGTTGCTGCCGGTCAAAACCAGTCCAAGGGCAAAGCGGGCATTGCCGCCGTTATCCTTGCCGCCGGCGTTGGCAGCCGGGCCGGACGCAACAAGCTTATGGCTGAAACCAAAGAGGGCAAGCCTCTGTTTCTCAAGGCGGTGGAGGCCGCCATTAAATCAAAGGCCAACCCTGTTTTTGTCGTTACCGGCAATCAGGCCGCAGCAATGGAAGAATTTCTGGAAGACATTGACGTCAACGTCATTTACAACCCCGCTTACCGTGCCGGTGTTAAAACGTCGCTGAATTTGGGGCTTAAATCGGTCCCGGCTTTCTGTGACGGCGCTTTGCTGCTGCCTGCGGATATGCCGAATGTCGATGCCGGATTTATCGATAAAATGATTGCTTCTTATAACAAGGGACAGGAAAAACAGCTTTGCATCGCTTCCTGGAAAGGCGTTAAGCATAACCCGGTCATATGGAGCAAAGCCTTGTACGGCGTTGCCGACCTTGTGCCGGAAAACGCCGATCTCCGTCCGGTTTTTATGGAACATGAGGATTATACCACGCTGGTCGAAGCGCCTTCCGCCGAAACCCTCTGGGACGTTACCTATGTCAGCGACATTGAAAAGCTGGTTGGAGATTAAAATTTTTTCTAACAGCTGCACCAGTAGCTGCCGTCATACATACATCGGCCGCCGGTTACGTTAACGCAATAACCGCCCATTGACCTGAAAATATAGTGGGTTGTACTGGTAGCTTCCCAATTGCTCATGGTACAGGTTTTGTATTTTAGTCTGAGCGTGGCGCCTCTTGAATCTTCCTCGCAGTCGGAAACGCAATAAGACAAGTCGCAGCTGCAATTGTAGCAGGTGTTGCCGCAGCCGTCGGTAGACGTCCATTCGCTGTAACCGCTGGGGCATTGTCCGCTCTTGTCGCCTTCGCAGGAATTGTCGCAACAAGCTTGAAAAGGATAGTAACAGGTTTTGGTGTTGCATTCGTCACTTGTGGAGCCGCCGCATCCTCCGGGATTTGAGGTTGAAGTTCCCGAAGGACATGAGGTGTTACAGCTTCGACAGGCTTGTCCGCACTCGTTATAGGATACTATATCCCCCGAATAAGCTAGACTGCCGCTTGGGCAGGCTGTGTTGCAGTTGTAGCAGTTGTTTCCGCATTCCGTTTTTGAAGCAAAGGAACCGGTATAATTTTTGGAACCGGCCGGACAGGAATCGTCACAGCATTTTTTGCAGTTTTCGCCACAGGCGTTCTGGCCGGCTATGGCGCCGGTACAGATTGTTGACGAGTTGCCGGGACAGTTTTCTTTTAAGCAGTTTCCGTAATTAGGATTATATGGGCATGATTTGTCCATGCAGTATCCTGTTGAACAGGAACTGGCAAAACCTTCATTCTTGCATTGTTGCACGGTATCGACTTTATAGCCGTCGTCTCCGCCCATGGATCCGAAG
>OMAO01001105.1_pt1 | contig 11117 bp, 9 predicted proteins | sample 1644641 | NCBI WGS metagenome assembly OMAO01 (sample SAMEA103958120, study PRJEB25191) | human gut metagenome | biome: human-associated habitat [ENVO:00009003]; feature: intestine environment [ENVO:2100002]; material: feces | place: Germany | collected 2013/2015
CGGGTTGGTATCTTGTATTGCATAAAACTCGACTCTATCGGGCATCCCTTCGCATTGTAGGTGATGTTCTCAAACAGAGTGTGTCCTATTCCCTGGACTATGCCTCCCTCTGCCTGAACACGTGCCAGTGCCGGATTTATGGCTATGCCACAATCCACGACTGCAGCATAATCCAGTATCTTCACTTCTCCTGTATATCTGTCAAGTTCTATCTCAACCATTCCGACCATATATGGAGGAGGTGAAACCGGAGATGAATGAGAGACTGTGGCTACAGCAGCAATATCATTTGCGACCTGATCCTTAACACTTATATCAGCCAAAGAAACGCTTTGATCTGTTCCTGTCCGATATGCCCTGCTATTTTCGAAATACATTTCATCCTGCTCACATCCAAGCATTCCTGCTGCAATTGCGCACAGCTTCTTCTTCAATTTGTCACATGCAAGCTCCACAGCCTTTCCTGTTACATACGTAGTGGATGAAGCATATGAGCCGGAATCATATGGTGAAGCATCTGTGTCTGCTCCAAATACCGCCACGTCATCAACCGAGCAGTCCATGCACTCCGCAACCATCTGTGCAAGGATAGTATCACATCCGGTTCCCATATCTGCAGCACCAATTATCAGGTTAAATGTACCATCATCCGCAAGCTTGACTGTTGCAGATCCTACATCCACATTCGATATACAAGAACCCTGCATGGCCATTGCCACTCCTGCAGCCCTGACTTTTCCGTTTCCCATGTCCCTGACAGGGTATTTATCATCCCAGTTAAATATCTCCTTGCATCTGGCCATACATCTGTCAAGAGCACACGCATTTGCCGTTTCACCATAATACGCAGGCATCTTCATTCCCTCGCGCAGCATATTCTGCTCACGGATCACAGTCGGATCTATCCCCAGTTTCTCCGCAAGCTCATTCACCGCAGACTCAAGTGCGAAGATTCCCTGCGTAGCTCCATAGCCTCTGTATGCGCCGGCCGCCATGGTGTTCGTATATACAACATCATATCCAAACCTATATGCCTCAAGACCTCCTGTATACAACGGGATGGACTTATGCCCGCTAAGTCCGACTGTTGTAGGTCCATGCTCCCCATACGCTCCAGTGTTGGACAGCGTATACAGATCAAGTCCTCTTATATGTCCATCGCGGTCTGCTCCCAGACGGACTCTCACCTCCATCTCATGACGCGGTGAACCTGCGATCTGACTTTCCTGTCTCGTAAATATGATCTTGGCCGCACGTCCGGTCTTCATGGTCACAAATGCAGGATACACCTCACTTACCGCTGTCTGCTTTGCTCCAAATCCGCCTCCTATACGTGGTTTTTCCACTCTGATCCTGCTCTTTGGAATGCCAAGCGCCCTTGACAGAATACGACGTACATGAAACACGATCTGTGTAGAAGAAATTACATGAAGCCTTCCATAACGGTCAAGGTGTGTATACGTTCGAAAAGTCTCCATCATAGCCTGGTTAAAGGCTCTCATATGATATCTGTTCTCCAGCACCTCATCGCAGTCAGCTATAACAGCATCAACATCGCCATCACCGCCTACATCGCTTGCTATCAGGTTGCGTTTCGGATCGCCTCCTACCTGAACCGGCGGGAACCAGTCGTCCTCAGGATGAACCAGTATATCATTATCCTTTGCCTTGCGGAAATCCAGAACAGGCTCTAGAATTTTGTATTTAACCTTTATGAGTTTCATAGCCTTAATTGCTGACTTTTCATCCTCAGCTGCTATGATGGCAACCACATCGCCCACACACCTCACATGGCGGTCCATAATGAGTCTGTCATACGGTGACGGCTCAGGATATGTCTGTCCTGCTATTGCAAACCGGCTATTTGGCACATCCTGCCATGTGTAAATATCTACTATTCCGGGTATTTTTTTTGCTATGGAGACATTTATATCCTCCACAATGGCATTCGCATGTGGACTGCGAAGCAGTTTCACAACAAGTGCATCACCGGGAGTGACATCATCCACATATACCGGTTTGCCAAGAAGTAACTGCATAGAATCTTTTTTTCTAACGGATTTATTAACTACATTATATTCTTTATGTTCCATGAGTTCACCCCTTTACTGTCTGTCATCTGCAGGAATTCTACTGTCTAAGTAATTTCGGATTCCTCTCAGTTGTCCCTCATATCCGGAACATCTGCACAGATTTCCGGCAAGATATGCCCTGATCTCATCATCCGATGGATCAGGATTTTCTCTGAGAAGAGCTATTGTATTCATCACAAAACCCGGGTTGCAGAAACCACATTGATCAGCACCCTGATCAGCAATGAATCCGGCAAATTCTGCCGCCTCATCCTGAAGGCCCTCAAGGGTCTGCACCTCGTGTCCATCTGCCCTGGCAGCAAGCACCGAACAGGAAAGGACAGGAGTCTGATCCATAAGCACTGTACACAGGCCGCAATTGGACGTCTCACAGCCGCGTTTCACGCTATAACAGCCATGATCACGCAGGAAATCTATAAGGAGCATATCAGGAGCTATATTTCCCGAGACAAATTTTCCATTTAATTTAACTTTTATTTCCACTGCTGCTCCTCCTCAATTTTTTTCAATAATCTCTGTCCAAGCACACGTATCAGACGGCTTCTGTATTCTGCGCCAGCACGATGATTGCTTCCAACCGGAACCTTGTCAGAAACCCAGATGGCAAATGCTTTCTCTGTCTCATCAGAAAGTCCCCCTGTGAGCAAGCCTTCTTCATCCAGAACAAGCATCGCCCTTCCAGGCCTTGCTCCCACAGCCAGACGGTATTCTCCATCCACGCATGATGCTGAACAGGCAATGACAGGAAAATCTGTTCTCTGATTGCGGACTGATGCATAAGCAAAAACTCCGGGAGTTTTTCTGATGATCAGATGTACAATCACGTCCCTGTCCTGCTTCATGTTGACAAATTCCCTGAGTGGAATCATACCACCATGATAAAGCTCCACAAATGCATCCATAGCTAAAAAAACTGTCAGAATGTCTGAAAAGCCGAAACGACCCCATATGCTTCCGCCAATCGTTGCGAGATTTCGAAACTGAACTCCCACAATATCCTTCACCGCTTCGCATACTGCACCATGTGTATATTTATTTAATCCGTCATGCAGTTCTATCTGACGGAGTGATGTCATTGCACCAATAATAAATTCGTCATCTTTTTCCTCGATCGTATCAAGTCCCAGATCACACATATCTATGGCTGTCTGTATCAGGCGATCCTGCATTTTTGTCCAAAGCATTCCTCCGATAATACAGCTTCCCTTTTTCTGATTCAGTTCATATGCCTCATCAATACTTTGTGCGCGTACATAATTCTGTATTGTTACCATAAATACTCCTTTTAACATATAAACACAATTTTTCAAAATATATTATATTAAAACAGCTTGTCTTTGAAAAGATGCTTTGTTACAATACCGTTGTATTATTTCAAGAATAACGAAAGGAACATTGAATTCATGAAAACAACTTTAAAAAAGCAACTATCTATCATCCTTATCTGTACTATGCTGGCAGTACTTACAGCCTGTGGTACAGACAGTACTACGACAACACAGAGTACTACGGAAAGCACCACAGCTGCTTCAGTATCCGAAACAGCTTCCAGCGAAGATGCATCTGAAGAAGTTTCTGAAGAGCCTTCCACTGAAGCAGATGCTGAACAGACTGTCTACCCTGTAACAGTTACTGACCAGGCCGGCCGTGAAGTCACAATTGAAAAAGAACCATCTTCTATCGTGAGTGGCTACTATATTTCTTCAAGCCTTCTGATCGCTCTTGGTCTCAAGGATAAGGTTGTCGGTATTGAGGCAAAAGCAGACAAGCGCCCTATTTATAAGCTTGCTGCACCGGAAATGACAGATCTGCCGAATGTTGGCACTGCCAAAGAGTTCAACCTTGAGACATGTGCTGCTCTTTCACCTGATCTGGTTATTCTGCCAATAAAGCTGAAGGATGCAGCCCAGAGCCTGACAGACCTCGGTATCACAGTACTGCTCGTCAATCCTGAAAGTCAGGATCTTCTGACAGAAATGATCAACACCATAGCTACGGCAACTAACACCAATTCAGAAGCTGCAAAGCTGCTCGCATATATAGATTCTCAGAAGGATATGCTTACTTCAGCTCTGTCTGGCGTAGAACCTGAAAGTGTATACCTTGCCGGCAACTCATCATTCTTGTCTACTGCCGGTCCTTCTATGTATCAGTCAAGCATCATCGAGCTTGCCGGTGGAAAAAATGCAGCTGATTCTATCACAGACACCTACTGGGCCGAGATAAGCTATGAGCAGCTTCTTGCATGGGATCCTTCTTATATAATAATCGCATCGGATGCCGAATATACAGTAGATGACATAATGAACGATCCAAACCTTGCAGAATGCACTGCTGTAAAAAGCAGCCACGTATATGCTATTCCTGGAGACATGGAAGCATTGGACAGCCCGGTACCTGCAGGAATCCTGGCATCTGTATGGCTTGCAGGGATCCTTCATCCTGATCAGGTATCAACTGACACATATACAACTGAAATGACAAATTATTATGAAACATTCTATGGAATCAACAACTAATAACAAGCGTAAAAATAAAAACAAAGCAACAATAACTATTATACTGGGAGCTGTCATTCTGGCAGCTCTCAGTATATTTTCTTTTTTTGTCGGAAGATATCCTCTTACACTGAATGGATTGCTGCAAGGTGATGACATGCAGTGGCGTGTATTTCTCACGCTTCGCGCAAGCCGAGGAATCATCGGCTGTATAGGGGGATTTGTTCTCGGCATAGCAGGATTTGTATATCAGACTGTCTTTAAGAACCCATTGGCATCTCCAGACATCATAGGTGTATCCTCAGGTGCAAGCGCAGGTGCCGCATTTGGCATTCTGTTTTTGTCCGGAACAATGTCTGTAACCATATCTGCTTTTGCCGGAGCCATATGCTGTGTGATACTGGTTCTGCTTCTGTCATCGCTGACATACGAACGTGATGGAAAAAGCATAGTACTGGCAGGCATAGCAGTACACAGTCTTGCCCAGACCGCTCTTGTGTGTCTGAAGCTGACTGCCGACCCTGAAAAACAATTAGCATCAATTGAATACTGGATCATGGGAAGTCTTAATGGCATAAGCATATATTCCATTGGTTCAAATGTAATACTGTGCGCTGTCTGCCTGCTGATAATCTTCCTATTGTACAGACAGATCATAATGCTCTCCCTTGATGACGCAGAGGGCAAAATGCTTGGCGTGAATGTTAACCACATACGAATGCTGGTTCTTTTGATCGCAACCCTGGCAACTTCAAGTGTGATCAGCATGACAGGACTTATCAGCTTTATTTCTCTGCTTGCTCCGCACGGAGCCAGAATGCTGCTCAAAAATAACCGATTATCAACTATGCTTCTGAGTGGTCTTATAGGTGGATGTCTTCTCACTTTCGGCGATATCCTTGCCCGCAGTGTATGTTCCACAGAACTGCCGGTCAGTATATTCACAAGTATCGTAGGAGCACCGTTTCTTATATATCTATGCATAAGGAGGAAACCTGTAAAATGAGTATATTAAACATATGCGATCTGTCAGCCGGCTACCACCACAGCAACCGCACCAACACCACAGATGTGCAAAATGTGATAAATAATATCAACTTTTCTGCAGAAGAAGGTACAATTGTTGGTATACTTGGCGAGAATGGCTGTGGCAAAACAACCCTTATCAAAGCAATCGCCAATTTGATTCCGCATAGTGGCTGCTGCGAGTTAGATAATCTCCAGCTGGAACATATGCCTCACAAAAAACTAGCACAGCTATGTGGATATATCCCTCAAAAAAGTGGCATATCCATAGACATATCTCTCTTAGATGTTGTCATGATGGGATTTAACCCAGAGCTTAAGCTGCTTCAGCCACCTACTGATACCATGAAAGAAAAAGCTCATGAAGTTCTTGCAATGGTCGGCCTTGATTCACGGATAAACGATAATTTTCAGACATTGAGCGAGGGCCAAAAACAGCTTGCCCTGCTGGCACGTACATTTGTGACAAAACGGAAGCTTTTACTCCTGGACGAACCGGAAAGTGCACTGGACTTCAGGCTGCGTTACCAAATCATGAACCTTCTGTGCAGCTATGTTGAACAAAACCGCGCGGTGTCTCTGGTAACGCTTCACGATTCATCACTTGCATTAAATTACTGCAACACTCTTCTGGTTTTATCTGAATCCAAGCTGATCGGTGAAGTATATCCCGATAAAACACCCATTGAGGAAATGGAAATGCTTCTGTCCAAAGTTTATGGTACAATCAGTATCAGAGAACTTCGCAACCGTCAGGGAAAGCGCCAGCTTGTCATGATGAAGGAGGATGATATGCATTGAGAGCTGCTATTAAAATAATATTTTTTGATGATAATGATGAGAAATTCTTTGGTGAAGGTCCATATCGCCTGCTTTTGGCTATAGAAGAAACCGGTTCCCTCCGCTCCGCGTCCAAGTCCATGGGACTTGCCTACAGTAAAGCATTCCGCATGATAAAAAATGCTGAAGAAGCGCTGGGATTTCCACTTACAAGCCGCACAACAGGCGGCAGATCAGGTGGTGGAAGCACGATAACACCAGAGGGAAAGGAATGGCTGAAAAAATATGAACAATACAGAGAAGCCTGTATTCAGGCTGGAAGCCAATTGTATATGGAGATCTTTTCTGACTAGTCAAAAGAAACATATCATTATTACAGGTGGCAGGAAAAGAGGCAAATCAACACTTCTCTCTTCACTTTTCGACAGACAAATGCCCGGAATTACATCATGGGCCGTCCCAAAAGAAGGCGTGTACATGAAAAATAACTCTAGCGGTGAAGTTGTACGTATCGGCAAATTCTGCTCTGATGCCACAGGTTGCGAGAACCTCATGCAACCCATTAAAGATGCCTTTAACAGCAAATGTATTGCTTTTTTAGAAAGCTTAGCAGACACAACAGCACCATGGATTACTGTAGACGAAATTGGATATCTTGAAAACACATCATACGATTATCAAAAAGCTTTCGAAAGGCTCATGAATAAAAAGCGGATCATTATGGTTGTTCGAAAACAGGATCTCTCATTTCTAAACTGGCTGTGCGGCCATAAAGATGTGTTCCTTGTTGACCTTGACAGACCATTTGGCAATTCCGGATGTATCATCATGGCTTCAGGGCAGGGAAAGCGCTTTGGCAGCAATAAGCTCATGGCTGAATATCACGGACAGCCGCTCATAAAGTGGATACTTGATATAACAAAAGATTTGTTTGCCAGACGACTTGTTGTCACCATACACCAGGATATTGAAAAGCTTTGCACAGAATATAGTATACCGGTAATCCTTCACTCCTCACCATATCGGAATGATATGATCCGTCTTGGTCTGGATACAATTGGTTCCTATATTGACCGCTGTGCTTTTATTCCTTCCGATCAGCCACTCATAAAGACGGAGTCTATAGCATCACTATTATTATGTGCCCAAAATGAGCCATCATATATATGGAGAACGTGTTATGACAAAACTCCAGGATCACCTGTGATATTTCCAAAAGAATATTTTGATGAGCTTATGTCTCTCCCACAAGGAAAAGGCGGAAATATTGTGGTCCATAGCCACGAATCTCAGGTGAGGCAGCTGCCCGTCACCAGCAAGACTGAATTGATGGACATTGACACACCAGCAGATATGGCGCGGCTGAGCTGACGCGGCTGTAGGGACGTTCCTTCTGTCACCAAGAGTGTCCCTCTGTCTTATTCGTTACAGGGGGACACTCTTGGTGACAGAAGGAACGTCCCCGATTTCCCCGATTTCCGGTCAATTTCATCTAAAGTGTCCATTAGCGGATCCGGCATATTGAATCCTTATTTTTCTTGTGATAACTTTTCCCACAGCGTATCAGAACATCAGGAGGAGTAAATTATGCCAAGAAAATATTATCCATTAACACCTTCACAAAAGATACATTTCAAACCAATTATTGAATTTGGCACTCAGCAAGTCGCAAATATAAGCATTTGTATGACTCTGCAGGCGCCGCTTGATTTTGGTTTGCTGAAAAAATGCATACAACTGGAATACGAGAGATACGAATGCCTGCGAATCCGTTTTACAAAAGTTGACCCAAATGGAGAGGTACGGCAATATGTTGTTTCTCACGATGACAGAGATATTGATTACGAAAACCTTTCATGGCTTTCCGGTGATGACGCTTATCACCGCATGGAAGAATGGTCCAGAATTCCGTTTGACGGGGACAATATTCCAATGAATGTGATAAAAATGATCTCGCTTCCGGGTGGCTATAATGGGCTGTACATCAAAATCGATCACAGACTCATGGATTCATGTGGAGCTATCGTCATGGTGAATGAAATTTGGCACGCCTTATCCTGAGGACATGGCAAGTTTTACTGACATGGTCGAGCGTGATCTTAAAAAAAGCACAGACGAAAAACGTGTCTCAAAAGACCGCATGTACTGGCAAAATGTGCTGGAGGAAAATGGAGAACCTATTTACTCCGATATACAGGGACAACGGATACTTCAGGAAAGCAGACGCCTTCACAATGACAAGTCACTCCGCGCTGCAGATCAGGAGATCAACGACCTGTCTGTCGCTACAAAGAACTATCATCTGGATGCTGAGCCAACCCAGAATCTCCTGGATTTTTGTATGAACAATCACATATCCATGACCAACCTCATTCTCATGGGAATACGAACTTATCTCTCCAAGGCAAATGGCGGACAGACTGACATTTCCATAAGGAATTATGTTTCAAGACGTTCCACACATGCCGAGTGGGTATCAGGTGGCTCTCGCGCAATGGCATACCCTTGCAGAACCATCATTGATCCGGACACAGAATTTCTTGATGCAATTTTCATGATTCAAGACGTTCAGAATCATGTATACCGACACTGCAATTATGACCCAGAACTTTTGTCTGACCAGATGAAAGAAATGTTCCACACACCTCCACACACTACTTATGAGAGCGTGGGGCTTACTTACCAGCCTCTTCCTATCAGGCTTAAAAATCCGCATCTCGAAAACATTTCCGTAAGGAGCATGTGGATTCCAAATGGTACATCAAAACAAAAGATCTATCTCACCGTCATGCACAGTGCAAATGATCTGGGCCTGAATTTCTATTTCAGATACCAGACCGCAAGTCTCTCCGAACAGGACATTGAACTTTTCTACTACTACCTTATGAAGATAATCTTCAAAGGCATTGCCGAGCCAGAAATGACTGTGGGCGAAATCATCGAATGCATCTAACTATTTTTTTGGGGACGGAGGTTCCTGTCCCCCTTCGTGGGGACGGAGGTGCCTGACCCCATTTGATTAATTCAAGAAGGAGATTTTTAATATGAATAACAATATAACATTTTTAAACATTGTTGCCGAATACTGCAATACACCAGCTGATGAGATCACTAATGATATGCGATTCATAGAGGATTTGGGATTTAGCTCCCTTGATTTCATGACTTTTCTCGGAGACCTTGAAGATACATTTGACGTGGAAATCGATGAAGATGAGATCATCAATATTCACACTATAGAAGACGCCATCAAGTACCTTGACAACCTGACAAGCTCTTCTGCATCGGTTTAACATTAAAAATCTGGGACGACGGAGTATGTCCCATTTTGCCTCACATAAAAGAAATGGAGATATGATATATGGAAGAAAATATTCTGGAAATTGTTGAAAAAAGCTGTCGGATACATAGAGATGTAATAGCTGTTAAATATCTGTCTCACAGAGAGATTGTCGAAAAGAGCTACGGAGATCTGTGGGATGACATTCGCAAAACTGCTGTCATTTTGCGAAATAATGGACTCTGCGGAACACATATTGCACTGGTGGGAAGCAGCTCTTATGAATGGATCTGCGCCTACATGGCTATACTTTTCACAGGAAATACTGCTGTACCGCTGGATGCAAACCTGTCTGCTCCGGAATTACATGAACTTCTGAATCGGTCAGGATCAATTGCATTATTCTGCGGAGCATCCAGAAAGGATGTGATAACAGAACTGACAGACGATTGTCCCGAAATGAATATTGTATTCACCATGGAAAAGAAAGTCGATATAGAGCATCTGGAGGGTGCAGATTCAAATCCACGATTAGCAATTTTGTCATTTGAACAGCTCCGCAGCGAAATTACCATACCGGATGACTTTGCATTTGCCGAGCAGGATAAGGATAAAATGTGTACGCTTATGTATACCTCTGGAACAACAGGTAAAAGCAAGGGCGTCATGCTGTCTCAATTCAATCTCGCACAAAATGTTGAAAATGTATATGTAAATCTGGAACCTGGTGTAACTATTCTGAGCGTTCTTCCTATACATCACGCCTTCTGCCTGACAATGGAATGGATGAAGGGCATTTCACTGGGAGCCACTATCTGCATCAATGACTCGTTGCTCCACATGCTGAAAAACATGAAACGGTTCCAACCCGTTGGCATGCTGATGGTTCCTCTCATGGTAGAAACCATTTACAAAAAACTCAAAGATGTCAACCCTCTCCTTCCTAAAAAGCTGGTTGCAAAGGAAGCATTTGGCGGTAAACTGGAATATATATTCTGCGGAGGGGCATATCTGGATCCTATGTATGTTACCGAATTCAAAAAATATGGAATAGACATACTCCAGGGATACGGCATGACTGAATGCTCCCCTGTAATTTGCTCCAACAATCACAGACACAACAGGCCCGGATCCGTTGGCAAACTCCTGGACAACTGCGCTGTTCGTTTTGTCGATGAGGAAATTCAGGTAAAAGGCACAAGCGTCATGTCCGGATACTACGACATGCCGGACGAGACCGCAGAAGCTTTTCAAGACGGCTGGCTCTGCACCGGAGATCTCGGTTATCTCGACTCCGACGGTTTCATGTATATAACCGGAAGGAAAAAGAACCTCATCATTCTGGCAAATGGTGAAAACATTTCCCCTGAGGAACTGGAAGGAAAACTTTCTGTGGAACCCCTTATTTCAGAAATAGTCATTACCGACGACGGCAACCAT
>OMAO01001113.1_pt1 | contig 11012 bp, 9 predicted proteins | sample 1644641 | NCBI WGS metagenome assembly OMAO01 (sample SAMEA103958120, study PRJEB25191) | human gut metagenome | biome: human-associated habitat [ENVO:00009003]; feature: intestine environment [ENVO:2100002]; material: feces | place: Germany | collected 2013/2015
CCACGGCGGCGATCTGTACCAGTCCGGCCCGGCGGCATATCTGGAAACAACATAATTTATCGCCTTTGCACAAAATGCAGCCGGCCTAAAAACCGGCAAAACAGCAGATTTATGCAGAGGAAAATTGGTTTGTTTTAACAAACTTCCGCGAATTGCTTGCACATCGGTCAAAAGTGTGATATCTTGTACTATATGAAACCGTGGTGCTTTGCATCCCGGCACAGACAGGAGGCAAACATACCATGCAGATCCACCAATCCGCAGAAGATTATCTTGAAACGATCCTTATGCTCACCCAGCGGATGGGCCGTGTGCGTTCCATTGACGTTGTCAATGAGCTGGGCTTTACCAAGGCAAGCGTCAGCATTGCCATGAAAAAGCTGCGCGAGAACGGCTATATCGCGGTGGACGGCGAGGGCAACCTGACCCTGCTGGCACCGGGCCGCGAGATCGCAGAGCGTATCTATGGCCGTCACCGTCTGCTGACCCACTTCTTTATGCAGCTGGGCGTGGACGAAAAGACCGCCGCCGAGGACGCCTGTAAGGCAGAGCATATCCTGAGCGAGCAGACGCTGGAAAAGATCCGCGAGCGCGCCCTTGAGACCGACTCCGAGCTGACCAAGCCTGCCGAGTGACCGTAAAACCGGAAAATGATCCCGCTTCTTTTAAAGAAGCGGGATTTTTTGTACCCGAAAAAGGAGCCGCAACTTCCACTTGCATCCGGGAGCGGGGTGCGGTATTCTTATAAGATAAGAAGGTTTTACAGCCAAACCGGGAGGAAACAGCCATGGATGCAGACGAGATCCGCACGCTTTTGGGCGATAACATTTTTGAGCGGGCCAAGAAATACCGCAAGCGCATCCAGCAGAGCACCTGCACCGTCAACGCCGATGGCGTGCGGCATATTTCGGCCATGGTACAGGGCAGCGGCGGCAGCTATTACTATACGCAGGCATGGCTGCGGGAGAACGGCAGCTTTGTCAGTGCGTCCTGCAGCTGCCCCTATAACCAGAACGGCGAGGGCACCTACTGCAAGCATATCGGCGCATTGCTGCTGGACGATGCGGAAAAGAATGCGCCCGCCCCCGCTGCAAAGCCGGATGCCATTCCGGGCGTGGTGCGGGGCACTGCCGGGCTGGGAACAGAGCCATCCCGCCGCGACAGCTACGCTTCCGGTCTGGAGATGCTGTTTGGCAAAAAGTGGCACGGAGAAGCGCCGGTGTCGGACCACGAAGCCCGCAGGCTGCTGGATACCTATAAGGAAGCCGCGCTGGAGGACCTTGGCGGCGGCGAGATGCCCCAGCGCACCGGCTTTGTCCGGCTGGAACCGGAGCTGACCCTGCTGCCCGGCGCGCAGCCATGGCTGCGGCTGCGCATTTCGGACGGCGGGCGGCAGTATGTGGTCAAGAGCATCCCGGACCTTTTGGAGAACATCGAACACGGCCGCAGCGTCAGCTACGGAAAGGCGCTGGCCTTTGTGCACCGGTGGGATGCCTTTGATGAGGAGTCCCGCGCCCTTTTGCAGCTGCTGCGCCGTCAGGTGAGCGCAAGGCAGAGTCTGGATAAGGCTGCAGTGCGGGTGTATGGCGGGGCCGAGCAGGGCCCGGCAGGCGGCATGATCCTGACCGGAGAAAACTTTGACGCCCTTGTTCAGATGTACGCACACACCGGCTTTCTGGGCGGCTACGAGCTGCGGGAGGGTCTGCCCGCAGTCACCCTGACTGTGGCACGCAGCCGCGGCGGCGTGCAGGTGGAAGGCGAACCCGCACTTTCCGCTGTGCAGGGCCTTGACTATGATTACCTGTTCAGCGAGGATACGCTCTGGCGGCTGCAGCGGCCCGGCTGCACCCGCATCCTGCCCGCATTGCAGGCGCTGGGCGGCAAGAGCCTGTTTTTTACAAACGCAGATGCCACCGCCTTTTGCAGCTATGTGCTGCCGGAGCTGGGCAACCGGGTCAACATCGTGGACCCCGACCGGCTGCTGCTGAACCAGATCCCGCTGGAACCGGTGGTGCAGTTCTATCTGGACGCCGACCGGGGGCTTACCGTCACGGCGTACCCGGTCTTTCTGTACGGAGAGGACCGGGTGGCCCCCGGCGAGCCGGTGCCGCCAGATCTTTTGCGGGATGCCCGCACCGAGAACCGGGCAAAGCGGCTGCTGGAAACCTATCTGGAACCCGAGACCGGCAAGCCCGGACATTACAGCATTTCCGGGGAGGAAGCGCTTTTCCAGCTGCTGGAAGAGGGCATTCCCGCCCTGCTGGCCATGGGCGAGGTGTACCAGACCGATGCCTTCCGCAACCTGCAGGCCGCCCCGCCTAAAATTTCGGTAGGGGTGTCGGTGCACGGCAGCGTGCTGGACTTGGAAGTGGACACCGGCGCGTTCCCGGTGGAGGAGCTGCGGGAGCTTTTGCAGTCTCTGCACCAGAAAAAGCGCTACCACCGCCTGCGGGACGGCAGTCTGCTGCGGCTGGACGACAGTCTGGAAGGGCTGGACGAGCTGAACGACACACTGGAGCTTTCCGGCGCAAAGCTGAAGGACGGCCACGCCGCTCTGCCGCTCTACCGCGCCCCCACGCTGGACTGGGCGCTTTCGGGGCAGAACGGCCTGCGGTTCGACCGGGACGATGCTTTCCGGCGCATCAGCCGCAGCTTCCACGCCGTGCGGGACAGCGAATATACCCCGCCGCTCTCGCTGCAAAAGACCCTGCGCAAATACCAGCGGGACGGCTACCGCTGGCTGCGCACACTGGACGGTTACGGCATGGGCGGCATTCTGGCCGATGATATGGGTCTGGGCAAGACCGTGCAGGTGCTCAGCTACCTGCTGGCGATGAAGGAGGGCGGGCAGCAGCTGCCCAGCCTCATCGTCTGCCCGGCGTCGCTGGTGCTGAACTGGCAGGAAGAATGTCAGAAGTTCACCCCGCAGCTGCAAAGCGTTGCCATGGATGGCGATGCCGCCCACCGTGCCGCACTGGTCGATGGGTGGGCGCAGGCGGACATCGTCATTACCAGCTACGACCTGCTGCGCCGGGACGAAAAACTGTATGCCGGGCAAAGCTTTTACGCCTGCATTCTGGACGAAGCGCAGGCCATCAAGAACCACACCACCCAGAAATACAAGGCGGTGTGCCGGGTGAACAGCCGGGTGCGCTTTGCCCTGACCGGCACCCCGGTGGAGAACCGCTTGGGCGAGCTGTGGAGCATCTTCTCCTTTTTGATGCCCGGGTATCTGCCCCCTTACAAGACCTTCTGTGCCCGGTTTGAAAAGCCCATCGTGCAGGACGAAGATGCCAACGCCGTGCGGCGGCTGAACCAGTTCACCGGCCCCTTCATCCTGCGGCGCATGAAGTCTGAGGTATTGCGGGAGCTGCCGCCCAAAACCGAGAACGTGCGCCGCGTTGAGCTGGAGACCGAGCAGCGCAAGCTGTATCTGGCAGCGGTGGTGGACGCCCGGGAAAAGCTGCGGGCGGCAAAGCCGGAGGACAAGATGACCGTGTTTGCCGTGCTGATGCGGCTGCGGGAGATCTGCTGCGACCCGCGCCTTGTGGCAGACAACTGGACGGGCAGCAGCGCCAAGCTGGAAGCCTGTCTGGAACTTGTCACCGAGGCAGTGGCGGGCGGGCACCGCATTCTGCTGTTCAGCCAGTTCACCTCCATGCTGGAGCTGCTGGCAAAGCGGCTGGACGAAGCCGGGGTGAGCCATTTCACCCTGCAGGGCTCTACCCCGAAGCCGGTGCGCGCCGAGCAGGTGCGCCGGTTCAATCAGGGCGAGGCGGACGTCTTTCTGATCTCGCTGCGGGCGGGCGGTACGGGTCTCAACCTGACCGCCGCTGATATCGTCATCCACTACGACCCGTGGTGGAACCTTGCGGCGCAGAATCAGGCTACCGACCGCGCCTACCGCATCGGCCAGCGCAACCCGGTACAGGTGTACCGGCTGATCGCGCAGGACACCATTGAGGAAAAGATCGTGGAGCTGCAACAGGCCAAGCAGTCGCTGGCCGACACCGTTACCGGTGGGGCAGACGGCGCGATTTTGTCCATGAACCCCGAACAGCTGCTGCAGCTGCTGGGAGAAGAAGCATAAAGGAGTGTATCCATCATGAAGGTTTGGGATCTGCATTGCGATACCCTGTACGAACTGCGCCGCGCCGAAAAGGCGGGCGCACCCAAAAGCTTTTTGCACAACGATCTGCATATCGACCTTGAAAAATTGCAGCAGGGGGATTATCTGCTGCAATGCTTTGCGGCCTATGTGGATCTGGCCGACCCCGCTCCCGGAGCCGACCCACTGGTAAGTGTGCTGGAGGAGATCGACATCTTCAAGCGGCTCATGGCGGCTTACCCGGAAAAAATCGCCCCGGTGTACACCGCTGCCGACCTTGAGCGCAACCGCGCCGAGGGCAAGTTCAGCGCCATGCTGACGGTGGAAGAGGGTGGCTGCTGCAAGGGCAGTCTGGGCGTGCTGCGGCGGCTGCAGGAGCTGGGCGTGCGCATGATGACCCTGACCTGGAACTACCCCAACGAGCTGGCAGCCCCCAACGCAAACCCCGGCGGGCCGCTGGTGGCCAATACCGAGACCGGTCTGACCGAGCGGGGCTTTGCCTTTTTGGAGGAGATGGAAAAGCTGCACATCACCGCAGACGTGAGCCACCTTTCGGATAAGGGCTTCTGGGACATTGCAAACCACAGCACCCGCCCCTTTGCGGCAAGCCACTCCAACTGCCGTGCGCTGTCGCCCCACAACCGCAACCTGACCGATGAGATGATCCGCGCACTGGCAGAAAAAGGCGGCATTGCGGGGCTGAACTACTGCGCTTCCTTTGTGGACGCAGACTCGGCACACCCGAAGCTTTGCCGCAGCACGGTGGAGCGGCTGGCAAAGCACGCGGCACACTTCAAGCAGGTGGGCGGCATTGAGGTCATCAGCCTTGGCAGCGACTTTGACGGCATCGGCGGCCAGCACGAGTTGGAAACGGCAGCAGATATGCCGCTGCTGGCCGAGGCACTGCGCCGCGAGGGCTTTACCGAGGACGAGGTGGAAGCCATCTACTGGCGCAACGCCTACCGCTTCTTTAAAAACAATCTGTAATAAAACGCCTTAAAATTGCAAAATGTGCCCGGGATACCCCTGCGCTGCGCGGGTATCCCGGGCTGTGTATTGCCCTGCGAGGGGAGGTTTTATATGGTCTAAGGCGCGCGTCTCCTGAAAAAGAACAAACGACTTGGAAAGATAAGAGGAATTATAACAATGGGTATCACGATCTCGCCGTGGATGATGGCGTTTCTCATGCTGATGACCGGCTTTGCAGGTTTTGTGGATTCGGCAGCCGGCGGCGGCGGGCTGATCAGTCTGCCGGCCTATCTGTTTGCCGGGCTGCCGCCCCACTACACCTATGCCACCAACAAGTTCAGCGCCGCCTGCGGCACCACCTTTGCCACGGCAAACTTTTTCAAAAGCGGTGCCATAAACGTGAAGGTGGGCGTTCTTGCAGCCATCGGCAGCTTTGCGGGCAGTGCGCTGGGCGCGCACATCGTGCTGCTGCTCAGTGACGAGATGCTGCGCACCATGATGTTCATCATCCTGCCGGTGGCGGCGGTCATCATCCTGTGGCAGCGCAACCTGCCGGATGAGAACCGGGACGACGGCACGCTGGACCTGAAAAAAATCTTACTGGCGCTGGCCATCGGCTTTGGCATCGGCCTGTACGACGGCATCATGGGCCCGGGCACCGGCACCTTTGCCATCATTGCCTTTACCACCCTGATGGGCTTTGACCTGCGCACTGCCAACGGCAACGGCAAGGTGCTCAATCTGGCCAGCAACTACGCCAGCCTGTTTACCTACCTGATGAACGGTCTGGTGGTGTTCCACATCGGCATCCCCTGTGCCGTCAGCAACATTCTGGGCAACCTGCTTGGCTCCCATTTTGCCCTGAAAAAGGGTGCCCGCTTCATCCGCCCCATGATGCTGGTGGTGCTGGTGCTGCTGCTGGGCAAGCTCATCTCGGACGCGGTGCTGTAAGAGACAAACTGAACTCCCCCACAAAAAACAAGTCGGGCAGCCCGCGGGCTGTCCGACTTGTTTTAGCTTTCAATAGGTTTTATTCCAGCACCAGTTCTTTATCAAAGAATGCGATGCCGAAGGCGCCGGGGCCGGTGTGGGTGCCGATGACGCAGCCGATCTGGCGCACCAGCGGTGCGTCCAGATGCAGGTTGTCCTGCAGGTAGGTCAGCAGCGGCTGCAGCTCCCGGTGGTTGACGGTGTAGCCAAGCAGCGGGGTGTAGTCCGGGTGGATGCCGCCCATCTCGTCGATCTTCTTGAACAGCGCCACATACACGCCGGGCAGACCGCGTGCCTTACCGGCCAGCGCCACCTTGCCCTCTATGACGGCGAGGATGGGCTTGATGCCCAGCATACCGCCCGCCACAGCGGCGGCGGCAGACAGTCTGCCGCCCTTGCGCAGGTACTTCAGATCGTCCACAGCGGCCACCAGATGCAGGTGCTGCTTGGCCTTTTCCAGATCGGCAGCGATCTGGGTGATGGTTTTGCCGGCGTCCCGCAGCTGCACAGCCAGCCGCACCAGCAAAGACTGCCCCAGACAGACGTTCTCGGTGTTCACGAACACCACATTGTCCACGTTGGCAAGGTCGGCGGCAAGCCTTGCGCACTGACCGGTGCCGGACAGGGCATCGGACAAAAAGATGCCCAGCACCTCGTCCCCGGCGGCAGCAGCGTCCAGATACAGCTGCTCGAACTGCTCAGGGCTGGGCTGGCTGGTAGTGGGCAGCTTGCGGCAGGCTGCCAGATGGGCATAGTATTCGCTGGGGGTCATGTCGATGCCGTCCCGCAGGACGGTGCCGTCCTCCAGCGTCACATTCAGGGGGATCACGGTCACGCCCAGCTGCTGCGCCTCGGCGGGCAGGATGTCGCACGCGGAATCGGTGAGGATACGGATCATAATAATACCTCCGGTCTACCGGTAAATTACAGTATACGCAACGTTTTCATCAAAAAGGTTGGAAATTATTATACCACCATTTAGGGCGATATGTCAATAATTTGCATAAATTTGCCACGACAGAACGCCGAAACCTTGCGCACCCGGCGGCAGATATGGTACTATAACCGGGAACGAACCATAGCAGGAGGAGACCGACCATGCACAAGCTGAACCCCCGCACCGCCGCACTGCTTTCGGCCTTTGGCTGGGCGGTGGGCTATCTGCTGGCAGGCAAGGCGCTGGCGGCGCTGCTGCCCGCTGCACCGGGCGGCGCGGCGCGGTTTTTCCGGGTCTGCCTGCTGGCTCCGCTGGTGGAGGAAGGGGTGTTCCGGGGCGCGGTGCAGCGCCGGGCGCAGCCGCTGGGCAGGGAACAGGCCATTCTTTTGCAGGCGGTGCTGTTCGCCCTGCAGCACGGCAGCGCCGCCGCCATGGCCTACGCGCTGGTGTGCGGGCTGGGGCTGGGGTGGCTTGCCGACCGCACCGGGCATCTCTGGCCGGGGATGCTGCTGCACAGTGCAAACAATCTGCTGGTGCTGGCGATGGGATGAGAGGATGGGATACATGACCGATTTTGAACTGATGGGTCTTGCGCTGGAAGAAGCCGGCAAAGCCGCCGCCTTGGGCGAGGTGCCGGTGGGCGCGGTGGTGGCGCGGCACGGCGAGGTGGTGGCTACGGCGCACAACACCCGGGAGACCGAGAAAAACGCTTTGCACCACGCGGAACTGCTGGCCATTGATGCCGCCTGCAAGGCACTGGGCGGCTGGCGGCTGTGGGAGTGTGAGCTGTTCGTTACTTTAGAGCCCTGCCCCATGTGCGCGGGCGGCATCATCAACAGCCGTCTGCGCCGGGTGGTGTACGGCGCTGCCGACACCAAAGCCGGGTGCTGCGGCTCGGTGACAGACCTGTTCGCGCTGCCCTTCAACCACCACCCGGTGGTGGAAAAGGGGCTGCGGGAGGCCGAAGCGCAGCAGCTTTTGCAGGCGTTTTTTGTTTCCCTGCGGGAAAAGCGGGCGGGCAGACCCCGCTGGAAGCCCCCGGTGCCCGAAAACCGGGGGAAATAAGGAAAAATAGTGGGAACTGCGTAAAAAATTGCGGTTCCCACTTTCTTTTTGGGCTGGATTGTGGTATATTATTCAATGGAATCTTGTCGAAACCCATCATAAGCACAGGCAGGCACGCCAAAGCACCGGACCTTTGCCGGACATACGAACGGAACGCTGCACTGTCTGGGGATGGGCACAGGGTTTTTCCGGCCGGAGCACTGCGCCCGGCCGAGAATACCGAACAGGAGGGATACACTCTTGTACGAGGACGAGTTTGAACTGACCTTTCAGGTGCCGGAGGAAGAGAGCGCACCGGAGCCCCTTGCCGCACCGGCTGCAAAGCCGGCTGCGCCGGTGGAGCCGGTGGTGGACGAGCCCACCCGCATCATGACGCTGGAAAAACCGGCAGCACCTGTGGCGGAGGAGCCCACCCGGGTGATCACGCTGGAAAAACCCGCAGAGCTGCCTGCGGTGGAGCCGCCCGAAGAGCCAGCGCCGCAGCCCGTAAAAGAGCGGCCTGCCCCTGCCGCGCCCGCTGCGGCGCGCCGGGTGCTGATCTCCGGCGGCGACCGGGGCATCGGTGCTGCCGCTGCCCGTGCCTTTGCGGCAGCAGGGTATCAGGTGGCGGTGCTCTACCACCAGAACGCCGCTGCAGCCGCTGCGCTGGAGCAGCAGCTGCCCGGGTGCATCGCCATCCAGTGCGATGTAGCCAGCCGCGCCAGCTGTGAGCTGGCGTTCCATGCAGTGGAGCAGGCCATGGGCAGGGTGGATGTGCTGGTGTGCAACGCCGGCATCGCGCAGCAGAAGCTGTTTACCGACATCACCCCAGAGGAGTGGCAGCGGATGCTGGATGTGAACCTGAGTGGTGCGTTCCACCTGTGCCAGCTGGCGCTGCCCGGCATGATCCGCCGCAAGCAGGGCCGTATTTTGACCGTGAGCAGTATGTGGGGCCAGACCGGCGGCAGTTGCGAGGTGCACTATTCCGCCGCGAAAGCCGGGCTCATCGGCCTGACCAAGGCACTGGCCAAGGAAGAAGGCCCCAGCGGCATCACGGTGAACTGCGTAGCGCCGGGGGTCATCGAGACCGACATGATGGCGGCCTTTACCGCCGAGGACAAGGCGGCGCTGGCCGAGGAGACCCCTGTGGGGCGGCTGGGCACCCCGGAAGAAGTTGCAAAGCTGCTGGTCTTTCTGGCCGGCGAGGATGCCGGATACATCACCGGACAGGTGTTCGGGGTGAACGGCGGCCTTGTGATCTGATGCACAGGGCAATATTACACGATTTTCCCCGGAGCGGGAAGGAGAGAAAAAATGGGCATGACTTTGAAGGAACTGTTGACTAAGGGCGAGGGCACCCTCTCTGCACAGGAGGCCAAGGCGCTGGCGGCACAATGCCGCATGGATGTAGACACCCTCTACACCCTGCTGGAAGAGCGCGGCATCAAGATCCTGGAGGAAGAGAACGAGCCGAGTCTGGACGTGGACAGCATCATTGCTGAGGTGGAGAGCGCCGAGAACAACAACGATGACATGGGCCTTGCCGATGAAAACGAAGAGGATGCCGAGGAGAACCCGGCAGACCTGAAGGCTGCCATGGACGAGCTGCTGGATGACCCTGTGAAGAACTACCTCAAGCAGATCGGTCAGATCCCGCTGCTGAGCGCCGAGCAGGAGGTGGAGCTGAGCCGCCGCATCCATGCCGGTGCCGAGGCTGCGCACATTCTGCAGGCAGACCGCCAGAAGTACGGCGCACCGGAGTACATCAAGAAGAACAGCGCCCGTTTCTCTTTTGAAGAGGACGAGAACAGCCGCAGCTACAACGAGGATCTGGACGAGGACAGCGAAAAGTCCGCCGAGGATGCTGAGGAAAAGGCAGACGAGGAAAAGGCCATGGAAGCCGTGGAGAACGGCCCTCTGAGCGAGGAGCGCCGTCAGGAGCTGCTCAAGACCCGCCGCGACGGCCTGAACGCCCGCCGCAGCCTGAGCGAAGCAAACCTGCGTCTGGTGGTGTCCATCGCCAAGAAGCACGTCGGTCATAATCTTGCCTTCCTTGATCTCATTCAGGAGGGCAACATCGGCCTGATCAAGGCTGCGGAAAAGTTCGACTGCGACCGCGGCTTCCGCTTCTCCACCTACGCTACATGGTGGATCCGTCAGGCCATCACCCGCGCCATCGCGGATCAGGCCCGTACCATCCGCATTCCGGTGCACATGGTGGAGACCATCAACCGGATGCGTCAGGCCACCAACCAGCTGGTGTACCAGAACGGTCACGAGCCCACCCCGGAAGAGCTGGCAAAGGCCATGGACATGAGCGTGGAGCGCGTGCGCGAGATCCAGCGCATGGCACAGGAGCCCGCCAGCTTGGAAAGCCCCGTGGGCGAGGAAGAGGATTCCTCTCTGGGCGATTTCGTTGCTGACGAAAACGCCGAAGCACCCGGCAAGGCAGCCGACCGCGCCATGGTGGCACAGCAGATCAATCTGGCGCTCAAGAGCCTGACCCCCCGCGAGGAAAAGGTCATCCGCCTGCGCTTTGGTCTGGACGATGGCCGTCCCCGCACGCTGGAAGAGGTGGGCCGCGACTTCGGCGTCACCCGCGAGCGTGTGCGCCAGATCAAGGAGAAGGCGATCCGCCGCCTGCGCCACTCGTCGCGGTCGAAACTGCTGAAATCCTATCTCGGGTAAACGGTATTGTGATCGTAAAATCCCGGACTAAATCAGTTAGTCCGGGATTTTTTTTGTGCCTTTCGCTTCCCTTTACAGCAACAATCCGAGCGTGAGCAGCAGGCCGAACAACAGGATATTGCGTGACGTGGCGCCCAGGACGGCGTTCAGTTCACGGCCGCGGCCGATCCGTATCATGCGGCGCCATGCAGCGACATGCGGCGGCAGGTAGAGCAGCGGCAGGAGTGCCGCCCATGTCCGCCCGTCGCCCCAAAGCCCGAGGCAGAGCGCTGCGGC
>OMAO01001119.1_pt1 | contig 10976 bp, 10 predicted proteins | sample 1644641 | NCBI WGS metagenome assembly OMAO01 (sample SAMEA103958120, study PRJEB25191) | human gut metagenome | biome: human-associated habitat [ENVO:00009003]; feature: intestine environment [ENVO:2100002]; material: feces | place: Germany | collected 2013/2015
GTATTTCATAGGCGGAAGAAATATGAACGGAATCGTCCTAGCCATGACGATCATGGCAACATATACCTCCGCAAGTTCATTTATATCAGGGCCGGGTGCAGCAGGTCTTACATATGGATATGCACAGGCGTGGATAGCTGCTATCCAGGTCCCGGTCACATTTCTGGTACTAGGTGTACTTGGAAATAAGCTTGCGATAGTGTCCAGACGAACGGGCGCTGTGACAGTGGTGGGCTACTTCAAGGCGAGATACAAGAGCGATGCGCTGGTGGTCATCACGAGCCTTGGACTTATAGTTTTCTTCATAGCACAGATGATAAGCCAGTTTACGGGAGGAGCCACACTTATAGCATCAATAACGGGAATGGATCATGTGACTTCACTTTTGATATTTGGCACAGTCGTGATATTGTACACAGCTATTGGCGGATTCAGTGCGGTTGTCATAACTGACACGATTCAGGGAATAGTAATGTGTATCGGAACATTCCTGTTTATATTCTTTGTCTTAAGGAGCGGGGGCGGTCTTGCCGCGATAGATGCCGGTCTTCAGACAAATCTGCCAGAGGTGTACGATGACATTTTCTCGAAATACACGCCAGGAGGGCTGCTCAGCTATTGGGTGCTTGTGGGATTTGGAACTCTGGGACTCCCCCAAACTGCTGTGCGCGCTATGGGATTTAAGGATACGAAGAGCATGCACAGAGCGATGTGGATCGGAGTTCTCACATGCAGCTTTGTGATCGTGGGAATGCATCTTGCAGGAACATGGGCTGGCGCACTTGTCGATACGGACAATCTTCCAACTTCGGATTATTTTATACCATATATAGTACAGAAGATCATGCCGCCTGGAATAGCAGCGATATTCCTCGCAGCGCCGATGGCAGCAGTCATGTCGACAGCGGATTCGCTCCTCATACTTGCCACAGCAGCTATAGTGAAGGATCTGTGGAAGAATTACGTGGTGGGTGATGATCCGGTGAAAAATGAGAAATACGACAAGAATGTCAAGCTGGTGAGCACGATACTTACGATGTTGCTCGGCGTGGTGGTGATGGTTCTCACGATCAATCCGCCGGATATAATTTTCATGCTAAACATGTTTGCATTTGGCGGACTTGAATGCACATTCTTTTGGCCTCTTGTGGGAGGTCTGTTTTGGAAGAAGGGAACTAAGCAGGCGGCGGTGTGCAGCAGCGTAGGTGCGATCGCGACATATATATTTGCAACGTATTTTATCAAGATCGCCGGGATAAATGCGGTCGTGTGGGGACTGATGGTAGGTGCGGTGCTGTACTTTGGAATTGGATTTATAACGGGAAGAAAAGGACTTGATCCGGATATTCTGGACAAGTGCTTTTGATATGTGCGCAGGATGTATGAACATGAAAATAGAGTTGAAAGGTAAAACTAAGCATGAATGAGATAAACGACAACAAAAAAGCTATGTCCGAGGATGTGAAACAGGCGCTGATAAGGTTTAACAAGGACAACATCTATGTCCAGAACCTGAAGATAGAGTTGGTCGATATGAGCCTTGGATATGTGAAGGGCAAGATGATGGTCACAGAGGATGTCCTGAATCCATATGGTTCTGTGCATGGTGGATGCCTGTACTCACTTGCGGATATAGTGAGCGGGATCGCAGCATGTACCTACGGAAAGTTTTCTTCAACTATAGATGGAACCATGACATATATAGCTCCGGCTATGAACACGGAGTATCTCATCTGTGAGGGAATCGAGATCCGCCAGGGCAAGAAGGTGTCATTGTACGAGGCAAATATTTACGATGACAAGGGACAGCTTGTAGACAAGGCAAGGTTCTCATTCTACATGATGAACCGCTCTGTTGTGGAATAGATGGGAGATGTAAGGCAAGGTGAAATATACAAATGTTATCTCAGGCAAGTTCGTAGACAGGCCAAACAGGTTCACAGCCCATGTGGAGATAGACGGAGTTACAGAGACCGTGCACGTAAAGAACACGGGGAGGCTTAGCAGTCTGCTGATACCGGGGAACACGGTCAGCCTTGAGAAGTCTGCAAATCCAAACCGCAAGACGAAATACGATCTCATAGCGGTGGAGGATCCAAAGCTTGGCTGGGTGAATGTGGATAGTCAGGTGCCGAATAAGGTGGTTTTGGAATGGCTTAAAACTAAGGATTATGACTTTATAAAGCCGGAGTATGTATACGGGGATTCAAGGATTGATTTCTATATGGAAAAGGATGGCACGAAGTATCTCATGGAGGTCAAGGGTTGTACGCAGGAGATCGATGGGATAGGATATTTCCCGGATGCACCCACCGACAGGGGAGTCAGGCATTTGCGGGAGCTGATGAAGGCGGTCTCCGAGGGATATAAATGCTATGTGGCATTTGTCATTCCGATGACAGGGATAACTGAGGTCAGGCCAAATGCGGAAATACACAGGGAGTTCGCGGAGACTTTCTATGGGGCGAAGGCTGCCGGCGTGGAGGTGTTAAATCTCACGTGCCGGGTTACACGGGATGAGCTGGAGATAGTGGAGCGTTGGATTCCAGATCGTGGATGAGAATGATGAGGAATATATAATGGTTTGCAGGCTGTCGTAGATGGTAAGTGATTTAGAAGATATAAGTAGCTTTGATGAGAAATATGTGATAAAAAATAGATGAAATTATATCAAGACATAATTGTCAGGTGGAAAAAACGTCATTTCCTCACTTTTTGACGTGTTTTCTCGGAGGTATTTGTATGATAATCAGCAGCGAAAGGAGAAAACAGAAATGATTGACCAAGTAAAGATTGGAAATTTCTTAAGGAAGTTAAGAAAAGAGAAAGGTATGACTCAGGAAGAAATAGCAACAAAGTTTGGAGTATCTTCCAGAAGTGTTTCACGCTGGGAAAATGGAAACACAATGCCGGATTTGGCAATCCTTGTTGAATTGGCTGATTATTATGATGTAGATATCAGGGAAATAATTGATGGTGAGAGGAAAAGTGAGAATATGGAAAAAGAGACAAAAGAAACTTTATTGAAAATTGCTGATTACGCGGACAAGCAGAAGAGGCAGGCCGTCTTTAGAGCGGTGCTGTTCTTTGTTATAGAAATATTATGTTTTGGATTCACAATTGCCGCTGTAATATTTAGAAGTAAAGAAAATATTAGTGCTGGATTTGTTGTGGTTCCGTTGTTTATGACAGTGGTATGTTCAATTGCGTTGATAATAAATGCAAGGGGATATGTATGGAACATTCAGAGGAAATAAGTTGATTTAGGAGATGTCATGGAGATAAAAAAGATTGATGAAGAATTTTCAGTGTGTCAGGTGGAAGCTTATACATATGCTAATCTCGATTCTGAGTATTGTTTTATAGGAAAAACTGATGAGGAAAAGTCTCTGGTATGCCCGGTGAGTGAAGTGCCGTCAAATGTTATAAAGCGTGATGACGGCTGGAGGGCCTTTCGCATTCAGGGAGTACTGGATTTTTCTTTGATCGGGATTTTGGCTAAGATCGCATCTGTTCTGGCGGATAACGGAATTTCGATATTTGCAGTATCCACATATAATACGGATTATGTTATGGTGAAGAAGGAGAATTTTCAAGATGCACTTGAAGTTCTGGCGGCAGCAGGGTATGAAATTGTGGATTGAGAGTTGATAAACCGAAACTTAAAACCGGGATGAGAATCAGGGAGATACAATTATGAATATTCCTCACAATAGTTTAATGGAGAAAATCAAAGAACTTGTGCGCTTATGCGAACAGATTGCATCTGATTATGGTGACGATGCTTCATGGTTCAAACAACCTGCATCAGATGAAATGATTTCTAATTGGGAAAATAAACACAATGTTTTTATTCCTGAAACATATAAAGAATGGTTAAGTTTCACGAATGAAGCACAAATTAGAAACTCATTGGCACATTTTTATGGGCCGGACAAGTTTGTTATGAACTCTGGAGACTTACCAGAAGACTTGATTGTAATTGCAGATTTAATAGGTGATGGTGAACAATTATGTTTTTCAAAAATAACAAGGGATTTTGTTTGGGTTGACCATGGTGAGTTAGAAATAATAGATGATTTTGGTGCTGTTTTAAGTGAAATAATTAGAATGCTTAAGCCCCAAAGCTGCTTATCTCCTAAAATGGAAGAATTATTAATGAATATGGTTAAAAAAAATAATTGCTAGGATAAAAAGGAATGTATATGGATTATGATTTATTACAAAAAATATACAATATCAAGTCATTTGTAGGATATACAGATGAGGAGATAAAAGAGCTGAGAGCGGGATTTGAGAGCATCCCACATACGCTATATGAGATATGGAAGAAATGTGGTAAAACAAGCGAGCTGTTCAATCATAGCAATGATCCCTGGGTTACTCTTGATTTTCAGCGCAGGTATAAATGGACAAGGAAGACAAAAGGATATTTTTATATCTTGAATGAGAATCAAGGTGTATATCAGGTCGCGATCAGAAGGGCTGATATGGCTGAGGATGATCCACCTGTGTATGTCGTGGAAACGGATGACGATGGCACGGTCAACGAGATCGGCCATGCTGAAAATAGTTTGTCTGCATTTATGATGGGAATGTTGATATATGAGGCGGCAATATCCTGTTTTGAGTTTTGCGCAGAGGATATTATCTGGTATGATGATGGTGATGTTGAAAAGATAGATGGGATATTAAATAAATATCCGTATCATGTTTATAACTGGTATTCTGACAGAATCGATTTATACACGAAAACTGATGAAGAAATCTTGTTTGTTATGCAGGGAGATTCTCCGAATGGCACATATTCAGCACGGACAGAAACGGCATATCAGGAGATTGACAGACTGATAGGTGGTATTGGGGAAAGATAAAGTAATTATACTGATGTGAAGGATGGGATAAAGAAATGGCAACTATAAAAATGGGAAAATTGGTCGAGGTTGATATCAGAAAGTTATGGGGACATGAACAGTATGATTTTTCAAATTGGCTTGCGGATAAAGAGAACCTTGAATTACTAAACGAGACAATAGGATTAACGCTAAGTGAAGTTGAAAAAGAAGTTTATGTAGGTGCATATAGATGTGACTTGGTAGGGAAAGATGAGGTTACAGGAGAAAAAGTAATCATTGAAAATCAGCTTGAAGCATCAAATCACGATCATCTTGGCAAAATTATTACATATGCTTCCGGGTTGGATGCAAATGTTATTGTATGGATTGTTAAGGAGGCTCGTGAGGAGCATAGAAGTGCTATAGAGTGGCTTAATAATAATACTGCCACGAATATCAATTTTTTCCTGATTGAGGTGCATGCATATCAAATTGGAGATTCACTTTATGCACCAAAGTTTGAAGTGGTTGAAAAACCAAATGGATTTATAAAGAATGCCAAAACTCAATCTGGATCAGGTGAATATAATAGATCACAATCAGAAAGGCTGGAATTCTGGAATAGATTTAACGAAATAGTTGCGGAAAGAGGAAAGCCATTCAATGTCAGAAAAGCATCCACGGATCATTGGTATGATATAGCTATAGGGGTAAGTGGGTGTCATGTTGCATTAAATCTTGTAAATAAGGACAGTTGTGTTGTGATTGAGTTGTATATAAATGATGATAAAGAATTGTTCGATCATTTAGAATTGTCGAGAACAGAGATAGAGTCTAAGTTAGGATTAAAATTAGATTGGCAAAGACTGGATGACAAAAAAGCCTCACGTATCATGTACAGGTTACCTGGATTAAATTTCGACGACCATTCAAATTATGATTATTTAATGAATGAAATGATAGACAAAGCAGTGTTGTTTGTTAAGGTATTCAAGAGATACATAAAATAAGCACAAAGATTAAGGAGCGTGGATTATGAGTAAGAATGAAATTGCTACCATAGATCATGTATTCCTGGAAAGCGTTTCTGATGTATTGTTACAAGCAAGGAAGAATGCTAAAACGGCAGTTAATCTCACTATGGTATATGCCTATTATGAAATTGGCAGAATAATCGTAGAGGAAGAACAGCGCGGAGAACGGAGAGCAGCATATGGACAGCAACTCTTGAAGGGATTATCTGATTATTTAACACAGAATTTTGGAAAAGGATTTTCTGTTGGAAATTTAAAAAATATTCGTCAATTTTATAAGGTTTATTCTGCGGATCAAATTGGCGAAACAGTGTTTAGCCAATTCAAGGATCTTCCATCGATTAACACGGGAAGAAAATTTTATCTTAGTTGGTCACATTACTTGAAATTGATGCGAATAGAAGATGTTGATGAGAGGCATTTTTATGAAATTGAAGCTGTAAAGAATGACTGGAGCTTGCGTGAATTAGAGAGGCAGTTCGATAGTGCTCTGTATCACAGAATTTTACTTAGTACTGATAAAGATAAGATTCAGAGACTATCTGTGGAGGGACAGATAATAGAGAAATCTTCTGATTTGGTTAAAGATCCTTATGTTTTAGAATTTCTGGGGCTGGAGGATAAAAGTGAGTATTCAGAGAATGAACTGGAAACGAGGTTGATCAATAATCTGCAGTCATTTCTTCTAGAGTTGGGCACCGGATATACTTTTGTAGCCAGACAGAAAAGATTTACTTTTAATGAAGAACATTTCAGGGTAGATTTAGTGTTTTATAATAGAATGTTACGATGCTTTGTTCTTTTTGATTTAAAGATAGGTTCGCTGAAACACCAAGATTTAGGACAGATGCAGATGTATGTGAATTACTATGATCGTTATGAAAAGCAGGAGGATGAAAATCCTACTATAGGAGTTCTACTTTGCCAAGACAAGGACGATTCTATGGTAGAATTGACTCTTCCAGAGGATTCAAATATATTTGCGTCGAAGTATCAGCTTTATTTACCAGATAAAAAGCTACTACAGGATAAACTGGGCGAATGGGTAAAAGAATGTGATACAGATAAATGCACAAAGTAGAAACGAGATTCAAAAGGAGCAGATTATGGTAGAGATACTATTTGGAGAAAGCTCGGCAGGTTCCATGAAAGCGGCAAAATGCGAGAATGTGGAATATAAGAATGGACAGCCACTGTGGATACAGGGTTCTTCTGACGAGGTGATCTGCCTTGGTTTCATGCTAGACATGGGCTACATAGGCGAGGCAGTTGACAGTCAGTACCGCAAGGATTTTATCTACTCAATGTATGCTCAGAACCAGTGGGAGCAGGATGAGGAATACGAAAATGAACTTAAGAAACTTGGCAATGTGTACGCCGGTGAACTTGCAAGGCTTATAAGATTTCTTGAGGGTGGTGAGCCGGTAAGAATATGGTACAGTGACGCTCCATATTCAAGGTGTGGATTTTATCATGTATGCAGCATCTTGAAGAACTATCCAAATGAAGTGTCTGTTGTCACGCAGCCAGAACATGTTGTGAAGAAAAATGACATAGTGACATATCATAGCTGGAACGAGGTGGCGGCGGAGGAATTCGCTGGGTTCCTCGGAAATGAGAGGAAACTCACATCAGATGAGATAAGAATGTATGCGGAGATGTGGGGCGGGCTTGTCCTTGAAAATGCACCGCTCAGGGCTGTGGTAAACGGAACTGTGCTCAGTGTGTCAGAGGATTTCTACGATTTTATTATTTGGAACAGGCTGACTGAAAAGCCTGTTAAGGAGTGCAGGCTGATCGGAGATATTCTAGGACAGGTTCCGATTGGAATCGGCGACTGGTGGTATGCGGCGAGGATAGAACATTTCATCAGGCAGGGCAAGATAAAGGTTGTGGAGGATTCGGAGAATAAGTATGCACGTTTGATAAAAGGGTATTTGTAGAATGGAGACTGAGAATAGCGTGGATAAAGAAAAATACAAAGCATGTATTGATGATATAGAGGTCGCAAAAACTGAAATAAAAAATATGAAATTATACCCAGAGGATGTTGTTGCAGACTTTTACTGTATACCATCACATAACCATCAGGCATATTATGCCATGCTTAGTTGCACAGATGATAACTACAGGTTGACATATATAAAAACTCAAGTATATTTTCCGGGGCATAAAAATCCAATAAAAATGTATCCGTTTGCTCTGTGCAAAAAAGCAGAAAAGCATCCCGGAAAACAAGGACAATTTATGATCGGGGTAAAGAAGGTTGCTGAATCAGAAGTAGCTGTGCTGATGGATATGCTGGGGGATCTCCCTATGACACATATTTTTCAGGAAGATGGTTTATATCTTGATGGAGTAGTACAGGGGATAAGGGCCTTTGGAGATAACCCCAAGGCGGTCTCAAAGGAAGTATTTTATCGCGATGTGGCAAAAATAAATGGTTTGTCAACCAAATAAAGAGAGTTCTTTGAGAATTTCTATCTTAAAATAGAAGAAATTATAGAGGGTAGGGAATAAAAGATATTACGTGTTGGACATTATAATAAATGGAGTGTTGAGGGCTAGATGCCAGCAGTCTGGATGATGTTCAAATATATAGTGGCTTTTCCTCTCGGACCATGTTAGAATCACATGTATATGCAAATAAATGTGGAAGGAAAGATTACGGGGATTAGTTCCAGGTAAAATATGGTGAAGGTATATGGAAGATATGAAGAATGGTAAGCGAAGTTCATTTTCGGGCAAGCTGGGGTACGTGCTGGCGGCGGCAGGTGCATCGGTGGGACTTGGAAATATATGGAGATTTCCTTATCTTGCGGCAAAGTACGGCGGAGGGATTTTCCTCATAATATACATCGTGCTTGCACTTACATTTGGTTATACTATGATAGTTGCGGAGACTGCGATCGGACGAATGACAAGAAAGAGTCCGGTTGGAGCATTCAAATCATTTGGAAAGAAGAAATGGCTGTCGTTTGGCGGCTGGATAAATGCCGTCATACCTGTGCTTATAGTGCCGTACTATTCGGTTATCGGCGGCTGGGTTATCAAATATCTGGTGGAGTATTTCAGAGGAAATGCAAAGCAGCTGGCTGCGGATGGATATTTCACCGATTTTATATCAAATGGTGTGTCAACGGAGCTGTGTTTCGTGGCGTTCTGTGCATTTACACTTATCATTATATTTGCCGGTGTGCAGAACGGGATAGAGAGGGTATCCAAGATCATGATGCCTATACTGATCGTTCTGTCAGTCATCATTGCGGTATATTCCGTGACAAGACCGGGCGCACTTGCAGGAGTAAAATACTTCCTTGTGCCAAATGTGAAGAACTTCTCGTGGATGACAGTGGTTTCTGCCATGGGGCAGATGTTCTACTCGCTTTCCATTGCCATGGGAATACTCATAACATTTGGCTCTTACATGAAGAAAGATACGGCGATAGAGGATTCGACCAGAAATGTAGAGATATTTGACACTGGTATAGCAATCATGGCGGGACTTATGATAATCCCGGCGGTATTTGCATTCTCTGGGGGAGATCCGGATACCCTTCAGGCAGGACCATCACTGATGTTTATCACTATTCCAAAGGTATTCCAGAACATGGGATTTGGCACTGTCATAGGAATCGTGTTCTTCCTGCTCGTACTATTTGCTGCTGTCACAAGCTCCATAGCACTTACTGAGAGTGCAGTGTCAACATTTGAGGATGAGCTTGGATGGGGAAGAAATAAGGCAACCGTGCTTGTGGGAGTTATCATGCTTGCGCTTGGAAGTCTGTCATCCCTGGGATACGGCCCGTTGGCAGGAATCAAGATCATAGGCATGCAGTTCCTTGACCTGTTCGACTTCCTCACTAATTCGGTGATGATGCCTATAGCGGCACTTCTCACAAGTCTGCTTGTGTCAAGGGTAGTTGGAATAGATAAGATAGAGGAGGAGATAATTCACGGCGAGAGTGCCTTCAGGAGAAAGAAGGTATTTGTAGTCATGATCAAATATCTCTGCCCTTTATTTGCCATCATTATCCTGCTCAGCTCTGTTGCAAATGCACTTGGCTGGATAAAGATGTAGAATTATTATAAAAGGGAATGAGGTTCTCCCTTGGAAAACCCGGATGGGTAACCTAAACTGCTGATATAGCTGATGACTTCTACGATTATTTTTGTCGCAGAAGTGTCAGCTTTTTTTGTTTTCGTAATAAGAAAATGCTTTGATACATCTGCTATATTAAGGAGGTATTGTTTATCATGTTGACATCACTTGCACTAATTTTCATAGTCGGACTGGCGATGGGAGCCATATGCCAGAGGCTTAAACTGCCGCGGATCATAGGAATGTTGGCGACGGGAATCGTTCTTGGTCCGTATGTGCTGGATCTCTTTGATCCGTCCATATTGTCCATATCTGCGGATCTCAGAAAGATAGCGCTTATCATCATACTTATCAAGGCAGGACTGTCTCTTGACCTTAAGGATCTGAAGAAGTCGGGACGCTCGGCTGTGCTGCTCTCATTTGTCCCGGCGTCATTCGAGATCATCGGATATATACTGTGCGCACCTGTTATACTTGGAATAAACCGCACAGAGGCAGCTGTAATGGGCGCGGTGCTCGGGGCGGTATCACCGGCGGTCGTTGTTCCGAGAATGGTGAATCTCATAGAGAAAAAGTACGGAACTGACAAGGCGATTCCACAGATGATACTTGCGGGGGCGTCCTGCGACGATATATTTGTCATAGTGCTTTTTACCACATTTCTCAGCATGGCGCAGGGAGGAAGTGCTCGTGTCATGGATTTCGTGAACATTCCAATATCCATCGTGCTTGGAATACTGCTTGGAGTTGTTGTAGGATACGGACTCTATCTGTTCTTTGAGACATCATATGCAAGGAAACACTGCGTGAGAAACAGCATGAAGGTCATCATCGTGCTGGGATTTTCCTTCCTGCTTATAGCGATAGAGGGATGGCTTGAGGGAAAGGTGTCGGTGTCGGGGCTCCTTGCTGTGGTGGCCATGGCATGTGTCCTGAAACTCAAATGTCCAGAGTCGGTGTCGGGAAGACTCTCACAGAAGTTTGGAAAGCTGTGGCTTGCGGCGG
>OMAO01001123.1_pt1 | contig 10947 bp, 7 predicted proteins | sample 1644641 | NCBI WGS metagenome assembly OMAO01 (sample SAMEA103958120, study PRJEB25191) | human gut metagenome | biome: human-associated habitat [ENVO:00009003]; feature: intestine environment [ENVO:2100002]; material: feces | place: Germany | collected 2013/2015
CGAAAGAAACCCATCAGGGGTGTCTTTCGTTTGCAATCACAGGTTTTTCAGAACTCAAAAAGTTCTGAAAAACCGCACGCAGCTTGTCAAAAAAGACTTTTTTGACAAGCTGACAATGGTTCCATACGACAAAAGGACGGTGCCCATTATGAAAGCTGAACGACCCTATCCCCAGATCGCCATCACCCCCAAGGGGGAGGCGGCCCTGACCGGCGGCCACCCCTGGGTCTATGAGGGGGAGGTCACCTCCGTTTCCGGCACGCCTGCCGACGGCGGCCTGGTGGACGTGGTGAGCCGCCGGGGCAGCTGGCTGGGCACCGGATTTTACAACAGCCGCTCCCTGATCCGGGTGCGGCTTCTGTCCCGCAACCCCAACGACCGGTTCGACCCGGACTTCTGGGCCCGGCGGGTGAAATACGCCTGGGACTACCGCAAGACCGTCATGGCCCCGGAGGAGCTGACCTGCTGCCGGGTGATTTTCGGCGAGGCGGACCATTTCCCGGGCCTGACGGTGGACCGGTTCGGGCCGGTGCTGGTGGCCCAGGTGCTGTGCCTGGGGCTGGACCGGGTGAAGGACGTGATCTTCTCCCAGCTGGTCCGGGTCCTGCGGGAGGACGGCCAGGACATCGCCGGGATATATGAGCGCAACGACGCTGCCCTGCGGGACAAGGAGGGCATGGCCCAGGGCAAGGGCTGGTATCCTCTGGCCGGGGAGCCTCTGCCGGACTTCACCCGCACGGACATTGTGGAAAACGGCATCCGCTACACCGTGGACTTTGAAAACGGCCAGAAAACCGGCTTCTTCCTGGACCAGAAGTACAACCGCCAGGCGGTGGCCCGGCTGGCCCGGGGCAAAACGGTGCTGGACTGCTTCACCCACACCGGCTCCTTCGCCCTGAACGCCGCCCGGGGCGGCGCGGCCCGCGTCACCGCCGTGGACGTGTCGGAGTTCGCCGTGGAATGTGCCCGGGAAAACGCGGCCCGCAACGGCCTGTCCCAGGTGGTGGACTGCGTGGCCGCCAACGTGTTCGACCTGCTGCCCCAATTGCAGAAGGGGCAGTATGACTTCATCATCCTGGACCCCCCGGCCTTCACCAAAAGCCGCCAGACCACCCGGCGGGCCATGGCCGGGTATAAGGAGATCAACTACCGGGCCATGCGGCTGCTGCCCCGGGGCGGATACCTGGCCACCTGCTCGTGCAGTCACTTCGCCACAGAGGAGCTGTTCCGGAAAATGCTCCGCGACGCAGCCCACGACGCCGGGGTCCAGCTGCGGCAGATCGAGGCCCGGCAGCAGTCCGCCGACCACCCCATCCTCTGGGGCGTGGAGGAGACCAGCTATCTGAAATTCTACCTGTTCCAGGTGGTATAAAGTGGTATAAAAAGGAGAACGACCATGGAATTTCGCGTTTTGGCCATCGGCGACGTCACCAGCGAGGAGGGCACTGCCCACCTGCGCCGCCATCTGCCGGGCTTTAAAAAAATGAAGGGCGTGGACTTCACCGTTATCAACGGCGAGAACATCTCCGGCACCGGTCTGACCCCCCAGCAGGCCGACGACCTGTTTGCCGCCGGGGCCGACGTCATCACCCTGGGCAACCACACCTGGGGCAAAATGCAGATTACCGATTATCTGGAGGACAACCGCTACATTCTCCGGCCTGCCAACTTCTCCCCCCGCACTCCAGGCCGGGGCTACGGGGTCTATGACCTGGGCCGGGTGCAGGTGGCGGTGATGGTGCTCATCGGCCGGTGCGACCTGGCCTGGGGCAGCGACAACCCCTTCACCACGGCGGACCGCCTGCTGAAGGCCGGGGAAAAGCCCACCTTCACCCTGGTGGACTTTCACGCCCAGGCCACCAGCGAAAAGCTGGCCATGGCCTATTATCTGGACGGCCGGGTGTCCGCCCTGTGGGGCACCCACACCCATGTGCCCACCGCCGATGAGCGGGTGTTCCCCCATGGCACCGGCTATATCACGGACCTGGGCATGACCGGTGCGGTGGAGTCCGTGCTGGGCATCCGCCCGGAGCAGTCGGTGGAGTCGTTCCTGGGGGGCCTGCCGGGCCGCTACCGCCCGGCGGAGGGGCCCTGCAAGGCCCAGGGCGCCCTGTTTACCTTAGAGTCCTCCACCGGCCTGTGCACCGCCGTGGAGCGCGTGGATATCCGATAAATACAGAGGAGGAACCGTATCATGTCCGTTGAAAAAGTCCGGGCCTATCTGGAGCCCTTCGGCGTGTCGGACCGCATCCGGGAGTTCGATGTGTCCAGCGCCACCGTGGAGCTGGCCGCCGTGGCCGTGGGGGTGGAGCCCGCCCGCATTGCCAAGACCCTGAGCTTCAAGCTGGGAGATGCGCCCATCCTGGTGGTGGCCGCCGGAGACGCAAAAATCGACAACAGCAAGTATAAGCACTTCTTCGGCATGAAGGCTAAGATGCTCACCCCGGAGGAGGCGGTGGAGCGCATCGGCCACGCCGTAGGCGGCGTGTGCCCCTTCGCTCTGCCGGAGGACGTGAAAACCTATCTGGATGAATCCCTGCGGCGGTTTGACACGGTGTTTCCCGCCGTGGGCAGCGCCGCCAGCGCCATCGAGCTGACCTGCGGCGAACTGGAGCGCTGCTGCGGGACCAATTTTGTCTCCTGGGTGGACGTGTGCAAGGGCTGGCAGGAGGAAGATCATGGCTAAGGTCCTTCACGCGGCGGACTTCCACCTGGACAGTGCCTTCCGCTCCCTGCCGGAGGAGCAGGCCCGTCTGCGGCGGCAGGAGAGCCGGGAGTTGCCCGGCCAGCTGGTGGACTGGGCCAACGACCACGGAGCCCAGCTGATGCTGCTGGCCGGGGACCTGTTCGACTCCGACCGGCTGTTCAGCCAGACGGCCCAGATGCTGGCCCAGGCCCTGGCCCGCTTCCAGGGCACCGTGGTCATCGCACCGGGAAATCACGACTGGCTCTCCGCCGCCAGTCCCTACCGCCAGCCCATCTGGCCGGAGAATGTCCGCATCTTCCTGGGCCGGGGCATGGAGCGCTTGACCCTGCCGGAGCTGGGCTGCACCGTATACGGCGCGGCCTTCACCGCCCCGGAGGAGGCGGAAAGCGGCCTGCGGGGCTTTTATGCCCAGCCTGACGGCAGCGCCCGCATCATGGTCCTCCACGGGGATGTTGGCAGCCGGGAGGGCCGCTACCGCCCCATCGCCCCGGAGGAGATCGCCTCCACGGGCCTGGACTATCTGGCCCTGGGCCATGTCCACGCCCCCTCGGCCATGAACCGGGCCGGGAGCACCGTGTGGGCCTATCCCGGCTGTCCCCAGGGCCGGGGCTTTGACGAGACCGGCGACCGGGGCTTCCTGTTCGGCGACGTGGAGCCGGGCCGGGTGGATATGCAGTTTGTCCCCTTTGCCCGCCGCCGCTATGAGATCCTCACCGTGGACGTGTCCCAGGGGGACGCCCTGGAGGCCATCCGCCGCCGTCTGCCGCCGGACACCTCCCGGGATATCTACCGCATCCGCCTGACCGGCGAAACGGCGGAGCCGCTGACCCTGCCCGCCCTGGAGCAGGCCCTGTCCGGCGGCTTCTTCCAGCTGGAGCTGGCGGACGACACCCGTCTGCGCCGGGACCTGTGGGACCGCTGCGGCGATGATACCCTGCGGGGCCTGTTTCTGCGCCGGCTTCGCCGGGAATATGACGCCGCCGACCCCCGGCGGCAGAAGGAAATCGAGCAGGCGGTGCGCTTCGGCCTGGCCGCCATGGACAACAAGGAGCTTTGATATGAAAAACATCCTCATGATCGGCACCGGCGGCACCATCGCCTCCGGCCAGACGGCGGAGGGTCTTGCTCCCGAGCTGGACCCCCTGCAGCTGCTGCGGGACACCCCCCGGGTGGCCCAGCTGTGCCGGGTGGACTGCCTGCAGCTGTACAGCCTGGACAGCACCAACATCCGCCCCTGTCACTGGCTGGGCCTGGCCCGGGCCATCCGGGAGCGGTACGACCAGTATGACGGCTTCGTCATCAGCCACGGCACCGACACCATGGCCTACACGGCGGCGGCCCTGAGCTATCTCATCCAGGACTGCCCCAAGCCCATCGTCCTCACCGGGGCCCAGAAGCCCATCTGGTACGACGGCACCGACTCCAAGCGCAACCTCACCGACGCGTTCCTGTATGCCTGCCGGGGCTGCGGCGGGGTGCAGATCGTGTTCAACGGCAAGGTCATTCTGGGCACCCGTGCCCGCAAGACCTTCTCCAAGAGCTTCCAGGCCTTCTCCAGCGTCAACTATCCGGAGCTGGCCCTGATCCAGGACGAGCGCCTGCTGCAGTATATCACCACCGGCAGCCGCCCCGCCCCCCGGTTTTACGACGCCCTGGACGGCAGCGTGGGCCTGCTGAAGCTGATCCCCGGCACCCGGCGGGAGCTGCTGGCCTTTATGGCCGATCACTATGACGGCCTGGTCATCGAGGGCTTCGGCGTAGGCGGTCTGCCGGAATACGACGGGTTTTACGACGTGGTCCGCCAGGCGGCGGAGGCGGGCAAGCTCATCGTCATGACCACCCAGGTGCCCAACGAGGGCAGCGACCTGACGGTGTACCATGTGGGCGGCCACCTGAAGCACACCCTCCAGGTGCTGGAGGCCTATGACATGACCACCGAGTCCGCTGTGTGCAAGCTCATGTGGATCCTGGGCCAGACCCGGGACTTCGCCCAGGCGGAAAAGCTGTTCTACACCCCGGTCTCCCGGGATATTCTCCGGTTTTCCGGGGAATAAGCGAAGCGAGGTGAACCCCTATGGCTGAACTTCTGCCGGGCGCTCCCGTGGCGGAGCGCCTGACCCAGGATCTGAAGGCCCGGTCCGACGTCCTGCGGCAGCGGGGCGTGGTCCCCACCCTGGCCATCATCCGGGTGGGCCGGGACCCCGGCGGCCTGGCCTATGAAAAGGGCGCGGCCTCCCGCTGCGCCAAGTGCGGCATCGACCTGCGCCGCATCCCCCTGGATGACGCCGCCTCCCTGCCGGAGGTCATCCGGTCCGTGAACGACGACCCCGCCATCCACGGCTGCCTGCTGCTGCGTCCCCTGGCGGACAAGGCGGCGGAGGAAGCCGCCGGGCGGCTTCTGTCCCCGGACAAGGACGTGGACGGCATGACCCCCGGCTCCCTGGCGGGACTGCTGACCGGCCGGGGCGGCTTCGCCCCCTGCACCCCCGCCGCCTGCATGGAGATTCTGGACTACTACGGCATCGACTGCAAGGGCAAGAACGCCGTGGTCATCGGCCGCAGCCTGGTGGTGGGCCAGCCCGCCGCCCTGCTGCTGCAGCGCCGCAGCGCCACCGTTACCGTGTGCCACACCGGCACCCGGGACATACCGGCCCTGTCCCGGGACGCGGACATCGTCATTGCCGCCGCCGGACGGCCGGGCCTCATCACGGCGGACTTTCTCCGCCCCGGGCAGACGGTGCTGGACGTAGGCGTCCACCCGGGCCCCGACGGGACCCTCTGCGGCGACGTGGCCCCGGAGTCCGCCGGACTGGACCTGGCCCTGACCCCGGTTCCCGGCGGCGTAGGCTCCGTCACCTCCGCCGTCCTCTGCAAGCACACCATCCAGGCGGCGGAGCGGGCGCAGTAGGGCATTCCATTTGCACCCGGCAGTCCCCTGTGTTATAATAACCGAATCCAACGAATCGATCACCAAGGAGGTACAGCTATGCAAAAGCTGGACAAACAGTTCCATATCCACTGCGTGGAGGGCGATGTGGGCCGCTATGTGATCCTGCCCGGCGACCCAGGCCGCTGCGAAAAGATCGCGGCCCTGTTCGACGACGTCCATTTTGTGGCCCAGAATCGCGAGTTTACCATCTATACCGGCACCCTGCTGGGGGAAAAGGTCTCCGTCTGCTCCACCGGCATCGGTGGGCCCTCCGCCTCCATCGCCATGGAGGAGCTGCACAACATCGGCGCGGATACCTTCATCCGGGTGGGCACCTGCGGCGGCATCGACCTGGACGTGCGCTCCGGCGACGTGGTGGTGGCCACCGGCGCCATCCGCTTTGAGCACACCAGCCGGGAGTATGCCCCCATCGAATACCCGGCCGTGGCCAATTTCGACGTGACCTGCGCCCTGGTGCAGGCCGCCAAAAACCTGAATAAGCCCCTTAAAACCGGCGTGGTCCAGTGTAAGGATGCCTTCTATGGCCAGCACAGCCCCGCCAGAATGCCGGTGTCCTATGAGCTGCTGAACAAGTGGGAGGCCTGGAAGCGCCTGCATGTGAAGGCCAGCGAAATGGAGAGCGCCGCCCTGTTCGTGGTGGCCGACGCCCTGGGCTGCCGCTGCGGCAGCTGCTTCCATGTGATCTGGAACCAGGAGCGGGAAGCCGCCGGACTGGACCAGGACATGAGTGAGGACACCACCTCCGCCGTGGAGGTGGGCGTGGAGGCCCTGAAGCTGCTGATCCAGGCGGACCGGCAGGCGTGACCGCGCATACATAACAAACCCCCGGAATCAGGCCGCAGGCCCGGTTCCGGGGGTTCCGTTTGTTCCGTTATGCGCCGCACAGGGGCCGCAGGGCCTCCAGCAGCCGGTCGTTGTCCCGGGTGTCCCGGACGGCCAGCCGGAGATACTGCTGCCCGCCCAGCTTGGGGGACAGGTCCTTCACCAGGATGCAGCGGTTTACCAGCAGGTCCCGGGTGATGGCCCGGGCGGACAGGCCGCCCAGCAGCTCCACCATGAGATAGTTGGCCTGGGACGGGATCACCCGCAGGTTGGGGAGCTTCTCCAGCTCCCGGCGGAAGCGGGCCCGCTCGGCCCGGATCAGCTCCAGGGACCGGGCATAGTCCTTCTTATACTTCTCCTCGATCTGCATATAGAACTCGGCGAAGGAGTTGATGTTCCAGATGGCTACGTCCTTTTTCAGGGCGGCGATCAGGTCCTGGTCGCCGGAGGCCAGAACCCCCAGCCGCAGGCCGGGGACGCCATAGGACTTGGAGATGCTCTTGACCACATACAGCCTCCTGTACCGGTCCAGCAGGTCCTGGCGGATGAAGGTGTTGTCCGCCTCGTCGGCAAAGTCGGCAAAGGACTCGTCCAGGATCAGGCGGATGCCCTTCTCCTGCGCCCAGTCCGCCAGGCGCAGCACGTCCGGGGCGGGAATATAGCTACCTGAGGGGTTGTCGGGGTTGATAAGCACCAGGTTGTCGATGTCCTGGGGGCCGAAGAAGGCCATCAGGTCGTCAGCGGTGTACCGGAAGTCCGGGCCCGCCGGGGTGAAGCAGACGTTGGGCCGGTCCTGATAACGGTTGGGGTACTCCTCGAAGGTGGGGCGGATGAAGCCGGTGGCCCCCTCCAGCCGGGCCATCAGGGCCTTGATGAGCTCTGCCGCGCCGTTGCCCACCAGGATGTTCTGCTGGTGGACGGCGAAGTTCTTGGCCGCCAGCAGGGCGTTCACCCGCATGCCGGAGGGATACTGGGTCAGCAGGGGGGTGAAATTGGCCTGGATCTCGTCGATCAGCCGCTGGGGCGGGAAATAGGGGTTCACCAGATAGCAGAAGTCCAGCAACTGGGGATAGCGCCAGTAGCCGCCGTAACGCCCCTGCATGAGGCTGACCCGGAAGTCCGGGTCCTGGGCGAACATGGAGGAGGCAATGTCCAGGTCCTGGATGTCGTCGATCTCGTACCACAGCTGGCCGCTGAGGCGCTTGGCCCGGATCTCCGGGTCGTCCAGCATGGTGATGACCCGCAGCACCTGCTCATAGTATTCGTTGTTGCCCAGAGCCTTGGAGTACGCCTCCAGGAAGGGAACATAGTGGGTCCGGGAGAAGTGGCGGCCGAACTTGTAGATGTTCACGGTTTTGTAGTATTCGTGGGCCTCGGCAAACCGGAAATTCTTGCCGGGGACGAAGGAGGCGATGCTGTCGTCGGGCCCCAGCTTCACGCAGGTGCCGTCCATCCAGCTTTCGTACTTGTCCACCAGGGCCAGGGTCTCCCGGGGGTCGTCCAGCAGCTGGTCGATGACGGCGTCCTCGAAGATCAGGTCCGACTCAAACAGCAGGGTGTCGTCCTGGCACAGATAGTCCTTGGCCAAGGCCAGGGAATAGATGTTGTTGGTCTTGTCGTAAATGGGGTTCTGGACATAGACAATGGGCGTCCGGATGCCCAGGGTGTCGATATATTCCATGAGCTTCTCGCCCTGGTAACCCACCACGATGACGATGCGGGACAGATGGCGGCTTTCGATCTGATGGAGCATCCGGTCGATCAGGGCCACCCCGTTGACCTGCACCATGCACTTGGTCCGGTCCTGGGTCAGCTCCTTCAGCCGCTTGCCCATGCCCGCCGCCAGTATGATTGCCTGCATATGGATCTCCCCTTTTTCTATAGAGATTTGACGTTTTATTATACCCCATGCGGCCCGGATGCGCAATGGGTCCGGCGGAAAAATGCGCTTTGTTTTCATTTTTCCCGCCTCTGTCCCGGGAATTTCCCGTTGACAACCGGGACGGGGCGTGCTATATTGAGGGATAACAAAAGGCGTTGACGAGGAAGCCGCCTGCGGCAGGCAGCAGAGAGGGGCCCATCTTGGTGCAAGGGTCCCGGCTGAAAGCAGGATGCGTACCGCCTCCGAGCCGTCCGCCCAACGGGCCATGGCCCCAGTAGGCCGGACCGGGCCCTCCCGTTACAGAGGAGCTACGAGCGACGGGACCCGTGTCCCGTAAGCAGGGTGGAACCGTGGAGTAATGCCGATTACCTCACCCCTGAATCACTGTCAGGGGTGGGGATTTTTATTTTCCCGACCCCAATATCAAGGAGGAATCATCATGAGCGAAGAAAACAAGTACACCTTTGAAAACGAGGAATACCGCCGGACCTATTGGCACACCTGCTCCCACGTCCTGGCCCAGGCCGTCAAGCGCCTGCACCCGGAGGTGAAGCTGGCCATCGGCCCGTCCATCGAAAACGGCTTTTATTACGATCTGGACGCGCCCTTTGCCTTCACCCCCGAGGACCTGGCCGAGATCGAGGGCGAAATGCGCAAGATCTGCAAGGAGAAGCTGAAGCTGGAGCGCTTTGAGCTGCCCCGGGAGGAAGCCCTGCAATACATGGAGGAGCGGCAGGAGCCCTACAAGGTGGAGCTGATCAACGACCTGCCCGCCGACGCCCACATCTCCTTCTATAAGCAGGGAGAGTTCGTGGACCTGTGCGCCGGTCCCCACCTGGATTCCACCGGCCGCATCAAGGGCAACGCCATCAAGCTGACCGCCTGCAACGCCGCCTATTGGCGGGGCGACAGCAATCGCCAGACCCTCCAGCGCATTTACGGCGTGGCCTTCCCCAAGAAGGAGGAGCTGGACGCCTATCTGGAGCGCATTGAGGAGGCCAAGCGCCGCGACCACCGCAAGCTGGGCAAGGAGCTGGGCCTGTTCATGATGACCGAGGAGGGCCCGGGCTTCCCGTTCTTCCTGCCCAAGGGCATGGTGCTGAAAAACACCCTGCTGGACTATTGGCGGCAGTGCCATAAGCGCTATGGCTATGTGGAGATCTCCACGCCCATCATCCTCAACCAGGAGCTCTGGCACCGCAGCGGCCACTGGGATCACTACAAGGACAATATGTACACCACCGTCATCGACGGCGAGGATTACGCCATCAAGCCCATGAACTGCCCCGGCGGCATGCTGGTTTATAAGAATGAGCCCCATTCCTACCGCGATCTGCCCCTGCGCATGGCGGAGCTGGGCCTGGTCCACCGCCACGAGATGTCCGGCGCGCTGCACGGCCTGTTCCGCGTCCGCTGCTTCACCCAGGACGACGCCCACATCTTCATGACCCCCGACCAGATGAAGGACGAGATCAAGAACGTCGTGAAGCTGTTTGACGAAATTTACTCCACCTTCGGCCTGACCTATCAGATCGAGCTGTCCACCATGCCCGAGGACCACATGGGCGACGAGAAGGACTGGAAGTTCGCCGAGGATACCCTGCAGGCGGCCATCACCGAAATGGGCAAGGACTTCGTCATCAACGCCGGTGACGGCGCGTTCTATGGCCCGAAGCTGGACTTCCATCTGGCCGATTCCCTGGGCCGGACCTGGCAGTGCGGCACCATCCAGCTGGACTTCCAGATGCCCGAGCGCTTCGATCTGGAGTATGTGGGCGAGGACGGCGAGAAGCACCGCCCCGTCATGATCCACCGGGCGCTGCTGGGCTCCATCGAGCGCTTCATCGGCGTCATCACCGAGCACTTTGCCGGCGCCTTCCCGGCATGGCTGTCCCCGGTGCAGGTCAAGCTCCTGCCCGTTACCGACCGGGCCATGGACTACGCCAAAAACGTCGCCGCCCAGCTGGACAGCCAGGGCTTCCGGGTGGAGGTAGACGGCCGCAACGAGAAGATCGGCAAGAAGATCCGGGAGGCCACCCTGGAGAAGATCCCCTTCATGCTGGTGGTGGGCGACCGGGATATGGAGGCGGGCACCGTGTCCGTCCGCACCCGCACCGGCGAGGACCTGGGGGCCATGTCCCTGGCGGACTTCGCCGCCAAGCTCCACGAGATCGTGGACTCCAAGGCAAGACAGTAACCCGCCGGACGCGGAAAACCGCATAACAGGAATGGAGCCGGGAGATGATCCCGGCTCCGTTTCTCAGCTTGTCAAAAAAGGGTCCCGTCAAGATTTATGCGCAAATTTGTTTGCAGGCTCCGGCTGGATGAAGTCAGCCGGCAATAGAGGCGTCATCCAGAGCCGCCTCCAAATGCTTCATGTTCATGTATTTCTTGCTGCCCCACTGGGTGCCCGCCACATGGCGAAGCCTCGCGCAGACCAGCATCAGGGCGGAATTTCCGTCAGGGAACGTCCCCACCACGCGTGTCCTGCGGCGGATCTCACGGTTCAGCCGCTCGATCACGTTGTTGGTGCGGATGCGCGTCCAATGCTCGCTGGGAAAATCGCAGTAAGTCAGAGTTTCCTCA
>OMAO01001125.1_pt1 | contig 10926 bp, 8 predicted proteins | sample 1644641 | NCBI WGS metagenome assembly OMAO01 (sample SAMEA103958120, study PRJEB25191) | human gut metagenome | biome: human-associated habitat [ENVO:00009003]; feature: intestine environment [ENVO:2100002]; material: feces | place: Germany | collected 2013/2015
GAGCGAGTAGAAGCAGAGGTTGTATATTCACCGATGGTCGCTGAGCCGCAGGAGTATCAGTATAATGCAGATGCATTTGAGGCTAGAGGTGTGGATGAGGTGAAGCAGGAGGCAGCACATAAGGAAATATCAAAGGTAAGGGAAGATAAAGCCAGATAGTAATTGGGGCGTGGGAGAATATCCTGCGTCCCTATTTTATTGATTCTACACTATTGTCATCGCTACGGCAGATTGTTATATACATGTGGCATTTTATAATAAATGACACACGTAATTGCGTAATAATATAATTGTGCGAGGGGAGTAGATAAAAATGAATGAGCACCTATCAGCATTTATGGGATATCTGACAGATAAAGAAAAATCGAAATCAACGATTGAAAGCTATACCAGATATGTCAAAAAATTTTTGAAATATGTGGATGGAAATGAGATAACAAAGGAGCTGGTTATGCAGTACAGGGAGCTATTGGAGCGTGAAGGCTCTGCGTATTCCACGATTAACCTGATGCTTGTTTCCATCAATTGTTATTTAGAATATGTACAAAAGTCGAATTGTCGGGTGAAACTACTGAAAATCCAGAAGAGAAACTATGTGGATGCAAGGATGACGGAAGCAGAATATGAGCAGCTGTTATCTTATGCACATACCCATAAGGAAACGAAATATTATCTGATTATGAGTACCCTCGGTACAACTGGTATTCGGATACAGGAACTTTCCATGTTTACTGTGGAAGCGTTATCAAAAAATAATGGAAATATCGAGATACGAAACAAAAATAAGACCAGAACCGTACCAATTCCAACGCATTTGAAAAAAGAACTTCTAAGCTATGCAAGAGAGAATAATATCACGATAGGTGCAATCTTTCTTGGCAGTCGTGGTACTCCGATTACAAGAGAAGCAGTCTGGAAAAAGCTAAAGAAGATAGCAGAGGAAGCAGGCGTTGATTCAGATAAAATATATCCACATGCATTCCGGCACTTCTTCGCTTTCTCATACATAAAAGAATATCACAATGTATGCACACTGGCAGATATCCTCGGTCATTCAAGAGTAGAGACAACCAGAATCTATCTGCAGCAGACATTGGATGACACCAGAAATCAGATAGGCAGCATGTATGCGTTACACAACCGGCATGTCAGAGAACTGCAAAAAAAGAGCAGGGCATCATAATTCCATACCATCAAAAAACTCATTAATTGAAACATTGAAAATCTGTGCAAGGGCAAGAAGTTCAGATACCTTGATATTGTAAAGACCGCATTCAAGTTGTGCATAGGAACCTCTTGAAATCTCAACGCCCAGAAGCTGCATTTTTGCTACAGTTTCTTCCTGGGTTAATTTATGGGAATTGCGTATTTTACGGATGTTTGCACCTATATTGTATTTGTCCTTATCTTGGCGGATTTTCAAAATAACACCCCATTCCTGTTAGCTATACATAGCAATTTGGAATTATTCTAATGGCAAATCTGCATTACGCTGCTAGCTATATCGAGCAAAGAGCACATCTTTGAAAAATCTTTCAGTATAAATTTAAAAATCACATCTATCACAAGAAATATATACAGAAAAAACAATTAAAAACAGTCAAATTATTACGGCAATAGTCATAATCTGCTGGAAAAGGTTCACACAATACAATATTGTGTGGAATCTGTCAATAGAAAAAATCAAAAAGATTTGTCCTAAAAATCAAGAAATATTGATAAAAAGTAAATCAGTCAACGCAAAACCATACACAGAATTTTTAACAAGCGGAAAATACCGTAAAATCGCAGAATTATAGGGAAAGTCTGGTTCACACAATATTGTATTATGTTTACAGAAATTAATTTCTAATGTAACGGTAGGCAGAATCTTAAGAGAATTTGAGGTATTGTATATGAGTATTTTACTAGACAGAGTCGATGAAGAAAGAATTAAATTGGATCTAACTGGAGCAGGTCTTGAACTTAGTAAAGCATGGAATAAAATGCTTGAAAAAGTAAAGAAGGCTAATAGCAATAGGAAAGGTAATGAGTATTTTATTGTTGATCTTATTGTAGCATGTGATAATGGTGGACTTACAAGTAATAAATATAAGGCAGAGATAAGTGTAGTAGTAAGAAAAGAGGATTTATATGTAGTCGGATTAGAATTGGCTAAAGGAAAGTATATTGAATTTCCAAATGTGGAATATAGAGAATACTATCTTTTACAATTCAATAATGTGGATGAAAGAGAAAGAAAACTTGCGTTAACTGTTCAGACAATAGGTGATGGTATTGCTCAGATTGAAAATGATATTTCGAATCCTGCACAGAAGATTGATGATATGTATTTTAGAAAAAAGAATAGCTGTATTACAATCACAAACATTGCTTTTATCATTTCAGAAGCTGCCAGATTCGAGTTCGTAAGAGATACAGTAAAGCGAATTTATGGTTACTTAAGTAATGACGAAATCACACAGATATATTTAAATCCAAAGTCATCATGGCGCTGGTATAACTATCGTCCATATTATAGAGATTTACTAGATCATTACAGTAAGATTGCGATAGCTTCGAATAAGGGGGAAAAGAATTTACATAATGAAATGCTGACAGTCGATGAATGCAGGGAATACTATTCTGATACTGTAAAATTCCCAGATGATTATCCAAATTTGGAGGATCTTAGAAAAATCGGATTAATTGAACGAAAATAATAAAGGAGGATCATATTATGGCAGAAGAAACCAAAGAATTTGCGGAAGTAAAGGTAACGGATCAGTCTGTTATGCAGGCACTTTTAGAGGCAGACTTTATGATTCTTGGCACTAAGCTTGTAGCAGAGTATTACAAGAATGGAGAGCAGAATTATTTCCTTCTGATGCCTACAGACGAGGCAGATGCAAGAAGCATTACGGTAGAAGAAATGCTCAATGACATAAAGATACTTGTGGGAGATACCTTAGACACGACAGAACTTATCAACTGTATGAATAGTATTGGAATAAGCGTTGATAAAATCAAGGTATCTTTGAAGATGGCATATTTCTACATGATTTCAGATGGAACGGATAAAAACAATAACAAGACAGAGTATGCCTTCCATCTTGAAATTGATACATCGGAAGTGCTTCCAGCTAGCTTCAAGCTTTTTGATATCAATAAGATTGGTTTTGCAATCTGGAATACAGAAAGACCGAAGATTATATCACAGATGAATCTTTATAAGCCGGAAGATCTGCTTGCATAGCAGGTAATACAAGGATAAGTGTAGCAGGAGGTGGTTTTATGGCTGAACAGGGCATGAATTGCATATTAGAGGTAAAGGGAACATTGTGCGGCATCAAAACCACCATGTGCGGCGGTTATGCCAACGACGGATTCCTGTTGTCATCGAATTTTCTTATAGATAGGGAAGGATTGTGTGCACTTGTAAAAACACTTGGAAGCGTATGCGAGGATGCGGTAGAGCCTTTTGTGGAGATGTTGGGAGACTTCAGTACAGAAGTGAAACTGAATTATTCGGATGAGCAGACACTAGTTGTCATCAATTCCGATTCTCTTAAATTCGTCGGATATGATGGAGAAGGAAAATTAGTAGTATTTAATATCGCTCCGGCAGAAATGATCGCAGGGAACAACAACAGTCTGGCGCAGATTGTGAAAAAAGCTGTGTATTATTTCGGGATAAAAGACTTCACATTTCTTTACAGGAGCAATAACATTACATCCAATAATCTGTACAAGTCTTTTGGATATCTTCCGCAGATACCATATGTTATAAAGGATTCCGTAGTAATATGTGGCAGATTTGATTTTAGCAGTGTCTCCAAAAGCATGTTTACGAAGGCAATGACGGAGCTATTTGGAATAAATCAGATGGGAGTCTATCTGGGGGCAGGAAGTTCAAATGTCAGTTGTGCACTTGTAGTACCGGATATGGAAAACTCCATATTAAAATGCAGGAACATTATTTTATATGCACAGTTTGGCAGTAAAGGTGTCCGTTTTTCTATGGAGGGTTCTATAGCGCTGTCTTGTTTTTCGGGAATGGAGTTCTATGTGAAATGTGAATTGTCCATGTCAAGTGTTTCTATATCTGCATGCTCTATGCCGACTAATACATATACTATTCCGAAGACACCTCTAACTATATGTAACAGCGGATTGCAGATTGGCTTCGATGAAAAAGGGCTTAACTTTGCGATTATGACTCAGATAAACATAAGGAGTCTTATGTGGTATGGTGCACTCCGCATGTCATATCAGGGAACAACAGTAATGCTTGATATGCTGAGCATGGCGATGAGTGAGGTATCACTTGCAGCACTTGCAGAGAATCTGATTGGTCTGCCTCGTGATAAAGTATCTGCACTTGATATAATCGCAGTCCGTACCTTCAATCTGAATACTTCGCAGACTGATACCAAAATTGACTTCAAAAACAAGACGGATAACCAGATTATTGAACTTATCAATACAGCACTAAAGGGCATGAAAAAGGAATTTATGTTATCACCGGATTCTGCCAGCGTCACGAGAATGCCAAATAATAAAGCCTGTGATGTTCTGAATGAACTCACTATGTTCCATTACTGGATTAACGAGAATGGGGAACTGTCATTTCCTCCACAGGCATATTACTCATCCAGCCATATCTGCATAGGGAAATACAACTTTGAAAAAGGTATCTTCTTTTGTGGAAAAATGGATTTATTTGGATTTGGCATAAAGGTGATGTTCTCCGCACTCTATGGGAATGGATTCATGGGATTTGCTCAGATTGATGAGATAAATACGAAATTCCTTAAGATATCAGGCTCAAGGTCAAGCAGACAGATGAAAAATCCGGTGCTTGGAAATTCGACAAACAGTACATTATCCCTGCTTGTAAATGATTTTTCGACAGATAAGGTGATAAAGAATCCGGCGATAGTGTATGTCAGTGTCAGCCGAAACAGCTGCGAGTTCTATATTGATGCTCATTATGAGCTGTGCTCGTTCTTTTCGTTTGATACGCTGATGTACTATATCAATAAACATATACACATTGCAACAACCATTTCATATTTTAACATGATATCGGCAAGCATATATCTGGATGTGGCATACGCAAAATTTTCATCTGCGAACTTTGAATTTTCCATATCACTTGACTGTATGGGATTTCACAGGAAGGTAGTGAATCTGACAAAAGCAATAGATGACGCAGTTGCAGCATATAATAGGAAAATCAATGACGCAAAGCGGCAGATAAGCGATGCCTCTAACAAAGTCCGGACATTGCAGAATGATATCAACTCTTATCACAATAAGATAGAGGACTGCAAGCGAACCATCAGGAATACCAGCAGATGGAAACGCTGGTGGGTGGCAATCAGAGAGGGCATCAAAATAGCAGCATTTGAAACTGCAATACTTACCCTGAAAGCAGCGATGACGGTAGCAGAGGGAGCACTAGAGATAGCAAACAAGGTACTTGAACTTAGTGGAAAGCTTGGAACAAATCTTCTCAATGCAGTAAATTCAGTTATCAGGGGAGCGTTGGATGCGTTCTATATTAACAGCACAATGCTTCATATACTGGTAAATGGCAATACCCGTATGGTTGAGGGGGCGATTGATATGAAGGTGCTTGGCAAGGATATCAATGTTTCATGCAGCTGCAATCTTGATACGCTTGCGAAAAAGCCGATAGAGTTTTTAGAAAACTGTATTCTCGATCAGATTAAATCCATCATAGACAGTTTGAAAAAAGGTGAGTATGAGTATGTGGCTATTGATGAGCCTCTTACCTACAGATACATTGAAGAGCCGGAAGACCTGCTTACGATATCGGAACTTGCTAATCTGGGTGCAACACGAATGGACAGTTATCAGGATATGTTAAAAGAACTGTCCGAGGTGTACATAGATGAAATGAAAGATACTTCCCCGGATTTTGAGGACTGCGATACACAGATAAAGGAAACAGCGACGCAGCTTTCCTATATCATGGAGAGTGCAGCGGCAAATACATGTCTTGACGGTATGGATGAACTGTCTGCCCGCTTACAGGAAGGGCTTGAAAACAATGAATTCAGTGATGAGGATGCAAAAGAAGTAAAAGCCTGTATAGAAACATACATGGAAGAGTTAAGACCTGCAAACAGCATAATTACTGAAGCAGCAGCACAGGTACAGATGCAGACAGAGCAGATGGATACGGAATATAAGTATACACGACTTCGCAGGGTAAGAGAGGATAATGAGGATTCCACAGGTGTTGACACCTTGGAGTCCAAAGATTATGACAAGCTGTACAATGAAATGGAATCAGTTATAACAAAATACTTCCCACCGGGTTCAGGAAAAGGACTCTTCAATTTCACAGACGAGCCAATGTTTTATGAGATGCTAAACGAAGCCAGAGACGAAGCAGGATGTGCAGTAATACCGACTGAAGTGGAGAAAGAAAACAATACACTATCCCTTGACGGATATCGCATGTTGAAAAAATCGGTATATATTCCAAGACTTGACTAAACTTCCAATTGCCATAACCTGCAAAATACGATAAAATATTAGCAAATCCGTAAGACACAAGGAGTAACAGTTATCATGCAGTTTAAGAAAACACTGGAAATCAAGGCAAATCATAAGCAGGTGGTAATCAATGTTGCAGATATACTATATATCAAGGCATCGGTGAATGACTGTTACATTCATGTGACAAGCGGAAGCGTATATAAGACCAGAAGCACCTTAGAGGCAATGGAGGCACAGGTTGGGGAATATTTTCTGAAAGTGCATCGTACCTATCTGGTGTGTATCATGGCAATCCATACATTAGAAGATACGCTGACACTTATCAATGGAGAAGAACTCAACTATGCAACACGCAGGAGAAAGGAAATCCTTGCACAGCTGCAGGAGAAGCAGAGAAAGCTTATAGCAACTTTTGCCCTGCCGAACACTCCTAAGACACCGGAAGAGTATCATGCATTTTACTAGAGCTTTGACCAGATGCCGTTTGCCTTTACAGATATCGAGATGATATTCAATGAGGACAGGCATGCTGTGGACTGGATATTCCGCTATGGTAACGAGAAGCTGGCAGAGGTGGAGAGAGTACCTCTAAGTGGACTCATCGGTAACAGCTTCGGCAATATCTTCTCCAATATGGATGATAAATGGCTGTGTACCTATGAACGGGCAACGCTGTATGGAGAACGGCTTGAGATTATGGCGTATAGTCCGGAGATAGATACCGAACTTAAGATTATCTGTTTCCCGACATTTTCGGGACACTGCGGATGTATGTTATTCCCGTTGGATGAGATACACTGTGCACAGAAACAGGATGAGTTGTCACAGATATGGAAGAATTACCTGTTAAAGCAGGAATAAATGCTGTGACGAACTGCATAAATAGACTGAAAAATGTCATTTCATCAAAAAAAAGAGGTGAGATGGCATTTTTTATGAGAAATTTTATGCGAAATTGAACAAATTGCCACATGAACATTGAATAAAATGGGGGGGTATGGTAAAATATTTCTGAATATATGATAGAGAATTTTCTATCAATGACATATAAGATAGACGCAGATGATAGGATACACGAACTGCCATACGGCTGTGAGCCAAAAGCAGTTTAATCCACAGCTATAAGAGAGGAGGCATTTTATGAGAAAAAAGATAAGCCGGATAAAAAGAGGTCTGGCAGTAATGCTATCTGTCTGCATGGTATTCGGTGTGGCACCGATTCAGGCAGGAGCAGAGGAAAATGATTCAGAAATTGCAGTGCAGGCAAATGATAGTGCTGGAAATACTGAACAGCAATCCACGGAAGAGGAAGAGTGTAAGCATGAGGGGGTTGAAATAACTTTCAACAGCAACGGTTTCGGAAACTGCCCGAAATGCAATGCAACCGTATATCAGCCAGCTGTTGAAACAACTGACAAATATGACATTGACGATGACAGCATGAAAGAGAATGTTTACGAAATCAGCAATGCAGGTCAGCTGTACTGGTTTGCAGGACTTGTAAACGGCACTCTTGATGGAGTTGAACAAAACACATTAGCCAATGCAGTTCTGACAGCCAACATCACAGTAAATGAAAATCTTCTTGATTCCTTACAATACGATGCAGAGGGCAACGTTTCCAACGGAAGTGATTTTATAACCTGGACACCGATTGCAGATTGGATGGGAAATCGTACAACACAGTATTCAGGAACGTTTGACGGAAATAATAAAACCGTAAGTGGTTTGTACTTTAATGGTGATTCAACATGTATTGGATTATTCGGAAGTTCAGAATCCGATGGCAACATAAAAAATGTTGGAGTCGTTGATTCCTATTTCAAAGGGAATGATCATGTGGGCGGTGTGTGCGGAAACAATGCTGGCACAATCACAAACTGTTATAATGCAGGGAATCTTACCGCTATTGAGTCATCTGCTACTATAGGCGGTATATGTGGATATAATAATGGTGGCACAGTCACAAACTGTTATAACACAGGAACTGTTACTGCTACCGGCTCAGTAGCTTCTGTAGGTGGTGTGTGTGGTTGTAGTACTGAACTAATTTTAAACTGTTATAACATAGGAACTGTTACTGCTACTGGCTCAGATGCTGATATAAGCGGTATATGTGGATACAATTTTGGGCCAATCAAAAATTGCTATTACCTCGCAGACACAGAAGATGAAAATGGCGGCAAAACCACCGCACAATTTGTAAGCGGTGAAGTTGCGTATCTCCTCTCACAAGGTTGTACAGTAGGTGAAGGTGAAGATGCCGTAACTTACAGTGGCTCTGTATGGGGACAGGCACTTGGCGGAAATGGTGATACATATCCTGTTCTGAAAAAGGCAGGGGATGTTGAGAATACAGTATATCGGAATGAAACCTATCCAGGTTGTGAAGGCAATCCGGGTGATCTGGTCTATTCGTATTCAAATACACAGAAAGCTCCGGCTTATGCTGAGCACACCGATGAAGATTTAGATGGCAAATGCGATGTTTGTAAGCTGGATTTTAAAACATTTGAACAGCTTGGAAAGCTAATTACCAAAGTTAAGCAGAATTTAAGTGATGGAAAGTACGCAGATGTGCAGTACACGACAGCTTCTATTGATGCTTTACGAAAGGCTATTGTTGTTGCAGACACTATTACAGAGGCTTCTTCTGATACAGATGTTGCAACAGCCTTTGATAAGCTGCTTGCAGCATCTACAGTAGGTACAGGTGGACTTATCAAGGCAGATCACAATATTGTCATATCATTTGCAGATGCTAAAAGAGGCATAGCATCAGGAAATGGATGGTATGCAAACGGCGATACCGTTACCCTTAAAGTAACACCAAGTGTAGGATACATTTTCAGCAGATGGACCCAAGATAAAGCAGGTAATACATCTGTAGGAACAGAGAGTACATATATCTTTACCTTAGGTGCTGATAGTCCGGATGCATATTATGCATGGCTTGATGAAGTAAAATATACAGTGACATGTAAAAACACAGAAGGTGGAACATGTAGTACGGATGCAGAAGGCGGAAAGTATGTATATGGACAGACTGCAAAAGTGACAGCAACAGCGAATGATAACTATGAATTTGTAGGCTGGAAGGATAGTTATGGAACAACGGTAAGTACGGATGCCACATATAGCTTCACAGTGATTGGTGATGCGACATTGACACCGGAATTTGTCAAGGTTAAGACAGATGAAGGAGCAGATATAGCTTATGTGACAGTAAGTTTCTACCATCAGTCAGGAAAGCTTTTGGACAGCCAGAAACTTGTTTTAGGCGAAGGAAAGATTACCACTACAGTAAATGCACCGACAAAGGTAGGTTTTGACTTCCTTGGATGGTCTGCAAAGGCAAGTGCTGCAACAGCAGAAGATGTGGTTGATTTTGAAACTGCAACCTTTAGCGAGAATACCAATCTTTATCCGGTATTTAAGGCGCAGGATATTACTTATACATTAACAGTAGTAGGTTTACAGACAGAGCAAAAGGCTCCACAGTCTAGTGTTACGGTTACTGCAGATCCGATTGAAGGTAAACAGTTTGTTGGCTGGAAGGACGCAAATGGCAATATTGTAAGCTATGATAGCACATATACTTTCATCATCACCGGAGATACCACATTGGAAGCATATTATGAGCAGGCAGACAGTGAGGTAGTAAAAGAGCCAACGATAATCATAGCACAACCAACCTACGAGGATATTACCGGTGGATATAAGATGTCATTTTATTTCAACTATACGGTTCCAGAGGACTGTAAGCTGGTAGATATTGGTATTATCAGAAAGAAGGGTGATTATGCGGCAGATGGAATTACCCTTGAAACAGATGGCATATCACAATATTCCGTGTTATCTAAGCTTGGTAGCGAAGGACAGTTCTATTATACAAAATCAAATTATTATGGAACTGGACATACAGTTACGGGCTATATGATATATGAGAAGAATGGAATCAGATATACAGTGTATAGTGATTCAATATATGGTGTAAAGAATAACTAATTTAAGTGAAAGGAAGAAAAAAGAAATGAAAGAAGCTTATGAAGTAGCAGAAATGGAAATTATTGAATTTGAAACAGAAGATGTGATTACTTCCAGTGGCGGTGGTCAGATTGGTGGCGGTGATGAAGGTTTCGGAGACTAAGAATACCATTATACAGGAGGCGGCGGTGTAAACCGCCGCTTTTTCCAAATAACAGAGAAGTTATTTAAATTATTTAGCACAGTAACGGGTATTTATAAATGGCTGTCATTATCAACCAGTACAGAGGAGATTGATTGTGAAGATAAAAAATATGATTTTAACAGCAGTATGTATTTGCTTCCTTTGCCTGTTTGGAAGTGTACAGGTGTATGCGGCAGAATATTATGGAAATTTTCAATACGAAGATAATGGAGAAAACGTAT
>OMAO01001131.1_pt1 | contig 10910 bp, 8 predicted proteins | sample 1644641 | NCBI WGS metagenome assembly OMAO01 (sample SAMEA103958120, study PRJEB25191) | human gut metagenome | biome: human-associated habitat [ENVO:00009003]; feature: intestine environment [ENVO:2100002]; material: feces | place: Germany | collected 2013/2015
GGCCGACTTTGTTGAACTGTTCAAGATTATGGATGGTTTGCCGGTTACAATTCGTTTGATTGACCCGCCGTTACACGAATTCTTGCCACATACTGAAGCGGAAATTGCTGAATTGGCCGCACATATTGGCAAGACGGTTGAATTTGTAAAGGCGCGTGCTGATGCGTTGCACGAACAAAATCCGATGTTGGGACATCGTGGTTGCCGTTTGGCGATTACATATCCGGAAATCTGCGAAATGCAGACGCGTGCGATTTTGTCGGCTGCGCTGGAATGCAAAAACGCCGGTATCCGCGTATTCCCAGAAATCGAAGTCCCATTGGTCGGGTCTAAGAAGGAAGTTGACATTGTCAAATCAGTAATCGACGCCACTGCTGCGGCATTGTTTGCCGAAACGGGCGACAGTGTTGAATACACGGTTGGTTCAATGATTGAATTGCCACGTGCGGCGGTTTTGGCTGACCAAATCGCGGAAAGTTGCGAATTCTTTGAATTCGGCACAAACGATTTGACCCAAACCACGTTGGGTATGTCGCGTGACGACACGGGCAAGATTCTGGACGAATACCGTGCCCGCGGAATTTATGTCGCAGACCCGTTCGCATCTGTTGACCAGGACGGTGTTGGTATCCTGATAGAAGATGCCGTTGCCAAGGCCCGCAAGACCAAGGGTGATAAAATCCACCTGGGGGTTTGTGGTGAACACGGTGGTGATCCCGCATCGGTTGAATATTTCCACCGTACTGGATTTGATTCCGTATCGTGCAGTCCGTTCCGCGTGCCAATTGCACGCCTTGCGGCGGCCCAGGCGGCGGTCAAATTCCCACGCAAATAAAAAAACGCCCCGTCGGGGCGTTTTTTTAGAGAACAAATAACAGAGAACAGATATTTATGCATCATTTGTTCTCTGTACTCTGTTATCTGTTCTCTGTTCTCTAGAAACTGTAGTTCACCGCCAGTCCCGTAGAATTAAATCCGCGGTTTATTTCTGTAAAATCGCCATTGGAAAAATGTTGGGTAAAAAATTCTATACGCCACGCATCACCGATATTTTTTCCGATAAAGAATCTTTCACCAAACACCAATCGGCTTTGTACATAACGATCGCGTGAATCGCGCATATACGGCCCCAGTCCTGCGCCGATATAAAAACCGCGCCACTGCACCAATGCCACGTCCCACGAAATGCCAACCGCCATAAACGACAGGCCACGGTCGTGTCCGTATCCAAAATTCTGTACAAATGCCAGATTTATACGCGATGGTAATCTGAATATGCTGGCCGGTTGACTGTATTGAACCATCAGATTTGTCATCGGTTCGAATTCCCATAAAAATGGGTCAACCAGTTTGAACAACGATCCTGGCCCGGTGCCCTGTGAAACGTATAACGCGATTGCATTATCCGCATTTTTTCCGAACATAGGGTTATTATCGGCGCCCAGCGCCGGTAAAGTAATTATTGCTAAGATAACTGTGATGTACTTTTTCATTTCCAACAATTATACACGATAAAAGCAAATGAACAAATAATAAAAAATTCCGCGTTGTAAATGCCCGGTTTTCTTATTTACAGACCCCGTCAAAAATGTTATAATTATAGAAAATAGGTGTATGATATTTCAGGTGTCATACCATCAAACAGCGGGTTTTCCGGGCGTTCCCGGAATACAGGAGAGTATTTATGAAAAGCCGTAATTTCGCAGAACACGTTAAAAATGCGATGGGGACAGTATTTTTACTGGCCGGTGCGTTCTTTGTTTGTTCGACTTTATTGTCGATGCGCGCTGTGTTCGCTGATCCGATTGCGCCGACTGCAACCGTAACAACGTCGTCAACTGTTGCGTCGCCGCGTGCGGCCGGTAATGTTCGCGCGTCCACTGCACGTCCGTCAACGGCGACGGCGCGTGGCACATCATCGAACGTTGTTTCGCGTGGAACCGCGAATACCAGTGGTGCAACAATATCGCGTGGCGTTGTATCACGTACAGCGACCGCCGTGCCAACAACATCGCGTACAACAACGACAAGTGGTACTGCATCACGTACAACAACCACGTCCGGGCGTCCAAGTGCGACCGCGTCGCGTACAACGGCAGCGACGACGACGGGACGTGCAACAACATCACGTGGCAATTCTGCGCGTAATGTCGTGTCGCGCACAACATCGTCAAATGTTGCAAACGCGTCACGCAGTGTTGTTTCACGTGCGGGAACGACGGCGCGTGTTTCGCTGACGGGCAGTGCAATCCGTGGCAGCAAAGCCGCAACAAATTCCAGCACATATACATATCTGCAGAACAGATTGTACACGGGCAACTATTCTAACATCATTGATTCATCAACTGGGCTGATTTCTGCGGACGCATATAATAACTGTATGGAATCATACTATGCGTGTATGGACGAAATTTGTACCGCACGTAACGCGGCGCAGCGTCGTTGTGCCTGTGCCGGTCGTGTAAAGGCGTTTGCCGAAGCCGAGGCCGCCCTGGAACAGGCAAATGAAGAATTGATAAAGGTTTCTGGTGAATTGGCGTTGCTGATTGCGACCAAGGGTAAAGATGTCAGCCAGGCGTTTCAGTTGACAGATGCAGAAAAGGTTATGAACTGCGTTTCCTGGCAAGAAGTTACCAATCAATATGGCACAAATTCAGACGAGGCCATTGAATGGTGCAACAACCACGGAATCTATGGTACAAATGGTGCGACACTGTCTTCGTGTGCTAAACCGTCATATTGTACTGAAACCGGAAATAACTTTGGGTTTAACATTGATAATATTGACGGCAGCAGCAGTGATATTTTGGCGTCTTTGCAATCTTGGGCCGATGCCAAGGAACAAACACTGACCATTATTACTGACGATACAGACAGTTTGACGTCCGCTTTTGAAGAATTGACCAACGTCGTCGGCAGTTTGGCTGGAATTGACGGTGCGTTTGCAGATTCTGCAAATCTAAAGGATTCTTTGGCAGAAACGTGGGGCTATGAATTGTTTGAATATGCACACAACAACGTTTGCAACCGCGTATTGGATTCCTGCTTTAACGGCATTTATGAAGCGTGCGGCACACCGCCGTCTGGTGGAACCAAGTGCGGTAATGGCCGTTCACAGTGCCCGTATAACTATAACAGTTATATATCCGTATCCAATACGGGATCGTATGAATTGAACTTCATCGAACCGGATACTGGATATACGGCGTCTAATTCGGCGACCTGCTTTGGATATACAACTGCGTCCGGCGATCCGTATGCCGATTTGCGTAAGCCCGTGGCCGACGCACGTCGCAGCATTATGCAGAAATATGCACTGGATGCAAACGCGGATTGCGATGCATATGGTGACCAGTTGAGTACAACTGCCCAGAACATCGGATATCAAAAGGTTGCGGCGCAACAGGCGTTACAGCAAAAGCGTTTGGAATTCTATCAGGAAGAACAGGAAACTATCCTGACCGAAGCGACAACTGCTGGTACGAATTTCAACGAATGCTTAAGCGAGATATTCGATTGCTATGAAACCCAGGCGGATGCAGAGCCAAACGTATCAAAACATATTGTGCCCAGATTGCAAACGTTCCGCATTGCTATGAGACAATGATTTGCAATCCGTCCACATCGCAGTTCCGTGCGGTTATCGATGAACAGGATAGTGAACAGTGCAATAACAGCCAGGATTATGAACAGAATACCTGCCGCAATATCGTTACACTGAACGAAATCTTAAATGGTGTGAACGGCGCGACGGTATCTGATCCGTCAACACCGCTGTGCATTGGCACGGATGCCGACAAGTGTAATTCGGCAAACCTGCGTGAACAGTGCTTGATAAACAATGCGGTAAAAGAAATCCGTGATTGGGAACCAAGCCGTGAATAAATAAAAAACGGGGCGTTTGCCCCGTTTTTTGTTGCTGGTTGCTTGTAATTCGTTATTCGTATATTGGCTGTCTTTCGTATTTTGTCGAAAGTTTTATGCAAAACGCTTGACTTTTTGAGCAAATATGTTATTTTTGTAGAAACTTTTGAACAAAACAGAACAAGAACAATATAAAAGAGAAAGAATATGAGCAACATTGCAATCTTTCAAACCGGCGGCAAACAGTATCGCGTAAAAACTGGCGATATTGTAAAGGTTGAAAAACTGAACGCCGACGGCACGGTCGAATTTGACCAGGTTTTGATGCTGGATGACAAGGTCGGCACACCGTTTGTTGATGGTGCGCGCGTCGTTGCCCAGGTTTTGGAACAGAAACGCGGGGATAAAATTCTGGTGTTCAAGAAAAAGCGTCGCCAGAACTATCGTCGTACACACGGACATCGTCAGCATATAACCGTACTGAAAATCACAGAAATCAAGGGCTAAATTTCTGGTTAAATATTGAATCAGAAATCAAAGGAGTTTAATTATGGCACATAAGAAAGCGGGTTCGGCAACCACCAACGGACGCGATTCAGCGGGACGCCGACTGGGTGTTAAAAAATCCGGCGGCAGCCGTGTTATCCCGGGCAATATCATTATTCGCCAGCGTGGAACATCGGTTCATCCCGGCCTGAATGTCGGTATGGGCAAGGATCACACACTGTTTGCAAAAATTGCGGGCATTGTGAAATTCAAAAAGGGACTGGGCGACAGAAAGACAGTTTCTGTTATTCCAGAAGCCGACGCAAAATAAATCAAAACGGGGCATTGCCCCGTTTTTTGTTGCTTGTTACTTGTAACTCGTTATTCTTAGTTATAGTAAATATTTTGTTATTCTGTGGGTGACAAAAATTAAATCAGCGGACATTTTTAACACGAACATAAATAAAACTAGATTGCTTCGCTATGCTTGCAATTATAAAATACATACGGGTCACGAGTAACGAGTCACGAGTAACTAGACAACATTTTCGTCTTTTATGTGCGCGATAGTTGTGTTATAATTATGTAATAATATGAGAAGATTGCCCCTGTGCTTTTTCTTGATTGCGTTTTCTGCGCCGTTGGCCTTTGCCGACGGTACCACGACCGTGTCGCGTGTAATTCCATCAACGACTGCAAACAATAACACATCGTCCACGACGTCTGCCACGCGGGGTGCCACAAACACCGTTTCACGGGGCAGTGTTTCGCGCACGACGACCGCGACCCAATCTGTTGCGCAAACGCCGGCCGCATCGACCGCCGATTCCGAAACCGCAACGGCGCGTGACACAACAACACGCACGGTGGTCAGTCGTACAGCCACATCAAATAACACGGCCAGTAACAATAATGTTGTACGCGTTGGTTCGCGTGTATTAAATCTGGGCGGGGAAAATACTTCGGCCACCGCCACTGCAACATCGCGTGGTTCATCCACAACCGTAAATTCGGGCGGCATTTCCCGTGCCGGAATATCCCAGACGCATACCAACAGTGCACGTGAAAATTTGGAAGCAACCGTCAACACCGTTGGTCGTAATGCACGTGTAGAGGCCGCCAGTATAAACAACAATCCCGCGGTAAAGCGTGCGGGATTGACGTTGCGCCCATCCACGGCCGAAGTTGGCGGTCGCGCTACGATTGCGGGGACAAATATTCAGACCGGGTCTAATATAGACGAACAGGTTCGCGGGGTTCAGTCGCGGGCCGCCGCTGTCACCCCAACCACCGAATCCATTGCCGAGGCAAAAGAACGCCTGGAACTTACATCAGATTTGAACACATCGTGTCAGCAGCAGTATAACGACTGTATGGATCAGTTCTGTAATGTTATTGATTCAAATCAGGGACGTTGTTCGTGCTCGGCGAACTTGTCGAATTATACTGATGTGGAAGAAGCCGTCACAGATGCTAACAACCAGTTAAACGATGTGGCACAGCGTATTCGCTATGTTGGCCTGTCTGCGGACGAAATTCGTGCTATTATGAATGAAACTGAGGCCGAAGAAGCTCTGTCCGGGGCCAAGGATACATCTGAAACCCGTAATATGTTGGATGAAATCGAGGCACTTATAAGTGATCCGACAAGTGTGTCGTCTTCGTCATATTCTGGTTCGACATCTTTTGGGCTGGATATGGACTTGGATTTTTCATCGGATATTGCGGACATATTTAGTTTAGATTTCTTGAACACGGGAACGACCAGTTTTTCAAACCTGCGCGGTAAAAACTTGTATGACGCGGCCAAGAACCGTTGCAAGACCGTTTTGACAAGTTGTGAAGCCGCCGGTGCCAACATAGACCAGATTTCTGCTAATTATGACCTGGCCATAGACAAGGACTGTATTGCATACGAACAGGGCCTGACCAAAATGAACGAAACGTTGGTATCAAATGTGCGCAGTGCGAACCTGATGCTGCAAAAGGCGCGTCTGGCCGTTATGCAGAACAAGAATCAATATGATGCCAAGGGCTGCATTGCGGCACTGGATACGTGTATGACGGATGAAATGGTTTGCGGCGCGGATTATACAAAGTGCCTTGACCCGACCAAGAAATATATTGATGAAAATGGCGATGTTGTCCTGGGACAGGATATTACCGATATAACCGACTTTATGGAACGCTATAACAATGCGGCTATAGACAGCGAATTCCTGAAAAATTCGTACGGTATGGCAATCAACCCAGATAATTGTATCGCAGATGCGACGGATGCAGGTGATGTTGGAAATAATGGCGCGTGTGTCGTCAGTTACCTGTTAAAGAAAATAGGAACCAAGCAAAGTGTTACGGACGAAGGTTTGTGTCGTGCTGTTCTGGATAAATGTCAGGCATATACATATGACGATCGCGGAAACTATCTGCCGTATAACGATGTTGTTGTGAATTATATTCAGCGCGCAATGGTAAATGTCCAGGCCGAACAGCGCCAGATTATTTCCGATTATGCGTCGAATTGTATGCTGGATGTTGCAAATTGCTATAACCAACAGGTGACCCAGGTAAATGCCTGGTCATCCAGTGCCAGTGTGAACAGTATCTATAACGTTATGCGTGGTGCGTGCCGTAATGTTGCGCTGACCTGTGCCTATGCGGTGTTTGACAATGATGCGACCAGTTGCCCAGAACAGACCAATGGCGACAGAACTGACGTTCAAAATGATACGTGTATAAACAGCATATCGGAAATGTTCTATCAGTCACTGTTGTGCCCAGATAATTCGACATACCAGGTCACCGCCGGTACTGCTGGCGAAAACGGATATGTAAATGAACACTGCAAGTGCAATAGTGGCTATGAACAGTTCGGCACCCAGTGCTTGACGGAGTGCCCAGACAATTCAACACGTAATACGTATGGTTCGTGTACGTGTAATTCCGGATACACAATGCAAAACGGCGTATGTGTTTCAAATTCAACTGGTGATTAGAAAAAACGGGGAATAAGCCCCGTTTTTTATGTGTTACCCGTTTGATAACAAATCATAATCAGGCCGTTATTTTTTCCATAAATGCGTTATGCGCGTCCAATTCATCCGCGTGTGCAGGAAATTGGCGATGTGGAAAATTTGCACCGATTTTCGGGTGTGCCAAAAAATCCGCGTGCTGCTTTGCAATTATGTCCGCAACATCGGGTGCGGGTGCGGTGTTTTCTAGCTCCTTGTACACCTTGGCCAGGATTTCCGCGTCAATCAGCGCCCCGTGTGCGTCCGCACGTGCGGTCAATGATATTCCATACCATTTGGCCAGTGCGTCCAGTGAATAACTTTTTGGTCCAAATACACGATTGCGTGCAATTACAATGGAATCAAATTGCTGTTCACGCGGAATCTGGGGCAATCCCACCAGTTGCAATTCGTGATTGATAAATGGAAAGTCAAAATCCAATCCATTATGCGCAACAATCGGACTGTCCCCGATAAATTCCAGAAAACGTGGTGCCACGGCGGCCATTTTGGGTTTGTCTTCCAAAAAAGCGTTTGAAATTTTGTGAACCATATACGAATCAGGTGGAATTATTTTCCCGTCTGGATTGATGTATTCGTGAAAAGTGTTATCAGTTATATTGCCGTCAATCATTTCAACCGCGCCGATTTCAATACACCGGTCGCCGCGCATATATTCAAGTCCGGTTGTTTCAATATCAAAACAAATAACACGCCCCATTTTTCCCGCCCTATAATAAAATATGTTTTTGTAACTTTTGCTTTGTGTATTATAATGGGTTGGTGAATTTAATGCTAGAAAATCTTAATCCCGAACAAAAACTGGCCGTTGAAACAACCGCGGGCCCGTTGTTGGTGTTATCCGGCGCTGGAACTGGGAAAACACGCGTGCTGACCACGCGTGTGGCGTATATATTAAATAATGCGCTGGCATTACCGTGGCAGGTTTTGGCCCTGACATTTACGAACAAGGCCGCTAATGAAATGAAGGCACGCCTGGCCACGTTTTCAGATGGTGCGTCCTGGTATGCGTCTGATGTATGGTGTGGAACGTTTCATTCAATTTGCCTGCGTATATTGCGCGCAAATGCGGATGCGGCCGGCCTGCGCCGTGATTTTATAATATATGGCGAAGACGAACAGAAACGGATTTTGAAAAATGTTTTTGCCGAAATGGGTTTGGATATCAAGGATTTTAGCCCGTCTGATTGGGTGGAACGTATTTCATCGATAAAGGACAAGGGACTGCACAGCACCGAACATACATCTGATACAGCACTGAAGATATTAAACGCATACAATGCGGAATTGGCACGCCTGGGGGCGGTTGATTTCGGCGATATAATATTGCGCGTGTTGCAGTTGTTTGACGCATTTCCGGACATTTTGGCGCGTTACCAACGACAATTCAAATATATACTAGTTGATGAGTTTCAGGATACCAACGCCGCCCAGATGCAGTTTTTGCAAATGCTGACCCGTGGAATTGAAAATCCGAATATTTATCCGGCATCTGCTTTGACCGCACTTAATATTCGTACAATACTGGCAAACAGTGATGACGACAATGATGATGATGTGTATGAAGCAAAAGGAAAAGTACGTAAATTTAACCGGAATGAAGAAATGCATTTTGAAAAGTATGCCCCATTAACACCGTCAATGCGGGGGGAAGTGGAGGATATGCTTGCAAAAGCGGTTGCCGAAGGAGATGATAATCAGCAGGCACTTATTCATGCAGGAATAGTTCCTATTGAAGCGGCAATTAGAATGTATGTACAAAAATATGCAAAAACAGCTAAGATAAAAAATATTGTAGATACATTTATCAAAAAACTCGAAAGTACACAGTCATTTGAAAAAACAAAACAGGAAATTGCCACAAACCGAGATGAACAGAAAGAAATACTGGCTCAGATTGATGTGATTAAGAAAAAACTGGCAAGCGGAGAAGATGCGAAAAAGTTCAAGACCCAGATTGAGCAGATTAATTATGATAAAGAAATAAGCAAGCTTGCTCAAAGTGTAATTGTTGCTGCACAGAAAAAAATCACCAAACAGTTGTCATCAACAGATGCAAAGCTGTCAAAACGGGATGCAGAGAGTATTTGTCAGGTATTTGCAAAATTTGCAGAGGGATTGCAGGCTGAGGTACAGGTCAAGCTGGAAAATTTAATATCCAATCATGTTAAAAAAAATGCAGAGGACCTTCTTGAACAGTATAAGAAAAAGATTGCTGAATTAGCACAGGATGTGAAAGTCGGTAGTGTTGAGCTGAATCCGTTTGAATTAATGCAGGGAGATATTATATCAGACACAAGTGCATTGATTTCTAAAATGACAAAATCGGAAAGAGTGAAAGTAGGAGAGGAGTGGATTGAGAATGAAGACAGAAAATGGTATAAGCCATGGACATGGTTTCAGGAAAAAGGACATTATAAAGAAATTTATGAGGATAAGGAATATGTAGACGGAACCGAACTGGCTCAGAAGTTTTTTGCTCCGATTCAGGAATTACTGTATGAAAACAGCGAAAGTGCCGTTGAGTATGCAAAGAAACAGACAGCGTTAATAAAGAAAGAATTTGCAAAGAAATTCGATGAACTTGATGCTGTATTACAGTCAAAGTTAAAAGAACTGGAAGTATGTGCTAAAGATAATGAAAATATTGAAGCAAGAATTAAGGAAACACAGGAAAGACTTGACTGGCTGGAAAAAATTCAGAACAAGGTAAATGGAATACTTGAAATTTAAGGAGATGTTTTAATGGCTGTAACGCAGGAATTTAAGCAGGCTGTATTGCAAAATAACAATCTTAAAACGAAAATCATGTTAAAAGACAGTTTGCTTGTAGATACATCTTTTAATCAGTTTGATGAAATGCTTAGATATGCTGAATCAAAATTAATGGATTTTTGGGTCAAAGATGAGGAAGACGATGAAATATTGTCAGATGACCCGCAGGAGTTTGATGTAATTCTTGCAGGGTTAGTTAATAATTTCAGCCATAAGAGGGTGAATCACCTGAAGAAAATGATTAGTACGATGTATCCTCGGAAAGTGGAAAAAAAGTTACCTCTGGCTAAAGAAAAGCAGTTTGTTATTAGGCAGGCAGGTAAAGTACAACAAGAATGCAAGGGAATAACTAATAACAGTAAAGATATTTTAAATGTTGTAGCACTAATTGATAAAAAAAAATGTATGAATAATAAAGACATTGATAAAATTAGAAAGGCTGCAAAGAGTATTATAGAACATTGTGACAAAATAACGGGAAGTAGGTGCAAAAATGGCAATAACAAGTGAATTTATGGAAGCTGTTAATAATGGGAATAGAACACGCGTGAGGATTATGTTAAAGGACATCATGCTGGTTGACCCGACTATGGCGAAATTTGATGAGATGTTAAAGTACGCGGCATCAAAAATGAGTAATTTATATGATGAGCATGACGATGAAACGTTAAAATATGACCGCACAGAGTGGAATGAGGCATATTTAAACAATCAGATGGTAGTGGTTGTTGGCAATTTTTCTAAAGAACGGGT
>OMAO01001139.1_pt1 | contig 10824 bp, 9 predicted proteins | sample 1644641 | NCBI WGS metagenome assembly OMAO01 (sample SAMEA103958120, study PRJEB25191) | human gut metagenome | biome: human-associated habitat [ENVO:00009003]; feature: intestine environment [ENVO:2100002]; material: feces | place: Germany | collected 2013/2015
ATATCTACAAATTAGCAATTCTTACAAAAGTTTCGATATTTATATATGCAAATTCGCTTAATACAGATGATTTGATTCTATTATATATGTGCTAAGTTTGAGTTTTAAATATCAAATGTATACAAATATAAGGTATAAACTTTCTAAAATAATCCATACTTTTACCATAGTAAATATTTTGTTCTTAAAAATATATGAGCGGATTTCTCCGGCAAGTACGTCTGCGGAATGGAGATTAGTATGAAGAATAATACCAAAATTCTAAATAAAGTATATGAAAATGAAAGTGATTTTATTAAATGCGGAATTACCGGCTGGTGTTTAGAGGTAGTATGGACAGGTATGATTAACTTTCTAAATAACGATAAAAAATTATCTTGTAATACGTCACTTATTATGTTTCCAATTTATGGTATGGCTTTTTTAATTAAACCTATCAGTAAATTAATTAAGAATCTTAATTTCTTTTTTCGTGGCTGTATATATACAGGATTAATCTTTGTAGTTGAATATGTAAGTGGATTAAATCTTAAAAAGCATAATATTTGTCCTTGGGATTATAGCAAAGCCAAATATAATATAAAAGGCATAATCCGTCTGGATTATGCCCCTGCATGGTTTACTGTAGGTCTGTTATATGAAAAATTATTATTGTTAGGCTGGCATCTAAGACGGAATGATTGAAATTCCCTTAACTACGCCGTCTAATCCATCATAAGTAATAGTCATTCCATTTTCAGTATAAGATAACTCTGGAAATTCTCCATTGTCAACTTCACATTCCCTGTCTTTATAGAACTCTATTACTGCCTCAAATGGTATGCCTAATCCTATTCCGTTAGAAAGTTTAAAATCTCTGTAGCCGGAATTCTCTGATTTATCATCTGTTTTCGTATCGTCTGACACATTATCTGCAATTCTTAGTCCATATACCTGACATTCCTGTATACTTTTAACCGTATCACTGTCATTCCTAAGATAGACATTTATAGTATCATAATTCTCAATAAGCTGAATCATTCTCTCGTCCTCTTCGGGTTGTAAATCTGATATATCAAATACACCTAAGTCCGCATTTACCACATAATTAATCTTCGCAAAATCATCAAGTGTACATGGTAATTCAAAACTTTCACCAGCCAGACTGAAGCCTGTCGGCATAAATGAGCCATCACCACTAATCTCATATACTGTTTTATCCACAGAACTGCCATTATTATTACTGCTCTTTCCACAACCTGTCGTAGATACAGCCACAATTATCACAATCTGTAATATTAATATCGCAGGCATACCTATGACGAATTTAGTGTGCTTTGTCTTATGTCTGAATAACTGCATTCCTGCAATTGCTCCGATGCTTCCACCTAATATAGCTGAAAGAAATAACGATTTTTCCGGAATACGCCATCTTCTCTTAATAGCTTTACTTTTGTCAATTCCCATCATTGCAAATGCAATGATATTAATCACTATCAGATATATTAATATAAATTTCTTCATTTCTTATTCAGCTTCTTTATCTTTATCTTCCTTATATGTGCTTGCAATATATAATTCGTCTAACTGCTTCTGGTCAACCACATTAGGTGCATCAGTTAAGAGACAAGATGCATCTTTAACCTTTGGAAATGCGATTACGTCACGAATATTATCTTCCTTAGCCATATGCATTATAAGTCTGTCAAGACCAAATGCAAGACCTGCGTGTGGTGGAACACCATATTTGAATGCATTTAAGAGGAAACCGAATTTCTCATATGCTTCTTCTGTAGTGAACCCTAATGCTCTGAACATCATTTCCTGAATATCATCCTGATGTATTCTTACACTACCACCACCCAGCTCTGTACCATTAAGTACGATATCATATGCTTTAGCTCTTGCTTTACCCGGATCTGTTTCTACTAAATCAAGGTCCTCTTCCATTGGCATTGTGAATGGGTGATGCATTGCAACATATCTTTCTTCTTCATCAGAATACTCAAATAATGGGAATTCTGTAATCCATAAGAAGTTATATGTGTCTTTATCAAGTAAACCTAATTTATCAGCAATTTCACATCTTAATGCACCAAGTACGGCATAAACTATCTTATTCTTATCTGCTGCAAATAAGAGTAAATCTCCAGGTTTACCCTCCATTCTCTCAACTATGGCGGCTAATTCTTCCTCTGTCATAAATTTAGCAAATGATGACTTATATGTTCCATCTTCATTGATTGCAAGATAAGCAAGACCTTTTGCACCATAACCTTTTGCAAATTCAACTAATGCATCTATCTTCTTTCTTGGCATTGATCCCTGACCATTAGCATTGATACCACGAACAGAACCGCCATTTTCCAATGCACTTGTAAATACTGAAAATCCACAGTCTTTAACAACATCTGAGATATCTTTAAGTTCAAAACCAAATCTCGTATCAGGCTTGTCTGAACCGAATCTGTCCATTGCTTCCTGCCATGTCATTCTCTTAAATGGTATCTTAATCTCTACACCTAAGATTTCTTTCCATAATTTTGCTAAAAGTCTTTCATTTACATCTATAACATCATCAATATCTACAAATGATAATTCCATATCTATCTGTGTAAATTCAGGCTGTCTGTCCGCTCTTAAATCTTCATCTCTGAAACATTTAGCAATCTGTAAATATCTGTCATAGCCTGAGCACATTAATAACTGTTTAAATAACTGTGGTGACTGTGGTAATGCATAGAAATTACCAGGGTGAATACGGCTAGGCACAAGATAATCTCTTGCTCCCTCAGGTGTACTCTTAGTAAGTATAGGTGTCTCTATCTCTAAGAAGCCTTCTTCTGCCATAAATGAACGTACTAATGTTGTAACCTTACTTCTTAAGATAAGATTTTTCTGTATATGAGGTCTTCTTAAATCAAGATATCTGTATTTTAATCTTAATTCATCTTTAACAGTCAGACCATCTTCAATTGGAAATGGTGGTGTAAGTGATTCTGAGAGTATTCTTAATGATGTTGCTCTTATTTCAATCTTACCTGTTGCAAGATTCTCATTAACTGCACCACCACGTTTCTCAACTCTTCCCTCTACTGCTATTACATATTCGCTTCTTATTGTCTCTGCCTTAGCAAAGCCCTCAGCCTTAACATCATTTTCATCAAATACAATTTGCAAAATACCTGAACGGTCTCTTAAATCTACGAATATAAGACTTCCTAGATTTCTTCTCTTAGCAGCCCAGCCCATTACTGTAACTGTTTCGCCTATATTTTTTTCAGATAATTCTGTACATCTGTGACTTCTTTTAAGTCCTTTCATTGACTCAGCCATTTTATTTTTCTTCCTTTCTTTTTATGAAATTTGCAATTTTGTCAAGCGAAATCTTTGTCTGTTCTCCATCTTCCATACATTTAACATTAGCACTGTTTTCATTTATCTCATTTTCGCCGATAATGACTGTGTATTTAGCACCTATCTTATTAGCATATTTCATCTGTGCTTTAACACTTCTGTCCATATAATCTGTTTCTACAACAATTCCACTGTTTCTAAGATTATTAACAATACTATATGCCTTAGCCTTAGCTTCTTTACCAAGAATACCTACATATAATGCAACTGGTTCTTCAGGTTCAAGCGTAACACCCTCTTTATCAAGAAAATATCTGATTCTCTCGATACCCATGCCAAAGCCTGCCGATGGTATATCCTGTTTCTCATCTATTTCATGAACAAGTCCGTCATATCTTCCGCCGCCACATAATGTAAAGCCTTCTGAATTAACGAACTCAAATACTGTCTTAGTATAATAATCAAGTCCTCTTACTATTCCTGTATCGATTTCATATGGAATATTAAGTGCTGTAAGTATAGACTGTAATTCTTCAAAATGTGCCTTACATTCATCATCAAGATAATCAATTGTTCTTGGTGCATCGGCAACAATCTTCTTACATGTTTCTACTTTACAGTCAATTACTCTTAAAGGATTCTTGACCATTCTCTCTCTACATGTTTCACACAGGCAATCCTCATGCTGTTTTAAATATGCAAGTAATGCTTCATTATATGTCTTTCTGCAATTAGCACAACCGATACTGTTAATGTGTAATTTTGCATCTTTCAATCCTAATTCTCTTATAATTGTCGATACGAGTGATATAAGTTCAACTTCTACCATAGGACTCTTCGAGCCTACTATTTCTACACCAAACTGGTGATGCTGTCTAAGACGTCCACTCTGTGGTTTCTCATATCTGAATGCAGGTGTTACATAGAATAACTTAGTTGGTGCAGGTTCAGCATACATATTATGTTCAAGATATGCTCTTATTGCACCTGCTGTCCCTTCTGGTTTAAGAGTTATGCTTCTGTCGCCTTTATCAACAAATGTATACATTTCTTTCTGTACTACGTCAGTTGTCTCTCCAACGCCTCTCTGGAATAATACTGTATGTTCAAATACAGGTGTAATTATCTCTTTAATATTATATCTTTTAGCTACATCTCTACATATTTTTTCAATTACGGTACGCTCATGCATACTCTCTCCGTACCAATCCTGTGTACCTCTTGGTGCCTGTGTAATCATTCTTCTCTATCTTCCTTTCTCGTGATTTTATTTATATCAACATTATGAATTACTCGCATAAATGCAAGAAATATCTTCATGTCAAAATTCTTGACTTCATCAATCATAAGTTCAATTGCCGTATTGAAATCAAATGCTTTTCTGTATGTTCTGTTAGATATTAATGCCGCAAATACATCACTGACTCTTAGTATCCTTGCTGACAACGGAATATTTTCACCTGCTAAATTCTCCGGATAGCCACTGCCATCATAATTCTCATGGTGATATAATACCGCATCTAATACATCATTAGAAAAACCTTTTTCAGACAGTATATCATATCCTAATTTAGAATGCATCCTTATATATTTTAATTTTTCTACATTCAAGGTATCATCTCCACCATATAAATATGCGTATACCTTAACTTTTCCTATATCGTGTACCATACCTGCCATCGCAAGCATATTACAATATTTATCATCTAACCCTAATTCTTTGCCAATATCATAAGCAAGATTGCTTACACATATTCCATGCATCAATGCTTCTGGTATAGAATTTATATTAAAGTCTATAATTTCATCAGCAGCATTTTGGATATCATTATCATCTTCTTTATTGATATCATCATCTTCTTCAACAGAAGCATTTTTGAAACATTCATTTTCCTGAATAAATCTGTTCTTTTTTTCAATCATTTCATCAATTTTCTCTATATATAAATCAACATCTTTGACATTTTCAATTCTCTCAATACGCTTTCCGTCAGGAAATACCATTTTCGTAGAAGCACCCGCACCTACTGCAAGGATTGTCTGTTTCTCTTCCATAATCAGTATATTATATATACCCTCTCTTGACTTTCTTGCATATCCAACATTTTCAAGGTTACCTGTCATATTCTTCTGTCTATACAGATAATATGGTTCTAAATCAAGTCTCTTGGCTGTTTCTTTAGTGATTTCCATAATTTCTTCACTATTTTCAAATGCATAATCCTTATATTTGTCCTTGAAAATATTTAGTCTTGCTGCCCTCTTAAGTGCAAGCGAGTGAATCGTAAGGCTGTCAGGTTTAAGCTCCTCAACCATTTTCATATTATATCTTATATCGTCTGCATTTTCATCAGGAAGTCCTAATATAAAATCCATATTAATGTTGTCAAATCCCTCTTCTCTTGCCATTTTATAGGCATTAATGAACTGCTCTACAGTATGATGTCTTCCTATTATCTTAAGTGTCTCATCTTTCATGGTCTGGGGATTAATAGATATTCTGGTAACTCCATGCTTCTTAATTACTGCAAGCTTCTCTCTTGTAATACTGTCAGGTCTGCCCGCTTCAACCGTAAATTCATATAATTTGCGGACATCGAAACATTCTTCTATCTTTCCTAATAATTTTTCTAACTGATAAGGTTCTAATGTCGTAGGTGTCCCTCCACCAACATATATAGTAGAAATCTTCTTATGTGCAAATGCATTTTTACAAAACTCTATTTCCTTGCAGACTGCATCTAAATAACTGTCAATTTTATTCCTGAATCTTGAAAGCGGATTAGACGTAAATGAACAATATAAGCATGTACTAGGGCAAAATGGTATGCCAACATATAGACTATATCCGTTCTTATAATCTATCTCATCAAGAATATTTAGTTCATTTCTTGAGATTTTCACACTTTCTTTTGCCTTAATATCTGACAGATAATAATTCTCTTTCATAAAATGAACTGCCTCTTCATCGGACATTCCATTTTCTAATAATTCCGAAGTTATTTTTGTAGGACGAATACCTGATAATGTTCCCCATAATAATTCTTTCCCCGAATAATTATGCAATATATCATAAAGTTTTCTCTTAAGAATATTCTTAGTCTCTTTACGGTCATACTTACCATTTAAGTCTGTTGCTGCCTTGAACTTTTCAATTGTTACCGGCTTAAATTGTGTATCATTTAATTTCTCTAACAGTTTAATTTCCAAACTTTCAGAATTAAAATCACATTCTAATATAAGTCTTGCATCATTTAATCGTTCTGACTTATCCGTACACATTTCCTCGCCCGGATAAAATGACCTTACTATTCCCTGTATATCGTATTCGAAATCAAATTTGTCTATATATTTAATAAAAATCATATAATGCCTTTTCCTGACCTATTGTAGTATACATTTCATGTCCCGGATATACTACTATATTACTGTCTAATACTAATAATTTTTCTGTAATTGAACGTATAATTGCCGATTCACTTCCTGTCGGAAAATCAGTTCTTCCATGTGAATGATAGAATAGTGTATCACCACTAAATAATACCTTTTCAGCTTCAACTAAGTAGCAGCAGCTTCCGATTGTATGTCCGGGTGTATGAATAACCTTAAATGTTATCTCATCAAGTGTTATTTCATCTCCTTCATTAACAAGTATATCTGCATGTCCTGTTGTTGGTATTCCAAATGCCCTGCCAAGATTTGCTTCGCCGCTAATTACATCTTTCTCCTGTTCAAGCATATACGACTTAATACCAAAACGTGTTCTTAATGTATCTACTGCACCTATATGGTCGAAATGTCCATGTGTGAGAAGTATCGCAATCGGCTTTAATGTCTTAGTAAGAATCCTTCTTTCAATTACTTGAGCCTCATCACCTGGATCAATTATTATAACTTTATCACTATCAACTCTTCTTACAAGATAACAGTTTGTCCTTACTGGTCCGACTATTATCTTCGTAATTTCTAAATTTTTCATACTAAACTCCATTCCGCAGACGTTCACGTCGGAGGAATCGCGAGCCAAATGTCAGATTTGGCTCTGCGATAAGAGCTAAATGTGGCGCCTGCGATACATTTAGCTGTGTGAAAAATCGTCATACCAATTTGATTTTTCACGTTGAACTCCTATTTAATTTCTCTCAATATCTATAATGCTTTCAACTTTTCTCATATTATCAACAAGTTTCTTAAGTTCTTCCACGCTTCCTATCTCAAATGCCATAGAAATCGTTGCAAGTCCCTGTTTATTTGTTCTTACATTCATACTTGTAACATCAATGTTTCGCTCGGTTGTAATCTTTGATAAATCTGCAAGTATACCGGTTCTGTTATTAGCATATATCTTAATTTCTGCCATATATTTATCTTTCTCAGCCGATGAATCATCAGGCTTCTGCCATTCTGCTTCTATAAGTCTGCTTCTTTCTATCTCAGGCATATTAAGAATATTTACACAATCTGTTCTATGAATTGATACACCTCTTCCTCTCGTAATGAAACCAACGATTTCATCACCCGGAACAGGACTACAGCATTTTGAAAATCTTACTGCAACATCATGAATGCCTTTAACTGTTATTCCACCTTTAGATTTAGATACAACAGGTTTTTCCTTGGCTTCTGAAACTGCCTCAAGAATCTCTTCATCCGTAACTTCTTTCTTATGCTTCTTCTCATATTCCTCTACAAGTTTATTAATTACCTGTCCTTCCTTAAGGCCTCCATGACCTAATGCTGCAAGTACTGAGTCCCAATCTCTGAAACCATATTTACGCATTACTTTATCAGTAAATTCAGCTTTAGATAAATCACTTAGAACAATCGATTTGGACTTGCAGTATTTTTCAAGCATTTCCTTGCCTTTTGCTATATTATCCTCTTTAAGTTCTGAACGGAACCACTGATTAATCTTATTTTTAGCCTGTGTGCTCTTAACAACATTTAACCAGTCCCTGCTAGGTCCTTTTGAATTCTGTGAAGTAATAATCTCTATTCTGTCACCATTCTGTATCTGGTAATCTATCGGAACCATCTTACCATTTACTCTTGCACCAACCATCTTATTACCTACTGCGCTATGGATTGCGTATGCGAAATCAATAGGTGTTGAACCACGTGGCAGGTTCATAACATCACCTGATGGTGTGAAGCAGAATACATTTTCAGAGAATAAGTCTAAATCATTCTTAAGCAGACTCATAAATTCTCTGTTATCTGACATATCTCTCTGCCATTCAAGAATCTGTCTTAACCAGCTAAGTTTCTCCTCTTCAGTCTCCTGTGGGTTCTTACCCTCTGCATTTTCCTTGTATTTCCAATGTGCTGCGATACCATATTCAGCAGTTCTGTGCATTTCAAATGTTCTAATCTGTATCTCAAAAGGCAGACCCGATGGACCAATAAGTGTAGTATGAAGTGACTGATACATATTCTGTTTAGGCATAGCAATATAATCTTTAAATCTTCCCGGAATCGGTTTATACATCTCATGAATTATACCAAGTGCCGCATAACAGTCCTTTACCGTATCCACGATAATTCTTACTGCAAATAAATCATATATCTGGTCAAGTGTTTTATTCTGGTTAACCATTTTCCTGTAAATGCTGAATAAATGCTTTACACGTCCGTCTATCTTAGCTTCTATTCCTGCTTTTGAAATCTGTTCACCGACTTCTGATACGATTTCTTCTATGAATTTCTCTCTTGTTGATTGTTTTATTGCAATTTTTTCTGATAAATCTTTATAAATATCAGGTTCTAAATATTTAAGTGATAAATCATCTAACTCTATCTTAATCTTAGAAATACCAAGTCGCTGTGCAATTGGAGCATATATCTCCATTGTCTCTCGCGATTTCTCAATCTGTTTCTCAGGTGACTGATACTGCATTGTTCGCATATTATGAAGTCTGTCGGCAAGTTTGATAAGAATTACTCTTATATCCTTTGCCATAGCAAGAAACATCTTTCTTAAATTCTCTGCCTGAAGCTCTACCTTATCATGCTCATATGATAACTGGGTTAATTTCGTAACACCATCTACTAAAAGTGCAACTTCTTCTCCGAACTCTTTTGTAATATCTTCTGTTGTCATAACAGTATCTTCAACAACATCATGTAACAGACCGGCAACAATAGTTTCCTTATCTAACTCTAATTCTGCTAAAATTATTGCAACCGCAACAGGGTGAATAATGTAAGGCTCTCCTGATTTACGTTTCTGTCCCTTATGGGCATTATATGCAATCTTATAAGCCTTCTCAACCATTGTAGTATCTGTAGATGGATGATATTTATGAATTCCGCTTATAAGACTGTTAAACATTTCATCAGGGTCATCAAACTCTGACGTCTCTTTAACAAGATGTCCGTCGACCATTCTGCCCTGAGTATTACCTTCTGTATTATTAGCTGTATTACTATCGTCACTTTTTCCTGTTTTACCGTCTACTTTATCTTCTAATGTTACTGTGTCTTTGAGTTCAGTGCTAATATTTTCCTGCTTCATGGTATCGCCTCAGTTCTGTTAGATTTTTTATATCAGACTACAATATTTGATTCTCGCTATATACTGTTACAAGTACAAAAGTCTATATATCAGAATATTATAATAAGTTTTACCTCAAAATGCAATATTTTTACTATTAAGGCATGCACGAAAAAAACACTAATTGTTGGCTTTATCTTGTTCATATAGCACAATTAGTGTTTTATTCTAATCTCATTACAAATATTATTACCACCTAAATCATCATTTAATATTTATAAATTCGATTTTTAACTCCATATTCATTCCATCAGCAATTCTCTTTAATGTAGCCACAGATGGATTTGCAATACCTCTTTCAATTTTACTAATATCTGACTGATATATCCCCGTTATTTTTGAAAGTTCCTTTTGTGTCATATGTTTTAGCTCTCTTGCCCTTGCCACATCATATCCTAATTTTGATAATATACTAACTTTATGTGAACCTGTTTCAATGCCATTTTCCCAGATTTCTTCTGCATCTATATCTAATTCATCATTCCACGATATTCCATACCCTCCAACATCAACAATAACTTTTTCAAATAAACTTTTATCTAATTCTAATTCTCTTAATTGAGGAAAACTATTGTATAACCTTCTTATATCGTACTTTTTTTCTACACCATTTTGGAAGTATACTACTAAATTCATATTTTCCATTGTTTTTACAGATACAATCCTGTTAGTCATACTTATCAATCCTTTCCATTTACTATTTATTATTCAACAGGTGGCAATTTTTCAAAATCTTGTGTTTCCCACATTTCAAGCAATTTACTTCTGTAATGCTTAATATGTCCTATAATTATATTCCGGTGGGTATGTCGACCACTCTGCATTTTGTTTATCCTACTTTTGTTTCGATTTTATGTTTTCTGTTTTATAAAGAACATATTGACCGTGCAAAAATCCTTGCTTTGATGATTTCCAGCGCAGGAATTCTCTGCTTT
>OMAO01001166.1_pt1 | contig 10587 bp, 7 predicted proteins | sample 1644641 | NCBI WGS metagenome assembly OMAO01 (sample SAMEA103958120, study PRJEB25191) | human gut metagenome | biome: human-associated habitat [ENVO:00009003]; feature: intestine environment [ENVO:2100002]; material: feces | place: Germany | collected 2013/2015
GCTCATTCAGCTCCTCACGCTCCACTACGACCTCCTCAGGTACAGTGCCACCGCCGCCAAGAATAGCCTCAAGGTCAGCTTCCTCGCCGCCTGAAAGAAGTGCATTTCTGTGAACAGACGAAATGATCTTATTTTTTATACATTTTGTAGCGTAAGTTGAAAACTTCGCATTTTTGTCTTCACGATAGGTCCTAACCGCACCCAGAAGCCCCATAAGCCCCTCTTGGACAAGATCTTCATGAACCTCGGCGCCATATTTTTTTGCCAGAAACTCCACCGTACAGATATATCTCGCAATAAGCTCACCGATAGCCGTTTTGTCACTCTGTGCATTTAGCACAAGCTGCTCATCTGAAAGCTTTTTCTGCTGATCCTGCCGATCGCCTCTCAAAAAATACCGCCCACCTAATCGTAGAAATTACCACAAAGCCCCATTCTGATGCCACTGCGTAATGTTATAATACCATTTTAGACCATAAAAGTCAAGAGAATTGACGAAATCCGCCGTCCCTGTGAAAATATTTGTAACATACCACAGTTTTAAGAATGTATTCTTGTGATTTTCAACAAACAAAAAGTCAGCCGTGTCGAAATACACGGCTGACCGCAATTTACGCAACTTTGATGTTATACTCGGCAGTATTTTGCTCTGCCATCGCTGAAAATATCCCCTCCGTGGCAATCATCAGCCACAACAAGAGGAAAATCCTCAACGTAAAGTTTTTTCACAGATTCACAGCCCAGCTCCTCAAAAGCCACTACCTCACAAGACTTTATGCAGTTGCAGGCAAGTGCGCCCGCACCGCCTATAGCACAGAGATAGACCGCACCATTTCTTATCACGGCGTCCCTTACCTCTTGTGATCTCTCGCCCTTGCCGATCATTCCGCCCAATCCAAGATCAAGCAATCTCGGTGCAAACCTGTCCATTCTTCCTGAAGTGGTCGGTCCGCATGAACCGATAGGCTTTCCCTCAGGTGCAGGAGTAGGTCCGGCATAGTAGATAACAGCATCTTTCAAAGGGATAGGAAGCTCCTTTCCCTCGTCAAGCAAAGCATTGAATCTTTTATGTGCAGCGTCCCTTGCAGTGTACACAACGCCCGAAAGCAATATCTTGTCACCGCATTTAAGCTCTCCGCTAACCGCTTTAAGCTCCTCGGAACGTACCTTTCTTATTTCCGACATGACAAACTGTTATTCAGCGTCATCATCGCTTACAAGAGAAAGACCATCGTCAATAAGATCTCTTGCAGTGTTTACAGCACCGATACTATTGCCATACAGATCGTTAAGTGATGTAACGAGCTGCTGAACAGTTTCGCTCAGACTTGTGAATTGTGTCTTAACAGACTCTCTCAGATCAGCAGACTGTGCTCTGATGTTCTTAGCTTCGTTCTTAGCGTCGCTTACTACCTTTGCAGCCTCAGCATTTGCCTTTGATGTTACGTCAGCGGCTTCTGCGTTAGCCTTAGATGTAACAGCCTCAGCTTCAGCGTTAGCCTTAGAAGTTACCTCGGCAGCCTGCTTGTTAGCTGCGCTTGTAACAGCTTCAGCCTCCTGCTTAGCGGCAGCTGTCATTGCGGCAGCGCTTGACTTAGCAGTCTGAAGTGTAGTATCAGCCTCTGTCTGAGCATTTGTAACAAGCTTCTGTGCCTGTGCGTTTGCGTCAGCAAGAACCTGATCCTGAAGCTGCTTAGCTTCATCTTCCATCTGCTTAGCTGCCTTCTTAGCTTCCTGAACGACCTTATTAGCTGTGTTCTGAGCTTCCATGAACACGCTTCCAAGATCGAATGCAGGAGTGGCTGTGCCGGCATTAGCCTCAGCAGTTTCGAGCTTCTCTTTAAGATCCTCGATCTCCTGCTTCTGCTTTTCAAGCTCAGCGTCCTTTTCAGTTACCTGCTGCTCATAGTCAGCGATACGAACCTTCATTGTATCAGTATTAGCCATAAGCTCGGCTATCTTGTTTTTAGCCTCTTCTACCTTTTTCTCAAGTTCCTTCTTGCCCTCGAAGTCCTGCTTCTGAGCGCCGCCCTGTTTCTCAAGACGTTCGATAGTTTCGTTCTGGTCATTGACCTGAGCCTCAAGAGTATAAATTTTAGAAGTAAGGTCGTCTACATAAGCAAGAACGTCCTGCTTATCAAATCCGCCGACTCTAACCGTTCTTAAATAACCATTACTAGCCATTTCAATCCCTCCACATTAGTGATTATCTCTATTATACAATAAACCACGTTATTTTTCAACTGATTTAAGCCGTTTTCAAAAATTTCATTATTCCATACAAAATAGCAACTGAAATTTATACAAAATGTCTTAAAATCATATTTATCACAGAATAATTATATCAAATTTTCCGTAAGATTTCAAGTGCTTTTGCGAAAAATTTTCAATATCATGATAATTTTCTGAGAATACGAAAATCTCTTTAATTATGTAAACGTTTTCCGACTTTGGTTCAAACAAGGCGGACAGCGTAAACGCCGATCCGCCTTTGAAAGCATTATTACTTGTTCTTGAAGATATTGAAGATATCGTCGTAATAATTTGGATTATCAGCAGCCTTAACGCCAGCCTTGTGCATCGCTTCAGCGTCAGCCTTTGCGTCGTCAGCCTTCTGAGTAAAATTTGCAGTATATGTTGTCGCAGCCTTTGGTGCAGCAGCCTCAGGAACGTCATCTCTGTCAACAAAGTCAGCAGCGATAACAGTAACGTCCATAGCGTCCTTAGTATCAGGATTTGTACCGTTACCAAAAATGATCTCAACGTTATCGTCAGCAGCGTCTGCTATAGCAGCTGTAAGCTCGTCCATATCGCTGATAAGAAGATCCTCGCTCATTGTAACGTTTACGATAAGTCTTCTCGCACCCTTGATAGAAGTTTCAAGAAGGTCAGAAGAAATTACCTGATTGATGATATCCTGTACCTTATCCTTGCCCTCGCCGTGGCCGATAGCAATATGCGCTCTGCCTGCACCCTTAAGAATAGTAGTAACGTCAGCGAAGTCAACGTTGATCTCATCATGTCTTGTAATGATCTCAGCAATAGCGATAACGTCTGTCTTAAGAACTTCATCAGCGATAGCATAAGACTGCTTCATAGTGAGGCGCATCTCGTTTGTGATAAGGTTCTGGTTAGGGATAACGATAAGAGCGTCAACGTGCTTGATAAGAGCCTCGATACCCTTTTCCGCTCTCTCCATCTTCTTAGCGCCCTCAAATTTGAAAGGCTTTGTAACAACTGCGATAGTAAGCTTGTCAAGTGACTGTGCGATCTCAGCAACTACAGGTGCAGCACCAGTACCTGTTCCACCGCCCATACCTGCTGTGATGAATACCATATCAGCGTCCTTGATAGCGTTCTCGATCTCGTCCTTGCTTTCCTGAGCGGAAGCCTCGCCGATCTCAGGCTTTGCACCTGCGCCCAGACCGTGAGTAAGCTTCTCACCTATCTGGATCTGTGTGTGTGCAGCTGACTTATGCAGTGCCTGGATATCAGTATTAACAGCGATATATTCAACATTTCCCTCGATACCGGCCTGTGCGATACAGTTAAGTGCATTTCCACCGCCGCCACCGACACCGATTACCTTGATCTTTGCGCCTACGACTGGCTCTTCAACATACTCGTAACCCATAATAGAACTCCTCCTAAAAGCGAATTTTCATACTTCTCCGTATTTTTACATATCAATTTATCAAATCAAAAATAAAATGCAAAAAAGCCTATGTGCCGAATATGCACATAAATAGATACAATAATATATTATCATACTTTTGTCAAAAAGTAAAGAACTTAAATGAAGCCATTATAAACTTTTTATTAATTATCAATAAAACGACTGATTTTTCAGTTTCATTTGTGTATACTATACAATTAGTTATCCTGACCCCTACCAATCTGTGTTCGTCTGATCGTCCACATAGCCGTTATCAGCATATCCATTGTCGGTATAGCCCTGATCGCCGCCGTTATCATATTCCCAGTCGGTGTTTCCGTTCTCGTTTGTCCACTGATCTGTGCCTGCATTGTCAGCATCATCATTGCCGTCCCATGCGTTGGTATCGTCGCTGTAGCCTTGGCTATCGTCCCCTGACCATGAGTTATCACTGTCCCATGTGCTGCCGTCATCTGGCTTTGCAGAGCTTGTGTCGTCAGGTTTTGACGACTCGTCCTGCGATTTCGGAATAGCCGAAATGCCGCTGTCAGCACCATTGTAAATAAGCGTACCCTCGTAATCGTCAGTAATGCTCTTGTCAATTACCGCCTTAAGATATGTAAGCTTGTATTCCATATCCACCGAGCTTCCAAGCTTTATTTCAAGCCTGCCGTCATACATAAGCTTAATATCCGAACGGGTGGTCAGGTCAATAGAGTCTATATTTTTAAATTTCAGGTCATGAAGATCATTCAGAAGCTCTTTAAGGATATCCGCCTTAAATGAATCCTCCGAGGCAAGCTTGTCGCCCTGACTAAGACTTTTAAGCTCAAAGCCCTTTACAACAGGTATATCCCCTGTCGGAGCAGGATTTTTCGTTTCAAGTATCTTTCCCGAAGCAGACAGCACATAGTATGAATTTTTATACTCGATATCAGCCGCCTTTTCGGCCTCTGTGCAGGTTATAACAAGTGTTGACGGAAATTTCTTTGTGACCTTGACATCATCAAGATACACAAGAGTATCTTTCAAACGCTTTTCAACTATATCCGTATTCGTCCTCACAAGGTTTTGTCCCGTTGAAACGCCGCCCACGCCAAGGATCTGATCCTGCTCGTAAAGGGTAACGCCCTCTATTTTTATCTCCGACACATTAAAAAACAAAAACATACTCAGCACCAGCAGCAGCGCCGCAGCCGCAAAAAAGCTGGCAACATACACATTGCGCATATTCACTGTCTGCCGACGTGCCGCAGGCCGCTGTGAGTTCATTCTGTTTTCCTTGTAAGTTCCGTTCATTTTTCTCTTTCCTAACTGCTAGTAATTTACACGTTTTATGTTTCCGCCCAGAAGCGTAAAAGCATTTTCAATGCAGTCATAGCCCCTGTCCATAAGCTTTATATTAGTGAGAGATGTTTCTCCCTCTGCCGAAAGCGCCGCCACAGCTAACGCCGCACCGCCTCTAAGGTCAGGCGCACGGACTTTTGCTCCGTAAAGCTCCTTCACGCCCTCGATAACAGCCACTTTTCCCTCTGTCTTTATATCCGCACCCATTCTCACAAGCTCGTCAACATGGCGGTAGCGGTTTTCAAAAATATTTTCCACCACCACACTGGTGCCTTTTGCCTTAGCAAGTGCCGCCGTGACTATCGCCTGAGCGTCCGTAGGGAATCCCGGGTAAGGCATAGTCCTCACCGTCCGCACAGCTTTTAGCTGTTTAGGCGCTTTTATAAATATCCTGTCCTCATATAGAAATACCTGACAGCCCATTTGCTCAAATATAGGTATGACCGCACGGATATCCCCTGCCCTTGCCCCAAGCAGACCTATCTCACCGCCTGTTGCTGCCGCCGCGCTCATAAAAGTCGCCGCAACTATCCTGTCGGGCATGACAGAGTATTCACAGCCGTGTAGCTTTTCCACACCGCTTATGGTTATCGTTCCGCCCCCTGCGCCGCCTATCTTTGCACCGCAGCAGTTCAGAAACTCCGCAAGATCGCATATCTCAGGCTCTCTTGCCGCATTGTATATCACCGTGTCGCCCTTTGCCAGAACAGCCGCAAGCATGATGTTCTCAGTCGCTCCCACAGAGGGGAACGAAAGGTCTATCCTAGCCCCTCTAAGCCCTCTCGGGCAGGTGCAGCTAAGCACGCCATACTCCTCGTTTATCCTGACGCCCATTTTTCTAAGTGCGCACAGGTGCATATCTATAGGTCTCGGACCAAGCTCACACCCTCCCGGGAATGACAGTCTGCATTCACCTGTTCTTCCAAGAACAGCTCCCAGAAAAACGATAGACGAACGCATCTCTCTCATAAGCTCATCTGGCACAAAGGTCTTTACAGCGCCCCTTGCGTCCACAGTAACACAGCCGTCCTCACGGCTGCACCTTGCCCCAAGCACCGACAGAATGCGACAAGCCGCAAATACGTCCGAAAGTGCAGGACAGTTATGTAGCCTGATCTCTCCGTTTATAAGAACACACCCTGCCAGCAGCGGCAGAGCTGCGTTTTTTGCTCCCTGAACGGTTATCTCTCCGTTCAGCCTGCTTCCTCCCTGAATGATAAGCCGTTGCATAAGCGTCGCTCCTTTTAAGGTTTTGACTTATCTTATGCAGGACCGCCCATATAGGTTAAAGCTATTTGTTGATATATATCTCTGTAGCGTTTGAAACAGGCATAAAAGCAGGCAAACAAGGCAGATAGAAGTCCTTGCCTATCTTCTTTTTCATATCCTTAGTTGAAAGTATCATGCCAGTAACGCAATCGTCAAACGTACTATCGTCCATATCAGTAATATTCACAAGTATCCTTACAGTGACCTCCTTGCTGGAAAACGGAGGAACAGTGTCGCCTATGACCTCGCCGTCGCTGTTTGTTGTAACGCTGGTCGCATAGCATACCGCATTGTCATATTCAGAAGAAACATGGCTGATCTCATACTGCGGTATCTTTATCTCAAAAGGAGACGGGTTTTTGATATTGAACACTATATCTGCAAAACGGTAGCTTGAACTCAACTCAGAACCAAAAGCTTCTTCGTTGTATACAGAATAATTTGACAGCGCATATGTTTTAAAATCCGTCATACCCATTGTTTTGAACACGTTGTCGTCATATCTCACCACGCTCTTGTCTGCGTCGTTGAAAAACAGCGGTGGGAAGAAGAACACCATAAGCACAAGCACGATAATAACAGCCACAACTGTCTTTATTATCTTGCTACGCTTTACATATGAATCTCCCACCTTTACTCCCTTGCTAAGACCTGTCGCCGCCTGCGCAGGCATAGCCGCAGCGTCCTCAAGGAAATCGTCCTCTTTGTCGTCCTCTTCCTTGTGCTTGGTAGGGTCATCGTAAGTCTTTGTGGCACGGTCGAACTCCCCTGCCTTGTTGAACTTTTCTCCGTCAAAAATCTCGTCGGCGGTGCGGTTCACTCCGCTGCCCTTGAACTTTTTATCTGACAGCTTTTTTATCTTGTCAACATCAGGCACTTCAATGCTGTCCATTGAAGCCCTCTTGTTATACTGTCTGTAATTCTTATCCATTATTTTATCCCCTTAAATTTTACGTTCCTTATCCCTTAATAATTGGCTCTAAAGCCTTGAATATCCTGTCCTCAGTATCGGCAACATGAAGCTTTGCAGCGTTTTCCGAGCACTGTCTGAGCTTCTCAGGGTCTTCTATAAGCCCCTTTACAGTATCAATGAAAAGCTTTTCCGTCAAGTCTTTTTCTTCTATAACAAAGCCTGCTCCTGCGTTTTGCAATACCATGCCATTGTAATACTGGTGATTTTCAGCCACCATAGGCGACGGGATAAGCACAGAAGCTCTGCCCATTGCTTCAAGCTCCGCCAGCGAAGCTGCTCCGCACCTTGATATAACAAGGTCAGCCGCAGCCATTGCCACAGGCATATTGATATAATCCTTTATGATACGTCTGCTGTTGTTGATATCTATACCCATAGCCCTGAGCTTTTCAGGATAGTCCTTATAGCCCTGATAAGTGCCGTAGGAATGTATATGACACACCTTAACATCATTGTCCTGATACCATTTCAAAAGCTTTGCGATATTCTCATTAAGCACTCTCGCACCCAGACTTCCGCCTGTTGAAAGCACACATATTTCATTTTCATCAAAGCCAAGCTGTTTTTTAGCCTCCGACTTTGACATGGTGTTGAAAGCTCCCCTTACAGGCAGACCTGTCACCACCGTCTTAGCATTTTCGGGCATATACTTTTCTGCCTCTTTCACAGTGAGCATAACAACGTCCGCAGACTTTGCAAGTATCTTGTTTGTTACGCCCGGAAAAGCGTTCTGCTCGTGAATAGCCGTCTTTATGCCCATTTTAGCGGCTTTTCTAACTATAGGTCCTGAAACATATCCTCCGGTTCCTATAACAAGATCAGGTCTTGCTTCCTTTATTATCTTCTTTGCAGTGCTTCCTGACTTTACAAGACACCCTGCCGCATGGATATTTCTTTTGATATTTACCCAGTTAGGCTTTCTCTGAAAGCCCTCTATCTTTATAGGATAGAACTTATATCCTGCCGCAGGCACGAGCCTAGCCTCAAGCTTTTCAGGATTTCCCGCAAAGCTTATCTCAGCGTCAGGATAATGTTTTTTTATGATCTCCGCAATGGCAAGAGCAGGATTTACATGACCTGCCGTACCTCCGCCTGCAAGTAAAACTCTGAGCATGGAACTAATACCTCTTTACTTTTTTTTGATGCACTGACGTGAAACATTGAGCATGATACCCATTTCTGCAAGCTGTATCATCAGTGCAGTACCGCCGTAGCTGAAAAACGGCAGTGAAATACCCGTGTTAGGGAAAGCGTTGCAGGCTACCATAATGTTGAAAAGTGCCTGCGAGCCTATCTGTATTGTTATACCAGCCGCAAGAAGCATACCAAAACGATCCTTGCTTCTTGAAGCGATCATGAAGCCCTCGATTATAAAAAGCACAAACAGCAGTACCACTACCATTGCACCCACGAAGCCAAGCTCCTCGCAGATAATAGCGAAAACGAAGTCGTTTTGCGACTCAGGCAGATAGTATTTTTGCCTTGACTCTCCAAATCCAAGACCGAACCAGCCGCCCGAGCCTATAGACAATAGAGATTCATAAGTCTGAAAAGTCGTTCCGCTAGGGTCAGACTCAGGATTTTTCCAGCTCTGTATACGCTCTGAAATATAAGAAAATCCCGACCCTGACGCCATTTTATATATCAGCAGCAGCACCCCGAAAACAGCACACACACCGATAAATTTCCAGAAGGTCTTTTTCGGCATACCGCTTATAAACATCATGGAAACACCGATAATACCCACCAGCATTACCGCCGACATATGCCTTTGCAAAACAAGCACCAGTGCCACCGCGCCCATTATCACAGTAAACGGTATAACGCAGAATTTCCAATCCTTGAACTTAGGATAATTCACCGACATTATGTATGCAAAAATAATAATGAACGTTACTTTCAGAAGCTCCGACGGCTGAAAGCTGATCGGACCTATTTGTATCCAACGCCTTGCACCGGCAACGTCTATTCCGAAAAAAGCTGTATAAAACGTAAGAAGATAGGTGGCGATAAACGCAATATATGCTATCTTAGTGTTCTGAAAGAAGTGATAATCAAGATAGCTCGTGGCAAACATGAGAAGAAGACCAAGTCCGGCAGACTTGAGCTGGCTCACCAGATAATAATATCCATCGTTATATTCACTCAGCCCCCACGCATAGCTTGCAGAAAACATCATCAGAAGTCCGAATACAAGCAATACCATTACAAGAATGAAAAACGGCTTGTCTATCTCCGTAAGTATAAATCTGAATCTATGTTTTCTTTTTGCCTGTGCCACAGGTTGTTTAAGAGGAACGTGACTATTATACACTATGCTTCCGTCACGTTCACGTCTAGGACCTCTTATAGCCAAACAAACAACCTCCCAACAAAATCTCTATATGAAAAACTTTCCCGAATATATCAAAAACGCTATCGCCGCCGCAGCCCCTGCCACAGATATCACAGCGAATATCCCGATCACGGCGTGATCCCCATGACCCTTTTTCTGCAAATGCTCATGAAGCGTGTAACCTTTCATAAGCAGCTTTTTTCTTATCTTAAAAACAATATACTGCAAAAGCCCGCAAGCTCCGTCAACGACCACCGCCGCACCAGCCAGCAGGAAAACGAAATATTCTCCTGAAAGCAGCACCGCCATAGTCATAAGACCACCAATCGCCAGCGCACCCGACTCGCCCAAATAAAGCTTCGCAGGACTGCACCCCCAAAAGAGAAAGCCTCCTGCCGCACCCATTGTGCAAACAGCAAAAAGCTGAGCAGCGTCAGAACCTGCCCCTGCCGCAAGACCGCTTGACAGCCCTGCCGAAAATATCAAAGCCGTTACAGCACACAGCCCGTCAGTACCTGTGTCGGTCTTACCGCCTGCGCAATCGTGTATCTTCACCATGTTTATCCCCACTGTCATAAACAGCGGAAAAAGCGGATAAAAAAGCCTGCCGAACTGCACATAGCCCAAGTGAAAAGGCATAAGCACAGCCGTCTGCACTCCTCCGCAGTATCTAAGCCCCACGCATACACCAAGACATATAAGATACTCCATACATATCTTGTAAAAAGGCTTCATGCCTATGCCAAGCTTTTTCTCCTTAACATAGTCCTCCGAAAGCCCCATAGCCGTGAGCATCAAAACTCCGCCCAGAGCGATAAACACACGCCTTGAAAACTCTCCGTTCTCAAAACTCAGCACCGCCTGCGAGTCATAAAATATAACTCCCGTAACAATGCCGAATATAACGCAGAGCATTATGACAACTCCGCCGAATTTCGGCTCAGAGCCGTCCTTTGCGAACCTGTCGCCTATATAAAAATCGAATTTGCCTGTTTTTATCCTGCGGAA
>OMAO01001170.1_pt1 | contig 10550 bp, 7 predicted proteins | sample 1644641 | NCBI WGS metagenome assembly OMAO01 (sample SAMEA103958120, study PRJEB25191) | human gut metagenome | biome: human-associated habitat [ENVO:00009003]; feature: intestine environment [ENVO:2100002]; material: feces | place: Germany | collected 2013/2015
CACCGGGCTTGCCGTAAGCGATGTTATCCGCCACCGAACCGCTGAACAGGTACACGTCCTGCTGGACGATGCCGATGGACCGGCGCAGGGAGTGCTGGGTCAGGCGGCGCACGTCGTGGCCATCCACGGACACGGTGCCGCTGTCGGGGTCATAAAACCGGGGCACCAGCTGGCACAGGGTGCTCTTGCCGCCGCCGGAGGGGCCGACGATGGCCACCGTCTCCCCGGGCTGCACCGTCAGGTCCACCCCGTGGAGCACCTCGGGACTGCCGTCGTCATAGGAGAAGTGCACGTTCTCCAGGGCCACCCGGCCCTGCACCTGCGTCAGCTCCACGGCGTCGGGGGCGTCCTGAATGGTGGGCTCCGTGGCCATCAGTTCGATGAACCGGTGCAGGCCCGCAAAGCCGTTGGAGAACATCTCAGCGAAGTTTGCCAGCTTCCGGACGGGGCTGATGAAGGTGGTGATATACAGGCTGAAGGTAATCAGGTCGATATAGTTCAGCCGGTCCTTCATAATCAGCCAGCCGCCTGCGGCAATCACCGCCACGGACAGCAGGCTGATGAACAGCTCCATGCTGGCGTTGAAAAAGCCCATTTCCTTGTGGAAATTGCGCTTGGAGGTTTTGAACACCTCGTTGGCCCCGTCGAACCGCCGCTGCTGCTGGGCCTCGTTGGCGAAGGCCTTGGTGGTGCGGACGCCGGAGAGGCCGGACTCGATCTCGGCATTGATGGCGCCGGTTTTCTGCTTGGCGGCCCGGGAGGCCTGGGACATCTGGCGGCGGCGATACATCACCACCAGCAGGAAAATGGGGATGATGCAGCACACCACCACCGCCAGCCGCCACTGGATGGAGAACATCACCGCCAGGGCGCCGATGATGGTCACCAGGGAGATGAACAGGTCCTCCGGCCCGTGGTGGGCCAGCTCCGTCAGCTCAAACAGGTCCGTGGTCAGGCGGCTCATCAGCTGGCCGGTGCGGTTTTTATCGTAAAAGTCAAAGCCCAGGTCCTGCATATGGGCAAACAGGTCCCGGCGGATATCGGCCTCCACCAGGATGCCGAAGGTGTGGCCCCAGTAGCCCACGATGAAGTAAAGCCCCGCCCGGAGGACAAAGGCCGCCACCACCAGAGCCATGACCGTGAAGAAAATGGAAAACTGCTTATCCGGCAGCCAGTGGTACATGGCGGTGCGGGAGATCAGGGGGAAGGCCAGGTCGATGACGGCGATCAGGAAGGCACAGCTGATATCCAGCAGGAACAGGCCCCGGTGGGGGCGGAAATAGGACAGGAAAATGCGCAGCGGTCTGCGGGTCTGGTAATCTTTGGTGGTCATGGTCTCTCTCTTTCTGAAAAAATGGGCACAATTACCCAGTGTGTTGTTATACATAGTATAACACACCGCCCCCCCTGGCGCAAGGCGGTGTTTTGTGTTAATATGTGTTCAGAAGTGAGAAAAAACGCCGTGGGTTTTGGCCCTGCGGTGTGTACTATAGAGTAGAGAGAAACAGGGAGGCGACGGACATGGACGACAAGCAGCTGATGGCGCAGATCGCCGCCGGGGACCAGGCGGCCCTGCAGACCCTGCTGCGGCGGCACGGACCGCTGCTACAATATATCCTGAAACCCATTCTGACAGACCCCCGGGAGCGGGAGGAGTGCCTGGCGGATATCTCCCTGCGCCTGTGGCAGCGGGCCGGGGACTATGCGCCGGAGCGGGGGCAGTTCGTGCCGTGGCTGACGGTGCTGGCCCGGAACATGGCCCTGAACCGGGCCAGGCGGCTGCGGAGGGAGGAGCCCCTGGACGAGACCATGCCCCACGGAGACGGCAACGCCGAGGAGGCCCTGCTGCAAAAGGACCGGCGGGAGCAGATCCGGATGGCCATCCAATCCCTGAGCCGGGAGGAGGAGCAGCTGTTCTTCCGGAAGTATTACTACTGCCAATCCACCGCCCAGATCGCCGCAGAGCTGGGCATCACGGAGCGGGCCGCCGAGGGGCGGCTGTACCGCCTGCGGCAGAGACTGCGGAATCTGTTGGGAGGTGACCTGCTGTGACGGACGACATCCGCTTTGACCGGGATATGCAGACCCTGCTGGAGCAGCTGCCGGAGGAGCAGCTGCCGGCGGCCCGGGTGACCCCCTGGCGGCAGGCCATGCGCTGCGTTCTGTGGGGCATCGGACTGACCGGCATCACCCTGAACTTCTGGAATCTGCAGCATCTTCTGCCTATGGTGGGCAGCATCCTGCTGGTGCTGGGGTTCCGGACCCTGCGGCAGGAGAACGGCTGCCTGCGCAGCTGCTGGCGGCTGTCCATAGCCCTGGCGGCGCTGCGGGGAGGCTATGCCGTCGTCATGGGCACCGTCCTGTCCCGGCTGGTCCCCTGGCTGGAGGCGGCCATAGCCTGGACTCTGAGCATCCTGTTCTGGCTGGTGTGCCTGGGCCTGTGGTGGGGCATGAGGGAGATCGGCCGCAAGGCCGGGCAGGAAAAGCCCTCCGCCAAGGCGGCGGGGGCCCTGGTGCTGTGGTATGGGGTGCTGATCCTCACCGGCCTGCTGGGCCAGACCTTGCAGGGACTGGCGGTGTGGCTGCTGCTGGCGCTGTATATCATCATCCTGCGGCAGCTGACCCGGCTGACCCGTGCCCTGGACAACTGCGGCTATGCGGTGGAGGCCGCGCCGGTGCGGCTGGATGGCCGGTGGCTGGCGGGGGGATATCTGGTGCTGGTGCTGGCGGCGGTGCTGCTGGGCCAGGCCCTGGGCCAAAGGCTTCCCATGGACTATAGGCCGCGGCAGGAGCCGTCTCAGACGGCCCAGGCCGTCCGGGACCGGCTGGAGGGGCTGAACCTGCCCCGGGAGCTGCTGGACGACCTGTCGGACGAGGACGTGCTGTCCCTGTCCGGTGTGACCCAGACGGTTTGGATGCAGGAGCCGGTGAAGAAGCCCCTCAGCGGCCAGACCATCCAGTTCTGGCGGGCGGCCCTGCTGACGCCCGGCGATGACGGCCCGGACCGCTGGGCCATCCTGACCTATTTCCAATACGAGGACGGGGAGGACTGGTCCGGGGACACCGACGGACTGTGGCTGGTGCCCCACTACCCTTATGATGCCTATGTGGAGGAAGCCCTCAGCGGGTATATCCTGTATGACGGGCCGGAGGGCGCGATGGCCGCGCCCATGCAGAGCCTGGTCCGGCAGGAACAGGCCCAGTATACCGACCGGCTGTGGCCGGGCATTCCGTCCAGCGCCAGCTTGTACCTTTTTGCCGAGTGGTCCCTGCCCCGGAAGGGGGAAAATATCCGGGGCTATCTGCTGTACTGGCGGGAGACCGTGCCGCCGATGGAGGAGAATCCGGTGCGGATGATGGATCAGCCGTATCTGCACCGGCAGATGAAATGGCGGTATCCCTATGCCACGGCCCTGGACCAGCGGAGCATTCCGTATGCCACCCAGAACTTTGAGCCGGGACTATTCATCGTGTATCAGCAGGCAGACGGCACCGTCAGCGCGTACCTTGACTCCGCTGAGCGGGGCTCCATCTCCAAGCGCGGCACTCCCCCGGCGACGTAAAAAAATCCCCGGCTGCTATGCAGCCGGGGATTTTTTATCCTGTGATGGGGGTTACTTGGCTTCTCTTGCCCGGCGGGCGGCTTCCTCCCGCTGGCGGCAGATGTCGGCCCAGCGGGGGATCTTCTTCAGTTCCTCGTTCAGGTCCGCCAGGGCAGCGGGAATGTCGATGTTCTGGGGACAGGCCCGGGCGCACTGGCCGCAGCCCACGCAGGCGGCGGGGCGCTTGTCCTCCGGCAAAGCCTCCACCCGCATGCCGATGTTGAAGTTGGGGGAGAACTTGGCCTCGTTATACAGCTTCAGCAGCATGGGAATGTCCAGGCCCATGGGGCAGCCGTCGCAGCAGTAGCGGCAGGCGGTGCAGGGCACGGCGCCGTACATGCCCTTGGCGATGTCCAGCAGGACCTTCTCCTCCTGGTCCGTCAGGGGGCGGCGCTCTTCAAAGGTGCGGACGTTGTCCTCCATCTGGGCGGGGGTGGTCATGCCGCTGAGGATCATCTGGACCCCCTCCACCCCCTGGAGGAAGCGGAAGGCCCAGGCGGCGGTAGACTCCTCCGGCCGCAGGGCGTGGAGCTCGGACTCCGCCTCCAGCGTCAGGGAGGCCAGGCGGCCGCCCCGGACAGGCTCCATGACCCAGATAGGGATGCTGTACCGGCGCAGCAGTTCGCACTTGGCCTTGGCGTCCTGCATGGTCCAGTCCAGATAGTTCAGCTGGATCTGACAGAACTCCATGTCCTTGCCGCAGCCGGACAGGAAGTCCTCCAGCATTTCCACGCCGCCGTGGGAGGAGAAGCCCAGGTGGCGGATGCGGCCGTTCTTCTTCTGCTCCAGAAAATAGTCGATGATGCCCCAGCGGGGATCGGTATAGGTCTCCACGGACTTCTCATACACGTTGTGCAGCAGATAGAAGTCGAAATACTCCACGCCGCAATTCCGGAGCTGCTCTTCAAAAATGGCGGCGGGATCGTAGCTGTCGCTGATCTGGTGGCCGGGGTATTTGGTGGCCAGATAGAAGCTCTGGCGGTCATAGTCCTTCAGCACCCGGCCGATGACCCGCTCGGACATGCCGCCGTGGTAGGGATAGGCGGTGTCGAAATAGTTGACGCCGTGGTCCATGGCATAGCGGACCATGTCCGCCGTGATTTTCTCGTCGATGTCCGCCGGGCCGCCGCCGGGAACCAGCGGCAGACGCATGGTGCCGAAGCCCAGCAGGGACAGCTTCTCTCCGTGAAAATCGGTGTAGATCATGTAAGGTTCCTCCCTATCGGATATATATGCGGTATTATAGCATGGGGCGGTTTGGCTGCGCAAGAGGTCACTTCCCGGCGGACTCCATCCTCTGGCCGATGGTGCTGCCGCCGGACTGGTGCATGGTTTTCAGAATTTCCGCGATCTGCCCGGCGGCCTCGGACACCTGGCGGCCAAACTCCGCCGAGGACATGCGCATGGCCCCGGTGCGCACCGCCGACAGCTGGATCAGCCCGTCGGAGGTCACCACCCGGACGCGGTCGTTTTTCCCTACCTGCTGCAAAAACCGCTCAATGTACATATCGCCGGTTTCCCGCTCCCGGGTGTATACCACATGGATGCCCCGGTAGTCGAACTTCTCCCCGGTATTGCCGGGGACCTTGTACCCGTCGAACACCAGCACCACCCGGGTGTGGGTGAAGGCGGCCCAGCCGCACAGGGTGTCCATCAGCCGCTCCCGGGCGGCAGACAGGTCCCGGTCCGCCAGGGCGTGGAGCTCGTCCCAGTCGAAGATCACGTTGTAGCCGTCCACCACATAGCAGCGCTGGCCGATCTCCCGCAGGCCGGTATCGGCAGGGGCTTCCCGCTTCTCCGGCGCACGGTACAGGGGACGGCGCACGGGGCCGAACTCCCGGGTCATGATGGCCTCCAGCTCCGCATCGTCCAGGCGGATACACCGGCGGCGCACCGGCGCGTCCTCCCGGGGCTTTTCCAGGCAGCCGGGCAGGTGCATATACTCCGGCACCTTGTCCCACTTCACGGTGAAGCCGCCGCCGTGGGCGCAGAATACGGAGTCCGGCGTGTTGTCCGGGTCGGCCTCCGGGTCATAGTCCGCCGCCGCGATCACGGCGTCGGGGTTATGGCAGGGCCCGTAGCCCGCCGGTTCCAGGGACGCCACCTCCTGGGCATAGTCGTCAAACTCCGTCACCGGCACCCGGCCCCGCAGCAATGTCAGGTCCCCGGCCTCCTCCGGGGTGTCGAAGCTGCCGCTGCGCAGGCGCACATCGTTGATGGCCCGGCCCAGCTGCTCCGGCGGCACCTCCAGCCGGAAGGCGTAATACGGCTCCAGCAGGCGGCTTTTAGCCTGCATCAGCCCCTGGCGCACCGCCCGATAGGTGGCCTGGCGGAAGTCGCCCCCCTCGGTGTGCTTCACATGGGCCCGGCCGGACATCAGGGTGATTTTCATATCCGTAATGGGGGAGCCGGTGAGGACTCCCAGGTGGTCCTTCTCCTGCAGATGGGTCATAATCAGCCGCTGCCAGCTCCGGTCCAGCTGGTCCTCGCTGCACCGGGTGGCCGTCACCACGCCGCTGCCCTGGGGCAGGGGCTCCAGCAGCAGGTGCACCTCCGCATAGTGCCGCAGGGGTTCAAAGTGGCCCACGCCCTCCACGGGGCCGTCGATGGTCTCCTTATACAAAACCCGGCCCCGGTCCAGCTCGATCTCCACGCCGAAGCGCTCCGACACCAGGCTTTTGAGAATTTCCGCCTGGATGCGGCCCATCAGGGACACATGAATTTCCCCTCCGTGGGAGGTGAAGCGCAGCTGGGGGTCCTCCTCCTCCAGCTGGCGCAGCTGGGGCAGCAGGGTGCGGCTGTCGCAGTCCGGCGGCAGGGCCACCCGATAGCGCATCACCGGCTCCAGCACCAGGGCATCGGGGACCTCCCCGCCGTCCAGATACGCCTCCAGGGCATCCTCCCGGCAGGTGGCCAGTTGCTCCATGCGCCGCTCCCGGTCGGCAGGGGTGAAGTCCACGCAGCCCTCCCCCAGCTCATGGCGCAGATGCTCCATCATCTGCCCCCGGTCACAGCGGCCGAAGTCCATTTTCGTCACGAAAAGAAAGGTGGGGATCCGGTACAGCTCCAGCAGCCGCCACAGGGTGCGGGTGTGGGCCTGGACGCCGTCGGCGCCGCTGATCACCAGAATGGCGTAGTCCAGCACCGACAGGGTGCGCTCCATCTCGGCGGAGAAGTCCACATGACCCGGGGTGTCCAGTAGAGTCACCTCCAGATTCCCGATGGGCAGCTCCGCCTGGCTGGAAAAGATGGTGATGCCCCGCTCCCGCTCCAGCAGATGGCTGTCCATGGCGGCGCTGCCGTGGTCCACCCGGCCCAGCTTCCGCAGCCGGCCGGTGCGGTAGAGCATGGCCTCGGCCAGGGTGGTTTTGCCCGCGTCCACATGGGCGGTGATGCCGATGACCACCCGGCGGGCCTGGTTGCTGTTTGTATTCATATGCAAAACCTGCTTTGTCTCGTTTTTCTCTATTATGGCAGATACCGCCCCGGCTTGCAAGGGCGGATTTTTTCTTGCCCGGCGGGGCAAATCGTGCTATAATGGAGGGGAATTGCCTGGGGGAGGAAGAACGGATGAATCAGAAGGAGCTAAACGAGCTGCGGCGGCGGTTCAAGCCGGACCGCACCGCCATCAGCAAGGTATACGGTTGCTATGTCAGCAGCAGCCGCCAGATCATCTCCTATGTGGACGCGCCGCTGGGCCTGCTGTCCCAGGAGGAGCAGGAGATGTATCTGAACCTGCTGAAAAAGACCCTGTCCGGCACCCTGGGCCGGAACCTCATCGACATCGTGTTTTCCACCGCCCAGGTGGCGGACAGCGACGAGCACCGCCTGCTGCAGACCCTGCGCCAGACGGAGCTGCAGGACGCCAACGCCCGGGAGAGCCTGTACCGCCGGATCATCGACGCCATCGACATGGGCGAGAGCAGCTATCTGATTCTGCTGGCCGCCGACACCTATGACGTGCCTCACCGCAGCCGGGACGATCAGGAGGTGCCCGACGGGTCGGACACGGTGTTCCGCTATTTCGTGTGCGCCATCTGCCCGGTGAAGGACCCCACCCTGGCCTTGCAGTACAGCGACCGGGACAAGGAGTTCCGGGGCAACTCCACCGGGCATATCGCCCAGCCCCCGGTCCTGGGCTTCCTGTTCCCGGCCTTTGACGACCGGGCCGCCAACATCTATAACGCCCTGTTTTACAGCAAGGACACCGCCCAGCTGCACCAGGAGGTCATCGATGCGGTGTTCTGCGTTCAGGAGGCCCCCATGTCCCCCCAGGAGCAGCAGAACCTGTTCGCCGCCGCCCTGACGGAGACCCTGGAGAAGGACTGCAGCTATGACGTGGTGCAGGCGGTCCACGAGCAGCTGCGGGGCCGCATCCAGGAGCACAAGGAGAGCCGGGACCCGGAGCCGCTGACCCTGTCCGTCCGGGAGGTGGGGGACGTGCTCACAGGCAGCGGCGTGCCGGAGGAGAAGGTGGAGGCCTTTCAGGACCAGTGCCGCAGGCAGTACGGCCAGGACGCGGCCCTGAACCCCCGGAACATCATCGAGGCCGGGAAGTTCCAGATCACCACCCCGGAGGTGAAGATCACCGTGCCGCCGGAGTACAGCTATATGGTGGAGGCCCGGATCATCGACGGGCGGCGGTTCATCCTCATCCCCGCCGACGACGGGGTGGAGGTCAACGGCATCGCCGTCACCATCCCCAATCCCCAGGAATAACGCACGGCCCCATACGCATAAAAATGCGTATGGGGTTATTTTTTTGTATTTATATTCGACTAACACTTGACATGACTGGGTTGGTGTGATAGTATCTTTATCCGTAATTGCATTTGGTTTTCAATTTTTATTCACTGAAAGGGCATTTATATGACTATGTATACCGTTCTCCGACGACGACCATGTATGTGACCCTGACCCTGTACAAATAACATACATGAAAGAAACGGAGATATTGATATGAAACATTTTACCAGATTCCTGAGCCTGTTTTTGGGCGCGGTTATGATACTGACCATGGCCGCCTGCGGCAGCAAGAATACCGATACCGACACCGATACCAAAACCGGCAGCGAAAAGAAGCAGCTGGTGGTGGCTACCAGCCCGGACTTCCCACCCTTTGAGTCCCTGGACGGCAGCGACATCGTGGGCATCGAGCCCAAGCTGATGCAGGCCATTGCCGACAAGCTGGGCATGGAGCTGGTGTGGGAGCAGGTGGACTTCGACTCCATCATCCCCGGCATCCAGGCCGGGCGCTATGACGCCGGTGTGGCGGGCATCAGCATCACCGCCGACCGTCTGAAAAACTGCGACTTCAGCGACCCCTATTTCCTGGCCAACCAGGTGATCGTGGTGAACCCCGGCAGCGATATTCAGGGCAAGGCCGACCTTACCGGCAAGACCATCGCCGTCCAGACCGGCACCACCGCCGAGACCTACTGCCTGGATAACGGCTATGAAATTCTGTCCTTCGCCTCCAACATCGACGCCCAGGCCGCCCTGACCAGCGGCAAGGCCGATGCGTGGGTGGTGGACAACGAGGTGGCCGTGAAGATGGCCGGGGAGCAGAACCTCACCGTGCTGGACGAGGCCATGACCAGCGAGCCTTACGCCCTGGCCTTTGCCAAGGGTAGCGACCTGGTGGACCAGGTGAACCAGGCCCTGAGCCAGCTGCTGCAGGACGGCACCGTGGAGCAGATTTTCCAGGAGTATGACACCGTGTATGTGTCTCCCCTGAGCTGATGGAAGTTTTGCAGAGTATCGGCCAGTTTTTCGCCCGGTGGCTGGCCCAGCTGGAGACCACCTTTGTGGAAAAGCAGCGCTATCTCCTGCTGGTGGACGGGCTGAAGAACACGCTGATTATCACGGCGGGGGCGTTGGTCATCGGCGTGGTCATCGGGTCATTGGTGGCCATGATCAAGTACTGCGGCCAGGACAGCCGCCTGCTGCGGCCCCTTTGCTGGCTGTGCAGCGTGTATACCACGGTGATCCGGGGCGTCCCGGTGGTGGTGCAGCTGCTGATCTTCTATTTTCTGATTCTCAAATCCTCCGACGGACTGGTGGTGGGCATCGTCACCTTCGGCATCAACTCCGGGGCCTATGTGGCGGAGCTGGTGCGCAGCGGCATCGCCGCCGTGGACCCGGGCCAGATGGAGGCCGGGCGCAGCCTGGGCCTGTCCCGGCTGCAGAGCGCCTGGCACATCGTGCTGCCCCAGGCCATGAAGAACATCCTGCCGGCCATCGGCAACGAGATGATCGCCCTGCTGAAGGAGACCGCCGTGGCGGGCTATGTGGCGGTGCAGGACCTGACCCGGGCCGGGAACCTGATCCGCAACAACACCTATGATTCCTTCAACCCCCTGATGCTGGTGGCCGTGGTGTATCTGGTGCTGGTCATCGGCATGACCCAGCTGCTGGGACTGCTGGAAAGGAGGCTGCGCAGAAGTGATAAGCGTTAAGGACCTGCACAAGAGCTTCGGCGGCGTCACCGTGCTGGACGGCATCTCCACCGACATCGAGAAGGGGGACGTGGTGTGCATCATCGGCCCCTCCGGCAGCGGAAAATCCACCTTTCTGCGGTGCCTGAACCGGCTGGAGACCCCGGACAGCGGGAAAATTCTCCTGGACGGCGTGGACCTGACGGACCCCCGGACGGACCTGGACCGGCAGCGGATGAAAATGGGCATGGTGTTTCAGCAGTTCAACCTGTTCCCCCACATGACGGTGCTGAAAAACCTGACTCTGGCCCCTATGCTGCTGAAAAAGGAATCCCAGCAGACGGCGGAGGCCCGGGCCATGGCCCTGCTGGAGCGGGTGGGCCTGGCGGACCGGGCGCAGGAGTACCCCTCCCGCCTTTCCGGCGGCCAGAAGCAGCGCATTGCCATCGTCCGGGCCCTGTGCATGGAGCCGGAGGTGCTGCTGTTTGACGAGCCTACCTCCGCCCTGGAC
>OMAO01001174.1_pt1 | contig 10494 bp, 9 predicted proteins | sample 1644641 | NCBI WGS metagenome assembly OMAO01 (sample SAMEA103958120, study PRJEB25191) | human gut metagenome | biome: human-associated habitat [ENVO:00009003]; feature: intestine environment [ENVO:2100002]; material: feces | place: Germany | collected 2013/2015
TTACCACAAATATGATTATGGTGCATACATTGGCCATGGTCTTTGCCTGATCTAATTCTACCTGGAACTTGTCACGTAATGTAGTTAATTTCTCAGAAAATGCCTTATACTCTTCATACACCTCTCCGGTCATCAGTTTCGCTGCTTCCTGCTGTTTGCCCTCACGGCTTAAATCCAGAATTTCATCCGAAGCAGCTCTGTATTCTTCCCATGCAGCGTTTGCTACATCGTAATCGTCCTGTCCTTCTTGAGCATCACTGTCTGCAGACATGATTGCCTCCAGGTTCGCATCGGTCTCCTGGATCTGACTCTCCAACTTCTGAATTTCTTCTTCGCAGGAGGTCATAACAGCATCATCTGATTCTACCAGATGCTGATACTGTTTGATTCTATATTTTGCAGTCATTGTTTCCAACTCCTGCAGATCTTCCAATGCCGGAGACCAGACCTCCGTGATCTTCTCTATATTTGAACGGATCACTATTTGAACGGATCACTAATGTCGAGATCAGTGCCACTAACACTAAAAATAATGTCATAACAAGCACTGTCATTCGATATACTTTTAATTTTCCTGCAACCTTTAAATTCGCTATACGCTTTTTGATCTTTTCCATGATAGTTTTCCCTTCCTTTCAGCTTTTGTAAATTTTCAATTCAACTTCTATGTGCTTAAACGTTCGTATTATAGCACAGTTGATTGGAAAAATCTATTAAAAAATATGAATTTTTTTTGCTAAATATTAGTGATTCTATTGCAATAAACTGATGAAAAATTACCTAAATTCTGTCTCCGGCATGTAGGCTTTTCACAATTCTAGTTTGTATTCTGTTTGTAACTATTCAGAGCTGCAAAACTGAGTTCTGCGAATGAGGTTCTGAATAGTTACTCTATTTTTGAGTTCCTTGATGTGAACATAAATTATGCTTCTTGCATAGTTGTTTATTTTCATACATATAGGAATCTGCCTTATCCAATAACATCTGCAGTGTGCAGGTTCCTTCATCCGTTGAGTGTGCCCATCCGCATGCATAGTCGATCGGGATTTGATTTTCGTTATTATTCCATCTGTCTTTTTCTCTGCTTAAGCTTTGTAACAGCTTTGCATCATACCTATTATATTTTTGTTTTTCCTGTCTGATTGTATTTCTCTGTTTAACATGTTAACCCCCACGAATGCTCTATGTCAAAATCATATAACAGTTCAATCAGAAAATCAACATCAGGAATGTCTTCCAGGATATGATACAGCATGGAACCATTTTCAAATTCCTGTCTCGTGACCGGGAGCGGCTGCTGTTCATAATAGTGGTGCAGTCTCCATTTTCTTAGGATCTGATCTGTTTTAAAATCTCCTCTTCCTCCGGCATAACTCGAAGTGCGCCTCTTCTGGTGGTAATGATGGAGGCGGCTGCGTTGGCTAACGTAAGCATTTCTTCCATGTCCTGTCTTATCAGATTTTGATATCCCTTCTTCAAAATCTGATGCAGCATACAGCCCATAAAGGTATCTCCCGCACCGGTTGTTTCAATCGTATTTTCATTCAGAAATGCCGGAGCCTCTGCCGTCTCCTCTCCGCAATAAGCACGACTGCCGTCTTTTCCCAACGATAAAAGAATCAGCGGAATCTGGAATTCTGTCCGAAGCTTTCTTATGGCCTTCTCATAATCCTGTTCACCGGTAAACCATACCAGCTCATCATCGGATATTTTCAATATATTACAATGACCCAGTCCATATCGGATCTGTTCCTTTGCCAGTTCCTCGCTCTCCCATAAAGGTTTCCTTAAGTTCGGATCAAAAGAAATCCAGACACCTGCTTTCTCAGCTGCTTCAATGGTGCTCACAGTTGCCGTTCTCACCGGCTCATCTGTAAGAGAAAGGGAACCGTAATGAAAAATCTTCGCATTTCGTATCAGGTCTTCCTTCACTTCTTCCCTGCGAAGCATCATATCCGCTCCCGGCTTCCTGTAAAAGGAAAAATCCCTGTCTCCATCTTCTTTCTTTTGTACAACTGCCAAAGTTGTATGTACTTCTTCATCAAAGCACAAACCTTCTGTTGAAATTCCAGTTTCCTTTAAGGCTTTCTCCAACTGTAATCCAAAACCATCCTGACCAACTTTACCAATAAAAGCCGTTTTCCTTCCCAGCTTTTGCAGCATGGCAAGCACATTACATGGGGCTCCTCCCGGATTAGCTTCAAAAATCGGATTTCCCTGTTCACTATATCCATTTTGTGTAAAGTCAATAAGTAATTCGCCCATTGCTACAACATCATATTTTTCCATTACTTTACCTCAATATCATATTTGGTTACATCCAAATGTGTTGTTCCATTACTTGCAAAGCTTATTCCAGAAGCATCTACCGGTGTATAAATCAGTGAGGTCATTACCTGTTCCCCATCATTTGCGAATATCTCCACGGAAAATCTGTCTACTAAAATCCTAAGATTTATCACATCCTTTTTATCTGAGACATACATACTGCGTGTGCTTATTGTATCCTTCTTGAAACCAGAATGGGTCCGGTCAAATGTAAGTGTTTTTTCATCTCTGTCATAGATTATTTCTGAATAATGCTTTTCATCCACAGCCAGTTTTATTCTAAATTTCCCATATTCCTTCCCTTTAAGAGCTATTTGCAGATCGATACCTCTTCCATTAATGCCTTTCAATTCTGTCTCTTCGTGAATACATACATTATCGTAACTTATAATATTGCTACGATAATTTTCAAGCTCTCGCACTGGCATCTGACAAATTCTTCCGTCCTTCATTGATAACTCTCTCGGAATAGTCATCATACCAGAGTATCGCTGAGTATCCGGATACATTGGATTATCCCATGACTGCATCCAGCCAATCAAAATCCTTCTTCCATCCTCTGTCTCCATAGTCTGTGGTGCATAGAAATCAAGTCCATAATCTACACTCTGTACTTTTTCTCTTGTAAACTTCAGCTTTTCCTTGTCATAATTTCCAATCAAAAATGCTGTATTGTTACCATTGTGGAATTCCAATCCTTCTGCTTCCATTTCCTGTGGTGAAATCATAAGAACCTGTTTCCCATCTAAAGGATAAAAATCCGGACATTCCCACATCCTTCCTATCTTATGTTCACTACGATCTAAAATCCCTGCAAATTCCCATTTTTCCAGCTTTTCTGCACAGAACAACGCAATTTGACCACTTCCGTCACTATGGCGGCTTCCGGCAACCATATAGTATTTACCATTTTCCTTCCATACTTTCGGATCTCTGAAATCTTCCAGACTACTGCCTTCTGGTAGCATATTCGCAGTCACAACCGGATTGTTTTCAATTTTTTCATATTCAACACCATTTCCTATCGCAACACATTGATTCTGGCGGATACATTTTTCTCCATTTGGGGCTGCTTTTTCTTCTACGCCTGTATAAATCAGTATCTGCTTTTCCCCATCTTCAATGGCACTACCGGAAAATACACCAGAATTGTCATAGTCCTGATCTGGAGCCAATGCTGTTGGAAGGTATTCCCACTTGATAAAATCCGTACTTTTTGCATGTCCCCAATGCATAGAATCCCAGTGTGTTGCATACGGATAATACTGGAAGAATAAGTGATGTTCCCCTTTATAGTCAGAAAACCCATTAGGATCATTCATCCAGCCAACCGGGTTGGAAAAGTGAAAAGCCGGTCTGCTCTCCTTTGCTATCTTCGCACTTTCTACTTTTTCATATTTTCTTGCTTTTTCTAACATTTCACTCATATTTTTCTCCCTTCGTTGTCTATCACTATTGTTCTTTTGACAAAGAGTCCAGATATGCATCAAAATATTTCTGTTTGATTTCCAGGTATTCCGACAATCCGTAGTCTTCCATTTTCTGCAAATATCCGTCCCATTCCTCTTCAATTCCGCCATTCAAAATCCAACTTGCCTTCATCTGTTCTGCATATTTCTTGATATCCGTATCAAGCTGTGAAACCCTGTTCGTATCCTCCATGCTCATAAAAACATTTGGAAATACATATTTGCTGTTCATATCAGCAAGATACGTTTCATGCATATTATCAAGGCGCCATTTTGCGTCATCAGGTTCTGTTACATACACGTTGTAATACTCATTCAAAATAGCAAGTGGTCCATTAACTGACTGGTTCTCACGGATTTCAACCGGAGATTTTCCACTAAGATCCATATGTCTTAACATTGGCTCTCCATCTGCATTAGTACTCATTTCGAAAATGTTATCACTATTTTCCTCACCATAAGTACCCCAGTTATTTTGTGCAGACTGAATAGGGTTGTACATTTGATCAATCCACGCAGCTGCAAGTGCTGTATCTCTGCAATTTGAAGTCAGAACACAACGTCCCCTGTCAAATCCACTTGTTTCGCTACCATTCTGTCTTGTTATGTTTACAAGGCCTTCCGGCCCTGCAAGTGCTGGCAGCATTACATAATCTTCATAATTATCAATATTAGCTATATCCCAGGAAAAGCATAATCCATATCTGTGATTCTTTCCTTTTGCCACATAAGTAGACCAGTCTTGCGTAAAAGCCTCCGGATCTACCAAATCTTCCTCTACCAAATGATGCAGCCAGATAATTCCTTCCTTATATCCTTCCTGTACGGTGGTATAAATTACTTTTCCTTCATCTGTTACTGCAAAATGGTCACCTGTGTCTCCATATCCTTTGCCAAATCCATTAATTAAAATAGCCGGATCCTGATCTCCATTGTTAATAATAAAGGACATTGGTATCACGTCACCTGTAATATTGAATTCTTGTTGTAATTCTTTTGCATGATCACGAAAAGCAATCAATACTTCCTCTAATTCATCTGTTGTTTCTGGCATTTCTAACCCCAGATAATCCAGCCATTTCCTGTTTATATATGGAATATCACCAATTGCCTGTATGGCTTCTTTTCCTGCTCCAAGCTGCTCAATCCATGGGAAAGAATATATATGTCCATCCGGAGCAGTACACATTACCCTGTACTCCGGATATTTTTCAAAAACAGCTTGTAAATTCGGCATATATTTATCGATCAGGTTCTCTAAAGGAATAATAATTCCCTGTTTTGCATAACGAAGCAAATCATAGTCACTCATTCCTGCTACAAACAATCCGTCAGGTAATGCTCCAAACTGTGCTAAAGCCAGATTTTTCTTGTCTCCAAACTGATCAGCTACAAAACATGTCCAATTGATATGTACATTCGTTTGTTCTTCCAATCTCATAAATATCGTTCTTTTATTAGGATCCTGCTCTGTTCTGGCAGGTGCATTCGTAATAAATGACAATTCTTTTGTTTCAGGCAATGGGAAAGTAACTTCCTCTATCGGTGTTTGTGGATTGATGTCGGCCTGCCCTACTGCCACTTCTCCACAACCAGCTAATGATATACAGCTAATAGCAGTCAGTAATATACAAATTGTTCTCTTTATTCCTTTTTTCATCTGCGTTTTCTCCTTCCTACTATTTTTACCCTTTAATGGAACCGACCATAACACCCTTGTCAAAGTATTTTTGGAAAAATGGATACATCACAAGAAGTGGAATACTGGATACTACAATCGTTGAATATTTTAGCAATTCTGCCATTTTTGCCATTTCTGCAGTACTTTGAATATCAGCGATCATTCCTGATTGTGGTGTATTTTGTACCAAAATGGAACGAAGTACTAACTGTAACGGTTGCAAATCAGCGTCATTTAAATAGATCATTGCGTCAAAGTAACTGTTCCACATTCCAACAAATCCCCATAATGCCAGAACTGCAATGATCGGTTTACAAAGTGGAAGCAAAATCTGAAAGAAGTACTGTATCTCATTTGCTCCATCAAGCTGCGCAGCCTCCCATAATTCACTGGATACAGACTGATAATAGGTTCTTGCCAATATCATATTCCATACATTAAATGCACCCGGCAAAAGGATTGCCCATACCGTATTAACCAGACGAAGCTGATTCATCAGAATAAATGTAGGAATTAATCCTCCTCCAAAAAACATGGTGATCACAAATAATGCATTAAAAAACTTTCTACCTACCAAATCTTTTTTAGACATTGGATAAGCTGCAAGAAGTGTAATGAAAACAGAGATTGCCGTTGCTGTAATGGAGTAAAAAAACGAATTTGCAAACCCCCGCCATATCATTTTATCTTCAAGCACTCGTCTATACGCTTCCAGTGACCAATCACTCATACGAAAGCTGATTCCCTGATTATTCAATACATTTGGATCCATAAAAGAGGCTATGACAACATAAGCAAGCGGAATAACAATTGCTATTGTAAATAATGCTAATACACTATAGCCCAGAAAAAGAATGACTCTGTCAATTGTACTTCTTTTTATTGTCTTTGATCTGTTTTTTTGTGCTCTCATTGTATGTGTATGCCTCCCCTCTCTATAATCCTTCTCCATCGTTTAATTTTGATACAATTCCATTTACAACAAGCAGTAAAATCACATTGATGATGGAATTAAATATACCCACTGCTGTGGAATAGCCATAATCACCATTCAGCAAACCAATCTTATATACGTATGTTGAAATGATTTCTGACGTCGGCAGATTCATTCCTGTCTGAAGTGCATATGCCTTTTCAAATCCAACGCTCATAATATTGCCCGCAGAAAGAATGAACTGAATCACAATAATATTTTTAATAGCGGGAAGCTGTACATACCATATCTGCTGTAAAACATTTGCACCATCAAGCATAGCAGCTTCCTCTAGTTCTTTACTTACATTTGATAGGGCTGCGGTATACATGATGGAAGCCCACCCGGCACCTTGCCATATACCACTGGCAATGTAGATTGTCCGAAACGCCTCCGGCATTGTCATCCAGTTTGTTGATGTTCCCAGAATTTGATTGAGCGGTCCTACCGGAGATAAAAACATTCTCACCATACCACATAAAACGATAACTGATATAAAATTAGGGGCATAGATCAAAAGCTGGATTTTTTTCTTAATACCAACACTCCGAATCTGATTCAATAGCAGTGCCAATATGATCGGCATAGGAAATCCCCATAATAAACCATATAAGCTTAACTTTAACGTATTCAATAAATAAGACATAAAATCCGGCGAAGATAAAAATCGTTTGAAATAATCCAGTCCTACCCATTCACTTCCTAAAAGACCCAGACGTACATTATAATCTTCAAACGCCATAAGAATTCCGCCCATTGGCAAATACTTAAAAATAATAGTAAAAACAAGTGCCGGCATCAGAAAAAACACATACAATTGCCAGTTTTTCCTGACATAAAACAGTTTCTGCTTCATTGTTTGTTTTCCATTTGTTAAGTTTTTTTTCGCTTCCACTTTTCATACCCCTTTCATTTCTTATCCAACATTGTAACCGGTAAAGTAACCGGTTATTTTTCTTCTTTTCTTAATCTTATCTTGTATTACTTTAGAAGTCAAGCTGTAACTATATTTTCATGATTTTTAACAAACATTGCAGGTCAATATTTAGCAGAAGCGCATAACCGGTAAAGTAACCGGTTATTTTTTTGATTGAATAACGATTCTGCATTTGATATAATATAGAATTATAAAGGAGCTGACTATCATGAGCCAAAAAAAAGTAACTTTTGATGACATCGCACGATATACTAATTTTTCAAAGACTACTATTTCACGCTATTTTAATAATCCGGATTCACTTACTTTAAAAAATCAGGAAATCATTGCACAGGCATTAATTGATTTAGATTATAAAGAAAATAAGGTTGCGAAAATACTTGCAAGCGGAAAAACAGAATTTGTTGGTGTTATTGTTCCAAATCTGTATCTGCACTACTATTCTGAGATGCTTAACCAAATTCTTTCTTCTTATGAAAAATTCGGATACAAGTTTCTTGTTTTTACCGGAAACTCAAATGAGGCTATAGAACGGCAGTACATTCAGGAATTATTAGCCTATAACATTGAAGGAATGATTGTATTAAGTCATACTATTCCTTCCAAAGAACTGGCCTCCTATAACATTCCTATTGTCACTATTGAACGGGAAGATGAATATACAAACAGCGTCAATACCGATAACTATATGGGTGGTGTCCAGGCGACAAGTCTGCTAAAAAAATGTAATTGCGATATATATATTCATATAAATGTAGATGTCCCTAAATATATCCCTGCGTATGGACGTATTCAAGGTTTTGTTGATACTTGTAGAGATTGTAATCTTTCCTATGAATTAATTCTTAAAGATTTAGGAAACTCTTATCAAGATAACCAAAAGTCTATTCAGGAAATTGCCAGCTATCTGGATAAAGCTTATAAGGGAAAACGAAAAGGAATCTTTCTTGCCAATGATACGTATGCCAACATGTTTTTAAATTCACTCATCCGATCATATGGTTCACTTCCAGAAGATTATCAAATAATTGGATTTGACAATTCTCCAATCTCCAATGAAGCTGTCATTCCTACCAGTACTGTCGGACAACAAATTGATAAAATAGCCGAAACCGCTATGGAAATACTGGTCGAACAGATGAATGAGCGAAAGAAAAGAAAACCTGTTATTCTGACCACACCTGTTCATAAGGTTATTACTCCAATATTAATTAATCGCAATACAACATGCATTGTCAAATAAGAAGATGTCCAACCATGGCACAAAGTCAATGCTGACACCACCGGAAATTCCGGTGGTGTTTTTTTCATTTCTATCTTACTCTCACATATGATCTTTTTCGGTTATTTTGCGAATAACACGGCACGGGTTACCGGCTGCCAGACTATACGGAGGAATATCTCTGGTCACAACACTTCCTGCTCCTATTACACATCCCTCCCCTATGGTAACACCACCACAAACAACCACATTGGATGCCAGCCAGCAATTATCCTTTATAGTGATCGGCTTCGCATATTCAAGATTATAAAAGCTGCCATCTTCTCTTTTCCTGGCATTACGTTCTTCAGGCAATAATGGATGCATAGGAGTTGCCAATGTAACATTGGGACCGATCATCACATTATCCCCTATATGTATTTCACCTACGTCTAAGCATGTGAAATTAAAATTAGCAAAACTACATTTTCCGAAGGAAGTATGACATCCATAATCAAAATAGACCGGTGCCTGCAAATACGGAAGCTCCTCTGTTGCCGGCAATAATTCCCGCAATATCTGCGCCTGTACCTCTTGCTGATCTTCATCTGTTAAATTATATCTTCTTGTTAATTTACGTGCATGCAAACGTAATTGTTCCAATTCGTTATCCGACGAATCATACAACTCTCCACGTAACATCTTTTCTCTTTCCGTCATTTCTGATAGCCTCCTGATCTCGTTTTTCATATTGTTATGTTCGCTGGTCAAAGTCTCGCATCACCTTGCTGTGATAAAGTCTTTTTTGATGTCAAGAAACGCTTTCATGTCTTCCAGGATATGATACAGCATGGACCGGTTTTCAAATTCCTGTCGCGTGACCGGGAGCTGCTGTTGTTCATAATAGCGGTGCAGTCTCTCTAACTCCGATAGCAGGGTTTCCACATTATTTTGTTCTGCGAACTCATCTGCAGTCTGACGTATAAAATCTGCCAGCGCTTTCCCCTGCTCCGGCGTAGTGGTCAGACGGATGATATCTGCATATATTCTTTTCAGTATCACGCACTGTCTCGCTCTCATCTGCATATATTTGTAATAGTAATCATCCTCTGTGATCAGATGATTATTCATATATCGTAATGCCTCTTTTTTCAGATTCACGAGCATTGCATCCAATTCATCAAAACAGCTTCCTGTATAATCCGTCTTGTCCTCCAGTTCTATATAGATCGCCATTCTGCGTAAGATGTACACGATTTTGTCATCCACTGTTTTCTGATAATCCAACAGTTGTCTTCTGCCGTCCGGCATATAGAGATTCCACAGTGTCCCTATCCCCGCTCCGATCACAAGGATCAGAAATTCGTTCAGGATCATGGACGAACTGCAGCTCTTTGCTGAAACATAATGTGTACAAAGCACTGCAATGGGAGCAATCGCTTCCTTCATGTCTAATGCCATGCAGCTAAACAGATATGGGATCAGTACAATACCGAACGCCCACACGTGATATCCGGCAAGTGGAAAGATCACTGCTGACAAGATCGTCATGATCACAAATATGATCATGCGCTTCGCTGTTATCCGCACAGTTTCTTTCTTCGTATCCTGGATCGTCAGGAGAGTGATAATTCCTGCGGCATACGCAAACTGAAGTTGCAGGGCTGCTGCAAGCAGTACGGCCGCTACGGAGCCGGTAACATATTTGATAAGTTTTATGGTTTCCTCAGTTTTTATTTTCATAGGTATGGCTTTTGCAAACTAAATTAACTGTTCATAATTGGCGAAATAACAGGCTTCCCTTCTCTATCCAATAACGGTATCAAACCTCCGGAATAGCCACTTTTTGAAGTATGGTAAATCACATCAATAATACAACAAGGCCTAAACTTCATGGTTCGACAC
>OMAO01001176.1_pt1 | contig 10484 bp, 3 predicted proteins | sample 1644641 | NCBI WGS metagenome assembly OMAO01 (sample SAMEA103958120, study PRJEB25191) | human gut metagenome | biome: human-associated habitat [ENVO:00009003]; feature: intestine environment [ENVO:2100002]; material: feces | place: Germany | collected 2013/2015
TCTCGGACATAGTTTGCTGTCTCCTTTCAGAATGGTGTGTCGTGACTTCATTCTATCAGAGCCTGCAAGCTATGTCTTTCTTCATGCTCTTTTCAATTTGCGCAAGTTATTGTACATTATCTTTTCCGTTCCTAGATTTTGACAAATTCTATGTAAGCCTAGCGGATCTCGGCGAATTTGGCGCATAGCCGAATGCTATCCTCTAAGTTTGCTGAATTTAGGAAACACAAAAATCTCATTGTTTGCCGAATTGTTCAGAGCAATTGTCTCCAACAAAAGTAGGCTACTTACCAATTGATTGATGTGCTGTCGGTGGATGCTTTCAACAGAACTCTGGCCTCTCGAACCGAAATGGAACCATCTCCATCCAAATCCGCGCACATAAACTGTTTTTTTGTCAGAAAATCTGAATCCATGGACGCTCTCAAAAGTTGCCTTGCCTCTCTGACCGTCAACTGTCCATCGCTGTTCAAGTCACCCTTCACGGCCACTGTCACTTCTGTGATGTCAACAGGTATTATATACTGGTAGCTCCCATCCTCCCCAGCAGATGCTTTCAATCGCACATAGTCTCCGGTTGCATTCACATAAGCTACTACACAAGCATTTTTGCTGAACAGAGTCAATGTTTTATCACCAGTTTCTGAAATGTTAAAATGAGATACAATCCCTTCTTTCAGCGATGTTTCTACAGTAATACCGTCATTGTAATACAATACTATTTTGTCTCCCTCAACGGTCACATATGAAACCGGCATCTCAACAATTTCAATGTCAAAAGTAATGCTTGCATTGTTCACAGTCACTGTCAAGGTTTGCTTTCCCAATATAGTATTGTCAAATCCAGAAATCATATCTGCTGTCAAATCTGTTTCCTCTGTGGTCCCTCCGTTATAGCGAAGCATTATCCTACCACCACTTACATCCAACATGTCTCTATCTACCACATAGGAAGTTTTGGTAGGTAACGTCGATAGTATAATTTCCGCAACAGAATCTTCAGCACCACACAGGGTGCAGATATGTTTTTCATTATAAGCGTGCTTTAGAGCAAAATTGATTGCCGTAACCCGTCTCAGCACGCCCGTTTTGTCAGATAGATACACATAACACATGTCGTTATCGTCATTGGGGCATATCACAAAGTCTATCTGATCTTTCTCTGCCGTTTTTCTGGCAATATACGCAATATTATCTTCGCTCGGAACACCACTGTCATCTGTCAGCGCATACAAGGTATACGTTTCCCCATCGATTACATCTTCACAGGTAACAGTATCCTTTTGGCAGTCCTGTAACTCTGCGGCAGCGGATTCCGTTGACGTATAAACCGCATAGGCACCGTTGACAAGAATCAGTTCCTGCGTTGCTGTGTCATGACCAATCGGATAGAAAACCAAAGAATAAGTCTTTTCCGGCACAAATTCAGGGAGTTCGATTTTCTCTCTTACACTACTATTTGCAGGCAGGTGAATAGACAATGTACTCAAGCCGATTTGCTGGCCGCTTTCATAAATGGCAATATAGGCCATATCCTCAATTCTGTCTGCGGCAGAATGGTTATATATCTCCAAGCTGACCGCATTTCCGCCGAGATCGAGCTGATACATTTTCGCTTCCAGGGCGGCCGCATAAACCGTTACAAGCACTTCCGCCTGCAGCCCGTCGATCTGTGCAGTAACAGTTGCCTGTCCCGGTGCCCTGGCATTCAGTCCTCCGTCTTCCGTTACTGTTACAATGTTCATATCGCTGGTGCTCCATTGGACCTTATGCGTAGCATTACCAGATACCGAAGCCGATACTGCATAGGTTTCTTCCACAACCATCGACAGCGATTCCGTATTCAACTCCAAGCCAGTAGCCGGCGTATAAATCGTTATAGTATGATTTTCTGTAATGCCGTCTTCTGAACTTGCGGAAAGAATCACCGTTCCCTCTGCCACACCAGTCACAACGCCATTTTCATCCACGGTTGCCACTGCTTCATTGGAGGACTTCCATGTGAGGCGTTGATTAGTTGCAATGATAGGATAAACTTTCGCAGATAGTTTTTCTGCGGCCCCAATTGCAAGTTCGCCTGCTCCCCAAACGTCAATACCTGTCACCGGTATGTACCCATCCTTTTCAATGGTAGCACCTGTGTCTGTTTTTAGGCCCTCCTCCATGTCATCAAGATTCAGTTCAAACCCTACGCCGCTGGTCAACTGAACATCCCGGAATGCCTTACCGCTAACTGTGCCATTTTCATCTGTTGTGACCACAGAAATGCTCATCGTGCCATCGCCATATGGAATAATCTTGGCATAATATGCATCTGAGTTGAGAACAAAGCACTTGGTTTCGTTGTTTTCGCCCAGTAAGTACATCGTCCCGTACTCGCTGGAGGGCAGCGCAGTGTCCTCACTGGACAAAGATGCTACCAGAGAGTTGGTGGCTGCATTATAAACCTCTACCATCACAGGGCATGATGTATTGAACTGGGTCGTTTTTTTGCTGCTGCACTCCGCACTGACATATCGGACCAGAGCGTTCTTCGCGGTATCTGCATCAAACTCCTGCGCATATTGCAAAAGCATGATGTAGTTTACAAGGTCGAACCGCAGTTGCCTGCATTTGTCTCGATACGTGTCCTCTCCCGATGTCAAAAAATATTTAAACCAGTTGCTGAGGACGGGGTCATCCTTCGAAATTCCACTATACAGCAAAGAGAACATGCTTTTCTTCGTTTGGTCAGGAAATCCCGTGTCATCAAACATTTGGTTATAAAAGTCCGGGTATTTATCTTGAATATAATAATCAGAGATAAAATAGAACGCAGCATTCATGTGTTTCGCACGCGTCTCCAGCTTGTTATACAGCTCAATAACCATCGGGAATGCGCCAATGCTGTTTCCAAGAAATGCACAAAGCTTCCCTGCCGTCATAGATGTGTCGATGTTGTCCCATGCGGTGCTTACCTCCTTCAAAATTTTGTTGTCACTATCCTTGAAGGTATCCCGCAGCAGGTCCACACCTAAGCGAACGATGACCTTGGCACTTGACAGACCGGTGTCTGTTTTTGCGAGATACACCGCTTTGCCTTCGGCCTTCAAGGTCTTTACCAGTGTGCTAAGATTTTTTGTAGCGTTCTTAAAATCAATATAATCTGCATATTGGGTCAGGCCCGCATAGGACTCTTGCGCTATGCTTGTATCAAGTGTTGCCTTCAGCAAAGGCTTTGCATAGGAATACACCGTTCCTCCGGCTGCATCGGCTGCGGTCAGCAGTGTTTGATAGGCCAAGGCCGCCGCGCTGGAGTAAAACGGGCTGCATTCACTTCTCTTCTTCAGATATTTGTTGATTTGCGGATACCAACTGATGATCTTCTCATACAGATCTGTCTCCTGACGAATTATATTTTGATTGATACCACCCTTGTACTCTGTAACCTCGCCCAGTGCATCGTCGATCCCTGTGGCAAACGGTCTCAGACTGTCAAAAAACAGAATATCCTCCAGAGCCTGCCGCACCGTTGTCTGCTTATCGTTCAGCAGCACTGTTGCCCCGTTCATATCTGTCACCGGCAGGTACATCGGCTGATCCAGAATGGCAAGCGCCTTCTCCTTGGTCAGATTACTGATTCCATTTTCTTTTGCCCAACGGAGCAAGATTTCGGCATACTGATCGTCGGTGCCGTCGGGGATGCCGGGCTTAGTGGGGTCATCTCGCCTCCAAAACAGGATCCCCTTTTTGGAATAATCCAAAACATCATCTTCATCTGCGTAGCTGCAAACATCAAACTCCCATTCCGTCTTATCGTTCAGGCCGAAAAAGTAAATTCCATCCTTTGTCTTAAAGGCCCGTGGAGTGATGGTCGCCGTATAGGCGCCGTCCTTCAGATTCCATTCGGAGATGTCAATGGTAACCTTTTTCCCATCAATAGAAATATTGCTCGCACTGGCAGTCGTTAGGTATTGCGCAACAATGTTGTCATCCCCATCCCGCAGGTCGATAGTTCCCAGGCCGAATTCGACTTCCTTATTGAACAGTATTTCAATCTTAGTATTGGGGCGGATCGTGGCGTGGTTGGGTGTGATCTTGACGATCCGGAGAAGATTATCCCGAGCCTCCATTCCCGGATCCCACGGACACTGGTCAAGGGTCTTGAAGGTGTAGCCATACTTTTCCGCATAATCCTGCGCCGTGGAGTCGATGTAGCCATAAATCGTGGTCTGTGTGGGAGAACCAAGGGTGTTTTTATCTTCATATATTTCGCACTCTGGATTCAGCATCGCAAGAGCTGTTAGATTATCACAACCATAGAATACTTTGGACCCCATACTATTCACGCTATTTGGAATCGTTATGCTCGTTAAGCTCTTGCAGCCATCAAATGCACCATTCTCAATGCTCGTTACACTATTCGGAATCGTCACGCTTGTCAAGCCGCTGCAGTCAGCGAATACCCCGATTCCAATGCTCGTCACGCTACTCGGTATCATCACACTCGTCATGCTGCTACAGCCACAGAATGCATTGGGCCCAATGCTCGTCACACTATTCGGAATCGTCACGTTCGTCAAGCCCGTGCAGTGATAGAAAGCATTGCGCCCAATACTGGTCACACTATTCGGAATCGTCACGCTCGTCAAGCCGCTGCAGCCATCGAATGCATATTTCCCAATGCTCGTCACGCTATTCGGTATCATCACACTCGAACCTGTGTAGCCACAGAATGCATTGGGCCCAATGCTCGTCACACCATCTGGAATCGCCAAATCTGTTACAAGTATGCCATTCACATACAGATTATGAGCACAATACAATGGATTTGCTGAACCATACAATCCAAAATTAATTTTACACCATGCCGCAATATCTGTTATATGCACCTCCTTTAGATTGTTGCAGTCCTCAAAAGCATAGCTCTCAATGCTTGTCACGCTATTCGGAACTGTCACGCTCGTCAAGCTGCTACAGCCACAGAATGCATTGGTCCCAATGCTCGTCACACCATCTGGAATCACCAAATCCGTTAGAAGTGTGCCATTTACATACAGATTATGGGCGTAATACAATGGGTTTGATGAATTAAACAATCCGAAATTAATTTTACACCATGTCGCAATATCTGTGATGTGCACCTCCTTTAGATTGTTGCAGTCCTCAAAAGCACTGTTCCCAATGCTCGTCACGCTATTCGGAATGGTCACACTTGTCAAGTTGCTACAGTGAATGAATGCACCGTTTCCAATGCTCGCCACGCCATCCGGGATCACCAAATCCGTTACAAGTGTGCCGTTCACATACAGATTATGAGCATAATACAATGGATTTGATTTGAATGATGGATACTCCTCAAAAACGATTTTACACCATGCCGCAATATCTGTTATATGCACCTCCCTAAGATTGTTGCAGTCGCCGAAAGCTTCGTCCTCAATGCTCGTCACGCTATTCGGAATCGTCACGCTTGTCAAGCTACTGCAGTTATAGAATACTCTGTACATAATACTGGTCACACTATTCGGAATCGTCACGCTCGTTAAGCTGCTGCAGTCAGAGAACGCATAGGGACGAATGCTGGTCACGCTATTCGGAATGGTCACACTCGTCAAGCTACTGCAACCACGGAATGCATAATTCCCGATGTGGGTCACACTATTCGGAATCGTCACGTTCGTCAAGCCCGTGCAGTGATAGAATGCACCGTTCTCAATGCTCGTTACACTATTCGGAATAATTACGCTCGTCAAGCTACTGCAACTACTGAATGCACCATGCTCAATGCTCGTCACGCCATTTGGTATCGTTACGCTTGTCAAGCTACTGCAGCCAGAGAATGCATATTCCCCAATGCTGGTCACGCTATTTTTTAGAATTACTTCTTTTATACTCGAGTAACTTGACGCCCATGGTGTTTTTTCTTGCCAGGTGTAATCCCACATATCCCCCGTTCCCGAAATCGTCAGCGTACCATCCGAGTCCAGCTCCCATGTTAGGTTGCTACCGCAGCTGCCGCTGGAAACGGTTTCCGCCGCCATTGCGCTCACGGGCAGCAGTGTCAGCAGTATGCATAGGCACAGCAGTGCACTAACAAGTCTTTTCATTTGCGTTCCTCCAAGATTATATATGTTTCTCAAGTGATCAGCGTCTGAGTGGAGCCAAAGAAGGCTATTCCACTTTTTCAGACCTTGCCGCACACGCCGCCGGACAGCAGCATGCGCGCGTCAAGGTTTCTATATTTCTAACCCCTCCTCAGCTTTTCCAGAATATCCAGGTATTCCTCCGGTAAGGTCAGCTGCGGTTGATCGGCGATTTTCCAGCCCAGCGGATCCGTGCTGCGGCGCACCTCCTCCAGCATATCCGGTATAGCCAGCAGCTTTTCCCGGCAAACCTGCGCGCTGGCGTCATCTCCCGACTGCCAATAAAACAGCATGGCCGTATACAGCTTTTGAAAATAGTCGCCGTATTCGGCAAGCGTATAACGGCTGCAGGCAATGGCCGACTCCTTCTCCTGCATCATGGCTCGTATATTCCCCGACGCATACGCTGCGTTGGCCTTGGCGTCATGGCCCAGCGCTGAGTATGGGCTGCACGCCAGCAGCTGGTCCGCCACCGCGTTCAGCTGCTCCGCGTCATCCAGGGTGGTAAGCTGTTTTTCCAGCGCCCGCGTGTAAAACGGCGTAACCCGTAAAGCGGCCTGTGCGTTGCCCGTCAAAAACAGGAGGTCCCCTATGCTGAGCCAGAAGCTCACAGCAAGAAAGCAGTAGGCCAGAAGTGTGACAGACATGGCTCCCGTTCTTCGAAGCCGGCAGCACTTCCCACCGTCTATTTGCAGCGCAGGCAGCAGCAGAAGCCAAATCGCCAAAAATTGCAGGTCAAAGTCAACCGGTGCATGCCCCAGCAGCACGACCAACAGCATACGCTGGCGCATGGATGCCGCCCGGCTGAAAATCCCGTGTATACCTGCGGCAACGCAAAGGCCAGCTGGGAGCCATCCCACGTCGATCAGCAGCTGCAGCAATTCATTGTGCACATAGGCCACGCTGTAAACACCGTGCTGGAAGCTTCCCTGCAAGGCATAATAGCCCATATAGCCTACGCCAAAGGGATGCTTCAAAATAACAGGAAGCAGGTCCTTTGCATACAGTATGCGTCCCAGCAAGGTACTGGAACCAGCCGCAGCCGGGTCGTAATGCTCACCCCCACTGAGGAAATATGTCAGCACGGCATACAGCCCTGCGGCTGCTGTCAGGCAGCAGAATAAGAGAAGAGCACGCTTCCCGCTGCGACTCACTATGCCAATTGCCGCCAGTACTGCCACCAGGAGCAACATAGCCCCGCGGCTGCCGCTTTCCAATACACCGAAAATCAGTAACGCGCAGAGGGTATATTCGCACCAGGAGCGATTCTGCTGTGTGCAAACCAGCACCAGTGCGGCAATCAGAAACACCGCGAAGGTATTCGGATATTCAAAAAAACCGGCCAGACGCTGATTCACCAGAACCATATCCTGCAGGCCGGGGATCTTTCCCATCAGAAAACTCAGCAATACCATTTCCCCCGCTCCCCAGGGAAGCAGTGCGTAAACGGAATCGCGTTCTCCCGGAGCAACTTGTAACAGGGCCAATACATACAAAAGCAACGGAAATGTGTGTACAAAGCCAAACGGAGCCATTCCCTTGTCTGCGGCCCAGGTCACGCTGCACGCATAGGCCAGCGGCAGCAGCAAAATCGCCACAGTTGATAAATTCCAGCGGAACGTGAGCTGACCGTTTCTTTTGAATGCAGACGCGATGTACCAAACCAGGTAAATACCTACCGGAACAGCGGCAAATGAATAAAAACCGCCGGAGGCAAAGGGAAGTACGAATCCCAGCCATGCCAGCGGTTTTGCATCGTCCGGCACGGCGGCCTTCCGCCTATGCAGAATAAGCCACCCCAGAACACCGTTTACCAGGCAGATCGCCCCATACAGCAGGAGCTTGCGGGCAAGGGGGCCGAGCAATGTCTGAAACAGCATAATTTCCTCCGAAATCTGAAAATACAGAAAGGGAACACCCAGATCAGGGCTTTTGCACTGGGTGTTCCCTTTTCCGCTATCTTGGAAACCCAACGATTTCCTTACTGCGTTATGTTATACGGTGTGCTTTTTCTTGTTCAGCACCACTGCCCCGCCCATCGTTGCCAGGACGGCCATGGCGGCATAGAGGACTACGCCGGCATCTCCGGTTTTCGGAGTCGTGGGTTGATCGGGCTTGGCGGGTTGATCGGGCTCGCCGGTCGCGGGAATGGTCTCTGTGCGGGTCACACCGCAGATGGCGCAAGTGAAGGTTTTTTCGCCCGTCTCTGCTGCAGTGGCCTCCTTGGTGATCTTCCCCTCATCCCAATGGTGACCGGTGGCGGGGATCGTCACATCAGCAGCCTCTTTTTCACCGACCTCATCAGTGAAGTTCTTCTGGCAGCGAGCACAGCTCCAGTATTCCGTGTTGCCATCTTCGGTGCAGGTGGCAGCCTTGGCGGCATGGTGGGTCATGTCGTGGCCCAGGGCTTCGATAACCTGACCGTCAGCGATCTTTTTACTGCAGTCCAGGCACCAGGTATCGCCGCTGTAGCCGTCCTCGGTGCAGGTGGCATCCCTCTGACCCCGCACTTCGGTGTTTCCGGCATGATTGTCGGGGTCCACCGGCAACGTTACATTCTGCACCTCACGGGTACCGGCCTCGTCAACGAAGCTCTTCTGGCAGCGGGCACAGGTCCAGTATTCGATGTTGCCCTCTGCAACACAGGTGGCAGCCTTAGCGGCATGGTGGGTCATGTCATGACCAAGAGCCTCAAGGACTTCCTCCTCCGTGGCCTGGCAGCGCAGGCAGGTATGATGTCTCAGGCCCTTTTCCGTGCAGGTGGCAGCCGTGTCCTCGATCCACTGATCCCAATCGTGGCCCAGAGCAGGAGCCACCAGAGACGTCAGCTCCAGTGCACCGGCAGCATCGCTGTAATCCTTGCCGCACTTGGTGCAGTGCCAATACTCTACGGTACCATCGTTCGTGCAGGTGGCGGGCACAGCGTCATGATGGATCATGTTGTGGGTGTGATCCAGCTTGGGAATCTCCACGCCCTCCTTGGCATACTGGCAGACGGTGCACTCCTCATGCTTCATGCCGGTGCTTTCCTCGGTGGGCTCTCTGTCGATTACCCACTGGAAGTCATGAGCGGCCACATCCGTCTTGCTGCCGCAGTCGCAGGCGTGCCAATGATTTTCCGCGTCACTGGACCAATTCTTGCTGTAGTTGTGGCCCTGGGCGGGCAGAATGGTGTCCGCCTCTGTGATCTCCTTGGTGCAGGCCTGATCGCTGAAGAACTTGCCGCAGCGGGCGCAGGTCCAATACTCGATGTTGCCGTTTTCCTCGTGGGTAGGCTCCACGCGATCATGGTGCCGGCTGTCGTGGCCCAGGGCATCGACAACGGGGATCGCATCAATGGCGTTGCCATCCTTATCCAGCATCTGGCCGCAGGCATCGCAGGTGTAGTACACCTCGCTGCCCGGCTCAGTGCAGGTAGCGGCAACAGCCGGATGCTCCGTTTTCGCGGTGTGGGGGCATGTAATGGTCAGTGTGGCAGTGGCTACCGCCGTATCTTCCCAGTACTCATCGTTGCCCTGGAAAATATCCGCTGTGATCAGAAGGGTCTTCAGGCCAAGCGTATACGTTCCCGCAGGCGTGTTTGCCGGGATGGTGAAGGTGATGTCGCAGATGTGGTCTGTCTCGTAGTTGTCCGGGGTAAAGGACATCCACGCGACCTTACCGCTGCCGATCTGGAAACCGGGCAGGTCCTGCGACGAGACAGCGGTTCCCTTGATGCCGCCTTCCTCGACGACGTTGGCCTCAAAGGAGTCCAGGGTGATCTTCTGATTGACCTTGATGGAGACGATGACGGTCTGTTCCTGATCGGACACATAGACAGTCGGCTTGTCCAACTCAGCCGAGAAGACGGCCCCTCGGTTGTTGCTTTCGTTGGCCGCCAGTGCCGGCACGCAGAGCGAAACGCTCAGCAGTACCACCAGCAGCAATGCCAACAATCGCTTGCTCAGGTGTTTCATGCTGTGATCTTCCTTTCTGTTATTTTCCAACACGCTTTCCGCGTGTGTTGGACAGTTTTACATGGGTGGAAGCTGCCGCTCACCACTTCACAGCGGCACTGTTGGTGACGGCGGAGAGGATCTGCCGGGCTTCCATGGCGCTGATCTTCCCGTCGCCATTGAGGTCGGCGCAGAGCATTTGCAGAGCGTCCAGACTGTCGGCGCGGGTAACGGCTGTCATGACCTGACGGGCCTCCTTGGCCGTAAGCTTGCCATCGCCGTCCAGGTCGCCGCGCACTGCCACAGTGACCTCCGACACACCCTCAGGCAGGGTATAGCTGTAGCTGCCATCGGCGTTGGCGGTGGGCGTCAGGCGGACGTAGTTCCCATCCGCATCCTTATACGCCGCCACGCAGGCTCGGTC
>OMAO01001187.1_pt1 | contig 10410 bp, 10 predicted proteins | sample 1644641 | NCBI WGS metagenome assembly OMAO01 (sample SAMEA103958120, study PRJEB25191) | human gut metagenome | biome: human-associated habitat [ENVO:00009003]; feature: intestine environment [ENVO:2100002]; material: feces | place: Germany | collected 2013/2015
GACGAGCTGGAGCAGGCCCTGCTCTCCATAAGAGGGGAGGCGGGCGTATGCTGAGAGATATCACCCTGGGCCAGTTTTTCCCGGGCAATACCTTCATCCACCGGCTGGACCCCCGCACCAAGCTCCTGGCGGTGATCCTGTACATTGTGGCCCTGTTCAACGCCCAGGGGGTGGTGACCTACGCCATCGTGGCGGCGTTGCTGGCCCTGTGCATCATTGTTTCCCGGGTGCCCTTCCGGTCCCTGACCCGAGGCCTGAAGCCCATCTGGGTCATCGTGGCCTTCACGGCCATTATGAACCTGTTCTTCACCAGCGGTACCCCCCTGGGCACCGGCTGGCTGCTGAGCCATATCTCCCAGGAGGGTCTGCGCTCCGCCATCTTCATGGTGCTGCGGATCGTGATGCTCATCATGGGCACCTTCCTGCTGACCTACACCACCAGCCCCATCTCCCTGACGGACGGACTGGAGAGTCTGCTATCCCCCCTGAAGAAGCTGCGCCTGCCCGTCCACGAGCTGGCCATGATGATGTCCATCGCCCTGCGCTTTATCCCCACCCTCATCGAGGAGACGGACAAGATCATGTCCGCCCAGAAGGCCAGGGGCGCGGACTTTGAATCCGGCAATATCTTCCAGCGGGCCAAGGCCCTGGTGCCTATCCTGGTGCCCCTGTTCATCAGCGCCTTCCGCCGGGCCGACGAGCTGGCCACGGCCATGGAGTGCCGCTGCTACCACGGCGGCGAAGGCCGCACCGCCCTTCATGTGCTGCACTTCCGCCCGGCGGACCTGTGGGTCCTGGCGGGGTTTGCGGCCCTGACGGCGGGGGTCATCGCCCTGGGGCGGCTGGGAATCTGAAAGAGGTACGCTATGCGCAACATCGCACTGATCCTGATGTACAACGGCACCGCCTACCACGGATGGCAGGTGCAGAAAACCGAGGTCACCGTGGCCCAGACCCTGGAGCGGGGCCTGTCCATGGTGTGCGGCGAGCCCATCAAGTGCACCGGCTGCGGCCGCACCGACGCCGGGGTCCACGCCGAGCACTATGTGGCCAATTTCCGCACCAATTCCCGTATTCCCGTGGACCGGCTGCCCTTTGCCGTCAACACCCACATTCCCGAGGACATCGTGGTGAAGGCGGCCTATGAGGTGGCGGAGGATTTCAACGCCATCGGCTCCTGCATCCGCAAGGAGTATACCTATCGCATCTACAATTCCCGGGTGAAGAACCCGTTTTATGTGAACAGGGCGTATTTTTATCCCAAGCGCCTGGACGAGGAGGTCATGGACCGGGCGGCCCGGATGTTCGAGGGGACCCACGATTTCGCCGCCGTGCGCAGCGTGCGCACCAACGTCCGTAGTACCGTCCGCACCATCTACTACTGCCGGGTCCGGCGGCAGGGGGACCTTTTGGAATTGAAGGTCTGCGCCAACGGCTTTCTGTATAATATGGTACGGGCCATCACCGGCACGGTGCTCTACGCGGCGGAGGGGAAGCTGACGCCGGAGGAGATCCCTGTGATCCTGGACAGCGGCAACCGTACCCTGGCCGGGCCCACCGCCCCGCCGGGAGGTCTGTACCTGACAAGGGTGTGGTATGAAGATGAAAGACTCAACGGACCGAATGGAATTTGACCGGGGCAACCCCCAGGAGGAGGCGCCCCGCCGGGTGCAGCACCGGAAGCGGCCGGAATTGAAGCCCATATGGTTTGCGGCGGTGGCCGTGGTGCTGCTGGCGGTGGTGCTCATCGCCGCCCTGACGGATACCACCGCCTTCGACGGGCTGCGCCGCAGCGTGACCTATGCCCGGGCCAAAAAGGACGAGACCGGCTGCGCCCAGCTGTACCACTACGCCGCCGACCGCACCAGCCGCTTCGCCTCTCTGGACGGCAGCCTGGCCATCGTCACCAACAGCCAGCTGCTGGTGATGCAGGAGGACGGCCAGGTGGTCTGCAACGAGACTGTAAAGTGGACTTCCTGTACAGTGACCGGAACCGGCAGTCTGGCCGCCGCATACGACATCGGCGGCAGCGACGTGTATATCCTCAATGCCCAGGGTCTGGTCCGCAAAATCACCTGCGGCGGCGAGATTTTCTCCGTTTCCCTGACCCGGGAGGGCCGCCTGGCGGTGACGCTCAACGAGCGGGGCTACAAGGCCGCCGTGGAGGTATACGACGAGGATGGTGTAAAGGAGTTTGCCTTTCACTCTGCCGACAGCTTCCTGATGACCTCCTCCGTGTCCCGGGACGGCAAGGAGATGGCCGCCGTCACCATGGGCCAGTCCCAGGGCTCCTTCACCAGCAGCATCGTCCTGTATAAGCTGGACCGGCAGGAGGCCTACGCCACCTGCGACCTGGCCGGCGTGGCGGTGTATGACCTGGGGCTGGTAGGCAAGCGCTACTGCGCCGTGGCGGAGGACAGCCTGCATTTCATCGACCAGAAGGGCCGGGCCGCCGCCTCCTACGACTACAACGGCGGCGTTCTGCGTCGGTGCAGCCTGGGCGGCGACGGCTATGCCGCCGTGCTGCTGGGCCGGTACAAGGTGGGCAGCCAGCTGCGTCTGGTGACGGTGAACAGCGATGGCAAGGAGCTGGGGTCCCTGGACCTGGACGGCGATGTGCTGAGCATGTCCGCCTGCGGCCGGTATGTGGCGGTGCTGTTTGCCGACCGGCTGGTGATCTATAACAAGAGCCTCAGGGAGTACGCCACCCTGCAGGGTGTCAGCAGCGCCGGGGATGTGCTCATGCGTAGCGACGGCTCTGCGGTGCTGGCCGGCTCTGCCGCCGCCAGCGTGTTCCTGCCCTGATAACAGAAAGGAGAATGCTTATGTCCGTAATTGCCGATATCCTGGTGCTGGCGGCGCTGATCGTCGCTGCCGTGGTGGGGGCCAGGAGAGGTCTGCTGAAAAGCCTGGCAGGGCTGCTGATCGTTGTGGTGTCCCTGCTGGGAGCCGCCTGGGCCGCCGACCACCTGTCCGAGCCTGTCATGCGGTGGGTGGAACCCCGGGTGACCCAGCGTGTGGAGCAGATTGTGCAGAACAGCCAGCCTGCCGACGCCAGCCAGATGCTCCAGGCCCTCAGCTTCCGGGGCGACGGCCTGCAGAAAATGCTGAACAACGTCCAGCAGCAGGTGCAGGAAACAGGGGAGACCCTGATCCGGGCCGTGGTCCTCAGCGTGACCAGGTCTGTGGCCGACACGGTGGTGTATGCGGTGTCGTTCCTGCTGCTGTCGCTGGTGCTGGGGCTTTTGATGAAGCCTCTGAACGCTCTGGTCACCAATCTGCCCCTGATCAGCACTCTCAACAGCCTGGGCGGCGCGGTCCTGTGCCTGGCGGGCTGCGGACTGCTGCTGTTTGCGGTGGTGTGGGCCATGCAGCGCTTCGGCTGGCTCCTGACCCCGGAGCTCATCGACAGCACCATCCTGCTGAGATTCTTCGCAAACCTGACGCCGCTGGGCCTTTCGGCGGTGCTGTGAACAATTTACCCAGATAACGGAGGGAAACCATGCAACCGACTCTTTGTTCCAAATGTAAGAAAAATGTGGCCGTGGTCTTTATTTCCCGGCAGAATGAAAAGGGCGAAATGGTCAACGAGGGCCTGTGCCTGAAGTGTGCCGCCCAGCTGGGCCTGCCCCAGGTGGAGGAGATGATGAAGCGAATGGGCATCTCTCCGGAGGACCTGGAGAACATCAACAACGAGATGATGCAGGCCTTCGGCGGGGCCGAGGAGCTCAGCGACATGCCTGCCCCCCAGGATGAGGACGACGAGGACGACGGCGAAAGCGGCAAGACCGCCACCTTCCCGTTCCTGAACCGCCTGTTCGGCGGCAGCAATCCCCCGGCGGAGAAGTCCGACGCCCCCTCCGGCCGGGAGGAGGCCCCCAAGGGCCGCAAGGCCGATAAAAAGCACAAGTACCTGGACAGCTACTGCATCAATCTCAGCCAGCGGGCCCGGGACGGCAAGCTGGACGCGGTCATCGGCCGGGAGGAGGAGATTCAGCGGGTGGTGCAGATTCTGAACCGCCGCCAGAAGAACAACCCCTGCCTCATCGGTGAGCCCGGTGTGGGCAAAACCGCCATTGCCGAGGGCCTGGCCCAGCGCATCGCCGCCGGGGACGTGCCCTTCAAGCTGCGGGATAAGCAGGTGTACCTGCTGGACCTGACGGCGCTGGTGGCGGGCACCCAGTTCCGGGGCCAGTTTGAAAGCCGCATGAAGGGCCTCATCGAGGAGATCCGCAAGCTGGGGAACATCATCCTGGTGATTGACGAGGTCCACAACATCGTGGGCGCCGGCGACGCCGAGGGTAGCATGAACGCCGCCAATATCCTCAAGCCCGCCCTGTCCCGGGGCGAGATTCAGGTCATCGGCGCCACCACCTTCAACGAATACCGCAAGCATATTGAAAAGGACACCGCCCTGGAGCGCCGCTTCCAGCCGGTGACCGTCAACGAGCCCAGCCTGGAGGATACCCTGAAAATTCTCCAGGGCATCGCCCATTACTATGAGAATTACCACGGCGTCTCTATCCCCCAGGGGGTGCTGCGCCAGGCGGTGGTGCTGTCCGAGCGGTACATCACCGACCGCTTCCTGCCGGACAAGGCCATCGACCTGATCGACGAGGCCTGCTCCGATATGAACCTTCACGACCCGGATATCAACCGCCGGATGGAGGTCAAGCGGGACCTGGAAAACGTCACCTTCGAGCGGGAGAACCTCATGTCCGCCCAGCCGGCGGAGGGTCAGGAGTTCACCCAGGAGGAGCTGGACGCCCGCTATGCCCGCATTGCCCAGCTCCGCAGCCAGGAGCTGCGGCTGCAGCAGGAGCTTTCCGACCTGGAGGCCAAGGGTATGCCCCAGCTGACCATGGACAACATCGCCCGGGTCATCGAGATGTGGACCAAGATTCCCGCCAGCAAGATCAAGGAAGAGGAGTTCAAGCGCCTGTCCCAGCTGGAGGACCGGCTGAAGCAGCACATTGTGGGCCAGGACGAGGCGGTTTCCGCCGTGTCCGCCGCCATCCGCCGCAGCCGCGTGGGCATTTCCCCCAAGCACAAGCCCGTCAGCTTCATTTTCGTGGGTAGCACCGGCGTTGGCAAGACGGAGCTGGTGAAGCAGCTGGCCGCCGACCTGTTCAACACCCCGGACGCCCTGATCCGCCTGGATATGTCGGAGTTCATGGAGAAGCATTCTGTTTCCCGTCTGGTTGGTTCACCTCCGGGCTATGTGGGCTATGACGAGGCGGGGCAGCTGACGGAAAAGATCCGCCGCAAGCCCTATTCCGTCATCCTGTTTGACGAGATCGAGAAGGCCCACCCGGACGTGCTGAACATCCTGCTGCAGATTCTGGACGACGGCGAGGTCACCGACGCCCACGGCCGCAAGGTGAACTTTGAGAACACCGTCATCGTCATGACCTCCAACGCCGGGTCCGACAAGGCCACCGGGTCCGTGGGCTTTGGCCGCAGCGCCGATGACCAGGGCCGGGAGCGCACCATGAAGGCCCTGCGGGAGTTCCTGCGTCCGGAGTTTATCAACCGGGTGGACGAGATCGTCTATTTCCACCAGCTGACGGAGGAGAACTTCGCCGCCATCGCCCGGATCATGCTGGATGAGCTCCAGGCCTCCCTGAAGGAGAAGGGCTACAGCTTCAGCTATGACGACGCGCTGGTTTCCCACCTGGTGCACTCCTCCTATTCCGCCGCCTACGGGGCCAGGAATCTGCGCCGCTGCATCCAGAAGGAGCTGGAGGACCCCATGGCGGCCCGGATCATCGACAGCTTCGAGCACCCCATCACCCAGTTGCGGGCCACGGCAGAGGACGGTAAGGTGCGGCTGGATACGCTGTAAGGAGGGCGGTTTCATGCTGTTTCGCAAGGATATCGAGCCCCGCTGCGCCTACTGCACCCAGGGGGTCCGCATCAACGAGACCCAGGTGGCCTGCGTGAAAAGGGGCATTGTGGCGGCGGAGAATCGCTGCTTCCGCTTCCGGTATGACCCCCTGAAGCGGGTGCCGCCCCGTCCGGCCCAGCTGTCCACCGACGGGCTGAAAGAGGAAGATTTCAGTCTATAAAACCCACAAAAATACACAAAAGAGGGGAAATATCATGACAACCGTTTGGGCCGTGTATTTCAGCGGCACCGGAACCACGGAGCGCACGGTAACGCACATTGCCGGGGAGCTTGCCCGGCTGCTGGCGGCGCCCTGCCGCAGTCTGGACTTCACCCGGCCCCAGGTCCGGCAGCAGGAGCTGAATTTCTGCCAATCGGACCTGGTGGTGCTGGGAACGCCGGTATACGCCGGGCGGGTGCCCAATGTGCTGCTGCCGTTCCTGCGGGAAAAGGTCCGGGGCAGGGGAGCGCTGGCGGTGCCGGTGGTGCTGTTCGGCAACCGGAACTATGACGACGCCCTCATAGAGCTGCGGGACATCCTCCAGGAGGACGGCTTCCGCTGCGTGGCGGCCGGAGCCTTCGTGGGGGAGCACAGTTTTTCCCGCACCCTGGGGGCGGGCCGCCCGGACGATGGGGACATGGCGGGACAAGCCGCTTTTGCCCGGGAAATCTGCGAGAAATTGGCGGGACAAGCCGGGACGGAAATGGCCCCCGTATCGGTCCGGGGCGAAACGCCCATCCGCCCCTATTACACCCCCCGGGACCGCCACGGAAACCCCATCAACATCCTGAAGGTGAAGCCGAAAACGGACCCGGACAGGTGCGGCGGCTGCGGCCTGTGCGCGGAGCTGTGTCCCATGGGCTCCATCGACCCGGCGGACGTGTCCCAGGTCAGGGGCATCTGCATCAAGTGCTGCGCCTGCGTCAAAAAATGCCCCTCCGGGGCCAAGTACTTTGACGACCCGGGATACCTGTTCCACCAGCACGAGCTGGAGGACGTCTATACCCGACGGGCGGAAAACGAATGGTTTGTGTAAGCGATTTTCCATAAAATACAGAAAGAGGCGTGACCGTGGGTCACGCCTCTTTCTGTAAAGTAATACCGCTTTTCAGCTGGCTGTTTTCCTTGTCAATCGGCTATTTCGGTGGGTCAATCCTGCTCCCAAAAGGCCCGGATGAACGCCTCCATGGTCTCGGCGGTTTTCTCCACGCCCAGCACGCCGGTGTTCACCGTCAGGTCATAGCAGGAGCTGTGACCCCAGAATTGCCCGGTATGGTGGTGATAGTAGACCCTGCGGTGCCGGTCTGTCTTAGCCACCAGCAGGGCGGCCTTTTTCTTGGACAGATTGTGCCGCTGCTCAATGCGGCGGATTCGCAGGCCCAGGTCCGCCCGGCAGAAGATCCGTAGCAGGCCCGGCCGCCCGGCCAGGGCATAGTCGGCGCAGCGGCCCACAAAAATGACGGACTCGCCGCTGTCGGCGATCTGGCGGATCATATCGAACTGACGCTGGGCCACGTTGTGGGGGATGGAGTTGTCAAACTCGTTGATCCTGCGGCTGAGGATCCGGTTCACCGGCCGCTCGTCGTATTCCTGGGCCAGACGCTGCATTTCCGGGTCATTTTTCCATAGCTCGTCGATCAGCTCCCGGTCCAGCATCCGGATGCCCAGCCGCTGGCTCAGCAGGGCTGCCAGGTCATGCCCGCCGCTGCCGTATTCGCGTCCAATGGTAATCAGTATCTGCTTTTTCATACGAAAGCACCCTTTCTGCTCTCCATCAACAGCTTGGATTTGTTTATATTATACTACCGTTTCCATTGGTTGTCACCACTTTTTTGCAAAAACCTTACAGCATCAAGGAAGTGTATAAAAAATCTCCCCCGCAGCAAAGCGCCGCAGGGGAGAGCGGATTATTTCACGGAGCCGTCGGCGTTGAACAAAGGCAGGGGAGCCAGGAACCTGATGTCGTGGCGCTTGGCGGCGTCGCCCTCGGCCAGAACGGCGATGCGGCCCACCACGGTGCCGCCGGCCAGGGCCACCAGATCCTCCATGGCCTTCAGGCTGCCGCCGGTGGAGATCACGTCGTCCATCAGCACGATGCGCTTGCCGCGGATCAGGTCCGCGTCATCCCGGCCCAGATACAGCTTCTGGGTGCCGGCGGTGGTGATGGACTGATCCTCCACGTGGATGGGGTCGGGCATATAGGCCTTGGGCCCCTTCCGGGCGATAAAATACTTCTTGGCCCCGGACTGGCGGGCCATCTCGTGGATCAGGGGAATGCTCTTGGCCTCTGCGGTAAACAGATAGTCATAGCTGCCCGGCTCCAGCAGCTTCAGCAGCTCCCGGCCGCAGGCCTCGGTCAGCTCGGCATCGCCGAAGCAGATGAACGCGCCGATATACAGATCGTCGGTGACCTTGCAGATGGGCAGCTCCCGCTGAAGCCCGGCCACGGTCATGGAATAAGTGGACATAACAAAATCTCCATTCTGCCGCATGAGGGAGGGAAAACGCTGCGGCTGTCGTTTTTCAGCGAACGACCCGCCTTTTCCGGAAAAAAGACGGGTGTCCTGTCGACTCTATTATAAAGGAAATATTGTAAATGTCAATACAAAAACTGCCGGACGGGAATTTTGCACACGAAAGAGTTCATATCCCGAAATTGTGAAATAATCGTCAATTTGCCGGAATCCATAATTTGCAGCGGCCGGTGGGTGCAAATTATGAACTGTGCAATTTTTACAAAGTGCACAAAAAAAGACGGAAAGATTTTACGGTCGCGAGGGACGATTTTCGGAATAACCCCCTTGAGTATTTGCCGGAATGGTGTTATTATCAGAACGGATGGGGGTATGAGCAAATTTCATCCACCCATTCGATTTTGAACAATCTTGGAACAATTTTTGAGGAGGCAATTATTATGAATGCTTATCTGGCCAGCGTTCTGGAGAACGTCAGAACCAAGCATGGCAACGAGCCCGAGTTCGTGCAGACCGTGGAGGAAGTCCTGTCCTCTCTGGAGCCTGTCATCGAGAAGCACCCCGAGTATGAGAAGGTCGACCTGCTGAACCGCATGGTCGAGCCCGAGCGTATGTTCACCTTCCGCGTTGTGTGGTGCGACGACAACGGCCAGTGGCACACCAACCGCGGCTGGCGTTGCCAGTTCAACGGCGCCATCGGCCCCTACAAGGGCGGCCTGCGCTTCCAGAAGAACGTGTATGAGGGCATCATCAAGTTCCTGGGCTTCGAGCAGACCTTCAAGAACAGCCTGACCGGCCTCCCCATCGGCGGTGCCAAGGGCGGTTCCGACTTTGATCCCGCCGGCAAGTCCGACGCCGAGGTCATGCGTTTCTGCCAGAGCTTCATGACGGCTCTGTATCGCTACATCGGGCCCGACATCGACGTTCCCGCCGGTGATATGGGCGTGGGCGGCCGCGAGATCGGCTACCTGTATGGCCAGTACCGCCGCCTGAAGGGCGTGTGGGAGAACGGCGTGCTCACCGGCAAGGGCCTGAGCTACGGCGGCTCCCTGATCCGTCCCGAGGCCACCGGCTACGGCGCTATCTACTATCTGCAGGAAGTGCTCAAGCACGAGAATGACACCATCGAGGGCAAGAAGATCGCCATCTCCGGCTACGGCAACGTGGGCTGGGGCATCATGAAGAAGGCCGCCCAGCTGGGCGCCGCCGTCACCTACTTTGCCGGTCCCGACGGTTACGTTCACGATCCCGACGGTGTCATCACCGACGAGAAGCTGAACTTCATCCTGGAAATGCGCGCCAAGGATCCCATGCACTGCAAGCCCTACGCCGACAAGTTCGGCTGCGAGTTCGTGGCTGGCGAGAAGTGCTGGGGCGTCAAGGATGTTGACGTGTATATGCCCGCCGCCATGCAGAACGACGTCCGCATGGAGTCCGCTGAGAAGATCGCTGCCTCCGGCGTGAAGTATTACATTGAGGTGGCCAATATGCCCACCACCAACGATGCTCTGAACTTCCTGCGTCAGCAGAAGGGCATCATTGTGGCTCCCTCCAAGGCCGTTAACGCCGGCGGCGTGGGCGTCTCCGCTCTGGAGATGGCTCAGAACTCCGAGCGCCTGGTCTGGACCGCCGAGGAAGTCGATGCTCAGCTGCACAAGATGATGAAGACCATCCACAAGGAATCCGCCGATGCCGCTGCCGAGTACGGCCTGGGCTATGACCTGGTGGCTGGCGCCAACATCGCCGGCTTCAAGAAGGTCGCCGAGGCTATGATGGAGCAGGGCTGCTTCTAAGCCGAACGCCAGAACCGTTTGAATCAACCGGGACCCCGCAGAATTGCGGGGTCCCGGTTTTTTGTCAGACAGAAATCCGCAGCGCCCAGCGCTGCGGATTTCAGAGTCTGTCAAAAGAGCCTCGCAGAGTTTGCCGCCCGCAGGCGGCAAAGCAAATGTAATCCGTTTTTTGCGGCGGCGTGTACGTCGCAAAAAACACTTCTCATACTGATTCCTGATTAAAAAATTTAATCAGGAATCCCGTGCGCTACGCGC
>OMAO01001189.1_pt1 | contig 10406 bp, 10 predicted proteins | sample 1644641 | NCBI WGS metagenome assembly OMAO01 (sample SAMEA103958120, study PRJEB25191) | human gut metagenome | biome: human-associated habitat [ENVO:00009003]; feature: intestine environment [ENVO:2100002]; material: feces | place: Germany | collected 2013/2015
TGACCACCTGAAAGTTTTACTCCTCTTTCCCCAACATACGTGTCTAATCCATCGGGAAGTTCTTGAATATATTCCCAAATATTGGCTTTTATTGCAGCATCAATAATCTCATCCTCACTTGCATCAATTTTACCATAAGCAATATTTTCTCTAATGGTTCCTGCAAACAAATAAACATCTTGTTGAACAATCCCAATATTTTTTCTTAAAGAAAATCGACTATACTTTTTAATATCGATATGATCTATTTCGATTTGACCACTATTGATTTCATAAAATCTTGGCAAAAGATGACAAATGGTTGTTTTTCCTCCCCCTGATGGTCCTACTAAAGCCACAGTTGTGCCTTTATTTATTTTAAAAGTTAGATGTGATAATACCAAACTATCATAACAATCCGATTCATTATTTACATAACTAAAACTAACATCATTAAAACTTATTTCTTCTTTAATATCATCTAAATCTATTGCATCAGGATTATCTTCTTCCTTTTTATAATTTAAGACTTCCATAAATCTTGCAAAACCAGTCATGCCACTTTGAATTTGTTCAAAGATTGAAATAATTGTTCTAATTGTGCTAATTATCCTTGGGGATTTTTATTCTCCCCCGAGGATAATTTTATTGTTACTGCGGTATATTCACCGCGCCTACCAATTTATAGACAATCTTTACTTCCTGCACTCTCTGCCCGTTTATCCTTTCAGGCTTGCCGATGTATATCTTATCTATAAAACTATTCAGAATTTCAGGCGTTAATTCGGCTACTTCGGTATAACTTCGTACCAACGATATAAACTTTGCAATGCTATTTGCGGTTTCCTCGGCCGTCTGCAAACTTGTTCTCAATTTTACCGCTTTGTCTTTCAGCTCCGCTTGCTCCGTTTCATAATTCTTGGCAAGAAGCTCAAACCGTTCTTCCGGCATTAAGCCGCAGACCTTTTCCTCATAGAGTTTTACGATAATTTTCTCTATTTCCGAAAGTCTGTTCTCCGTCTTTTTCAATTCATTCCTTGCCGATGATTGCAGCCTTGCACTCTCTTTCCGGGAACATTTACGAAAGTCATCAACAAACTCTTCTTCATACTGTCTGACATACCTGCAAACCTTGCGAATATCAGCAAGTACGATTTGTTCGAGAGCATTCACTTTGATAGCATGTTCCGTACAGAGATTTTTCTTCTTTTTACGGTATGTCGAACAAATGAAAGCATCTTTTCGCCTATCCTCCTTTCTTCTTCGGATCGTCATTTTTCCGCCGCAATCCGCACAATATAAAAGCCCGGAAAAAATATTGACTTCATTGAACTTCGTATATGCCCGTTTCGTTCCGCGCATTTTCTGTACCGTTTCAAAGGTTTCTTTGTCTATGATCGCTTCCTGTGTTCCCTCGAATACTGCCCAATCTTCCTTACTTTGTATCCATTGTTTCTTATTCTTAAATGATTTGCGTTTTGTCTTAAAATTTACCGTACTGCCGGTGTACTCATAATTAGAAAGGATATACTCTACGGAAATCCTGCTCCATATTTCGGGATAGGTTGCCGCTTTATAATGCTTGATTCCTCTGTTCTCGGCATATAGCTTCGGCGTTTCAATCCCCTCTTCAGTCAGTTTGCGGGCGATACCGCCCATCGTATTTCCGTCGAGATACATACGGAATATCTTTTTTACGATTTGCGCGGCTTCTTGGTCTATGATCCACTTTTCTTTATCGTTTGGATCTTTCTTATACCCGAACGGCGGTATCACGCTTAAATGCTTCCCTGAATTTCCTTTAGCTTTCAGAACACTGCGGATTTTTTTACTCGTATCTTTGGCATACCATTCGTTAATGATATTCCGAAAGGGTGTAAAATCGTTATCCGCTTGGTTCTCGCTATCCACGTTATCGTTGATAGCTATAAAACGTATATCCATCTTCGGCAGCATTATCTCGGTATAGTATCCCACCATGATATAGTCACGCCCGAACCTCGACATGTCTTTCACGATAACCGTTTTAATAAGACCGGCTTGCGCATCTGCCATCATCCTTTGAAAATCAGGTCTGTCGAAATTCGTTCCGCTGTATCCGTCATCCACATAAAATCGCGTGTTTGTAAATCCGTATTTTTCCGCATAGGCAGACAGTATCTCCTTTTGATGTACGATACTGTTACTGTCCCCGTTTAACTCATCGTCCCGGCTTAACCGACAATAAAGCGCTGTTAATTTTTCACCTCCATTCTTTTTATTTCCTATCATAGCTATTTGTGGTCCTAACATACTTTTCTTCCTCCGTCAGGTTCCAAACAGCAAATTCGTTCTTTGTTGTTTTGTACTAACCGACGTATCACGTCATAAGGCGTTTCCTTTGCGCAACTTATTTCTTCCGCAAACACCTTATAGATCATGCCGTCGATTGTCATTACTTCTATCCTTCCATTTTTGTTTTCTTGTTGTTTCAATTCTCCTTATCATTTTTGTGTTTTATGTAGGTCGCTCAGCTTGGATTTCTGTCTTACTATTTTTGCCTTACAGGACTTTTCTTATTATCCATCACTTACCGACTACTCTCCGTCGCCTTGCAGTTCCTTTGTTTCCTTCTTTCCTTCTCCCGTTCCGCGCCCATAACGGAAAGATGAGCGCGGTTTGCCCTATCACACAATTTTCCCCTTCTTTTTTCCCGATATTACGGGTTTGTTAAGTGTAGTTTTTCCTACATTCCGCTGTTTCCATTTTTCATGATTTCATAAGCACGCCGTATAAACTCCACTTTCGTCATATGCCTTTCTTTCAAAAATGCATCGATCTCGTCATACAATTCCCGCGGCAGCATCGTTTGAAAGTTACTGCTCGCCAAACGACGCTTTTCTTTATTCATATCCTCATATTTCCTGCGGGCTATCCTCTGCGGAGTATCTTCTTTTCTCGTTACCATAGTATATCTCCGAAACCATTATCGTATATATACTATAATATATCTCGGCGTATTTGTCAATAAGTACATTGCAATTTATCCAATTTTCGCCATGTTTAACCTTTTTCAAAATTCCAAAGAGTTTTCACATTTTCTTGCTCAATGCGCTGTTCGCGTTCGGCTTCCATCTCATCCTCGATCTCTCTCAAACGATTAGTATAGTCCCTGCTCAAATATTCACTTTCTTCTCCGAATGAGGAGAGAAAGCCGCCTATGAGTTTTCCCACCTTATAGCGTGAGATGGCAAGTTTTCGTTTCAGGCTATTGTCGTTTACTTTGTGCCTAAACTTTCGCTCATAGATTTCGGGTTTGATGTCCTTGACCGCGCGCAATACGATGTTGCCTTGCCGCCTTTTATAATCTTCTTCCAGTTCTTGTATGAGCGTTATGTTCTGCGGATCAATGAAATAATGATTGCCGCTCTTTGTCGGTTCACAAAGTTCGTCTATCTTACGCTGTAAACCCGAAAGCCGCTCATAAAATTTTCTATCCGCTTTCCTTGCCCGTTTATCATAGAGCAACAGTTTGTTTACCGTTTTATCGATCTGCTCCCGATACGGCAACATATCCTTTTTACTATAGAAAAAACTTGCGTCCTTCGGTATCATTTTGGCAAGAGCGATCAAGCTCTTCCGTACCTCATCTTCGCTTACAATACTCTTAGGATAAGTTATCCTTTTCAATTCCCGCAAAGCCTCGTTCCGCGTCATATACATCTTGTCCGTCCTTTCATCTATAAAAGCGTTCAGTCGGACGTGCATACGGTCTATCACTGCTTTTTCAATTTTCCCCTTGTGTCGGTACTCCAACTCTTTTTTCCTGTACTTGCATTTTGGCTCTTTCTCGGCAAACCAAAAATGAATGTGTAAGTGGTGCGGCCTATCCTTGTGCAGCGAACATATCAAATCTATGTTCTTCGGATCAAGCCCCATATCCCGAAAGAACTCCCCGAATGTCCGTTTCACAAGCCGCATACACTTTTCGGGCATATCGATCTTACGGCTCATCTCCTCATTGAGAGAGATGAACCCGTGCCACAATATTTTATTTGCCTTTGCGCGTTCCTGTATCGCTTTAAGTTCCCGCTGCGAGATAAAGCCGTCGCCGTTGAACACGCCCGTAGACTTTTCAAAATACGCTATCATATCGCGCATATCTGATTTGGAATTTTCTCCGTTCAGTTTCCTGTCCGAAGTCATGTATTTGTAGATATTCTTTCCTCCGTCGCGCATCTCATAGTATGGGCGTTCGCGCTCGAACTTCTTGCGTTCTTCCGCCGTGGCATTGCTCTTTAACTTCCACGGCGTATATGTAATGTTGAATATGATCGGTTGATTGCTGATTGTTTTTCCTCCTTTTCTGTTTAACTTTTCATATCGGACTGTTTTCTCTTTGCCCCAAGCAAACCGATGGCGGGTTTCCCGCATCGGAAAGCAAAAACGCAGGGTGCAACAAACTCTGCGTTTTTCTTATCCTGCTACAAATTATCCCTAATTTGCTACCACCTACTCGATTTTTTTGCTTACCATTTTTCACTGTATTTTTGCTCATATCTCCGCACCAATTGAAAAATATTTCGTACATTTTTTAGCTCCTCATCCGCATCATACTTTGCTGCAACATCACCCCAATCCAAGTCCGTTTTATACCGCTCTGCACTGCCAAACAGACTTCCTTGTATATCGGGATATGCGTTGCGAAAATCCTCATACGTCAGTATTTTCGGTGAAGTAACAGTTTCCGTTCGTTGCACTTCAGATACAGTTTCCTCCGTCAAAGATGCTGTACAAATTTTCTTTTTCTGTGCGCCGCCCCTTCGCCCGCTGCTCTTTCGTTTTTTGGAAACATCCATCTTCCGTTTGCACAAAGTAAAGTATCCCTGCATCGTCCCATCCTCAAACTTCGGTTCTTCGTTTCCAAACATATACGCACAAATTGCCTTGACAAATATCCCTTGCTTCTTTATATTCATCAGCTTCATTGCTTTGTAATACGTTTCGTAAAACGTAAAATGCTTGGATTGCAGATTATACTTCTTCGGTATCTTCCCGATACTTTCTGTTTCTTTGACTTCTTTTAAAATACCTGCGATATTGCTCCAATAAAAATCCTCTTTGTCCGATAACTGCTCCATAGGTTCTCTGTCTTCAAACTCATACGCGCAAATACAATTTGCCAGTTTTCCCGCGCTTATGTCGTCCATACTTTGCAGAATGTCTGCATACCATTCATAAAATGTAAATTGTTCCATTCTTTTCCCTCCTTCATTTTTTTGCCGACGATTATGGCTCATCGGCTTGCCTTGTTTGCTCCTACTATCACCTCCTCGTTATTCTTTTTCTGAGTAGCCTGTTCGGACACCCACCTGCACCGCACTGTTCGAGCAATGCGAAAGCCCGACCGTTGTTCACAGTCGGGCTCGGAACTTCACCTTGTTCAGGTGCTTCCTATTACGCTGATTAGAGCTGTTTTCCGTTGGTATGAAAATGCCACAATTTTACGTCTGTTTTCCCTTAAAAAACAGTGTATTCTCCGCTTTATTTTACTTCTTGTTCTAACTAATGTGGCACAATCATTCAAACCGAAGATTACTTCATTCTCATTTTTTTGTACTTTTTTGCGAATTTTCTTCCGTACAAACTATATTCTCCGTTCTCGTCTTCCGTTACTTCTTTCGCTGTTCCGTCATATAATTCCCATAACAGTTCCGAGAATATCGGGTGATTGATAAACGCCGCATAAATGCGCCAATCTGCCGCGCTGTTCTTCTCGTAGTGGCGCAGCACGAGGATCAATACGTTTTCATTCGTCAGCCATTTAGTAACCTGCCGATCTCGCTCTGCCTTTATATCCGTTATTTGCTCATAAAGGACTTCCCGTTCCTGTTCATCCGCTGTCCGTATCGACAAATACAAGCGATTGATTGCCGCCTTGCTCTCGTCTATGATTTGTACGATTTTATCTTTATGTCTGTATTCCGTAGCGTTCCCTGAACCCACATCATACGCTAAACTTGACGAAATCGGGAGATAGTCACCGTATTGCTCTCTGCCTTTTCGGAAATGCACTTTATTCACAAGCGCATACAGATCATCCATCGCCGTATGATAAAAGGCGTGCTGTTTACTTCTACTCTCGTCAATCTCTGCAAAGAAATTCGGAGAAGGACGCTGATACTTCTTCCGCAACATGGTAAGTTCCTTGCTTACGGAAATATTTTCAAAGCTGCGTTTTGCCTTGTCGATCTCCAATCCCGAAAGAACCGCAAGCTTGCAGATGTCCTCGTAAATTGAGAGTATCTTTCCCTTCTCTGCGCTCTTATGTAGTTCATCCCACAAAATACTGTTGAGCTTTTGCGACAGGTTGACGATTTCCCCGATCTTATTGACGCTTGTATCATGGTCGAGTTTAGAGAGCGTCTGTTCCGTCTTTTCCTCTGCTTTGATGTTGCCCACGGGAACTTTGAAAAAATCCTTATATCGCGCGGCCGCGTTTACCAACAGCTTGTCATCCGTTATCAGCATCGTATCCGAATCATAATCACAGCCGTTGAGCCGCTGCTGGATATTTTCTCCGATAGAATTTACACAGACAATGTTTTCGCCTAGGTCAAAGTAATCCCATATCCCACCGCTGAGAGCGTTTTCCACACAATATAAGTTTCCCATCGTGATATGCGGAGAACGCGCGCACAGCAATTTCGTCCCATTTCCAAAGCGTTCACAGCGGATCTGCCCGGGCTTTAATTCGCTTGTAATGTCTTCGCTCGCAAGATACTTTAAAAGTTCCGTGCCGTTTCCGAAAAGAGTGGCATTCGTACCGTTTAACAAAATATGCCCGCGCTTTAACCGCTCCTTTAAACTGCGCACGACGTCGTCACGAAAATTGGCATACAGTTCCGTTTCATCGAAATGCGGATATTGGTGCATGAGCGTAAAGATAACATCCGCACGTTCCGCAAGTCCGTCACAGTATTCTTCTTCGCCGTCTTTTTCACGGGCAAAGGCGTCTGTGAAGTGATAGCGCATAAAGTCAACATCCCTGCGCAAAAGAGAGATATAATCAATACTCGGCTGTAATAAATGTCTGACTTCCTCTTGGGATAATGAAAGGGTATTTATAAGCTGATAACTGCTCTGTACCATCTTTCCGTGGAAGAAGCGTGTACTCTTATCATATTTAACCACCCCGAATGTGCTGTCCGTATGAGCCGCCCATTTTCGGATATTTTTCTCAGCCAATCCGCCCGCGAATTTGAGATATTTCAGGCTGTTCGGCGTCGTCACCATGACAATCTGATGTATGTCCTCGGCAAGCGTGACAAAACCGCGTCTTTTCAGATCGTCCAAAGTAATTTTTTTATCTTTAAACCATTTCTGCAATCTGGTACGGAAGGCGCATGACTTGAAAAACTTGTTACGTAGCAGCACCATATGCTTGTCAGCATAGCCGTTTGCAAACACACTCTCGTCCAAAAGGCTTTCGCCGTCCCAAATGTCATTGGTGATTTGTGTTCGTTTCGTTCTTGCAGAGAGTTTTCCGTCCTCGATCTCCACCGATACGACTTCCTCTTCAAACACGCTTTTATAGTCAGGAACAAACAAAATGCTGTCAAGCGGAATTTCCATTGTTCCCTTGATACTGCTAAGCGATAACGCCCGGTATGATTCCCACGAAGCAAGATCTTTTCGCGGTTTTAAGCCGCATTCGCTCCACTTCGTCATATGCCTGTACAGTCGGTCGTCTATAAAAAGGCATTTTCCCTCGCGCGAACTGCCTGCACTGCGCTTGTACCTGACATAGTGAATACCATCCAAATGAAAGCCGTTTTCGTAAAAGTGTTCACGCAAATCTTTCATTTTTATAAGGTTTCCCTCTTGGGATTTGTATGTATAGTTAAACTTCAAGTTAATTACAGCAAGAGTATATTCATTTTCATTCTTATCTTGAAAAGAAAACTTTTTACGACAAATGCGCTTATACGCCTTTTCAAGCTCTATGAGATCTAGAGAATTATCCAAGTAGATTTTAAACAAGCGAAAATAGGCGTCGCTTTTACTTTCGGGCATTTTATACCCGATAGCCACGCCGTTTTCCTGTTCTTGCCCGTATATGTCACAAGCTTCTATGGAAATGATTCTGTAAGAACTGTTCATTATGCTATAATAGTAAAAGAAATACTGTTAATCTTATTAACCCGTAAAGATTTTTACAAAAAAGAAATTATTCTATCAAATCTCTGTACAAGCTCATCAAAAGTAATTATATCGACAACATCTTTGTATGTATTTTTAATAAGTTCAAAATCAAGCTTCTTTTGATTAATATTATCTCCATTAAAAGATGCCGCATCTCTTCCAAAAATAATATATCCCTTGGGATGGACAGCTTTTAGTTTTATTTCTCCCATTTCGTTCTGGAGAGCAGGATTTTTATTCGATATTTCTTCCGTTGTCATTTTTGTTAAACATTTTAAATATTGCTCCAACTGATTTATTGCGCCACTCAATTCACCGCTTGGAACATAATGATTCCTATATTGTCTTTTACGAAATAAATTTGGATAAGCTTGTGGCGACTTTACTTCGATTAAATCAATATTCCCCTCACAATCTATCAAAGACAAATCCGCTTGACAATTAGCTCGCGCACCAGTGTAATCTGAAATATTTAACTTTGTCTGTATTTTTACATATTTCGGATTAAGAAAACAAAAGATTTGAGCAATAAGTTTAGAAAACTCATCCTCATGAATAAACACACCCGCTGCACTTCTTTCTAAACTTTTTAATAACTGAACTTTTGCGTATATATACTTAACTTTTTCTTGTTTACAAATCTCTTCTGTCTTTATATCCTCTTTATTCCGCACACTTATTTCTCTTGATTTATATCTACTGTATATTTCTTCATAATCTACCACATCAAGTTCACTTTTTAATAGTTTTGTAAAGATAGACAAAGTTTGATATTTTACATTTGTTGCTGTGGGGAATATTTTTACAAAATCCTTATAGGTAGACTGCGTTATATGAAGTCCATCATCCTCAAAATTGCTGTCCGAATCAATATCAATAAACAATTTATCATGTTTATAAAAATTTTTGAAAGCATACAAAATGTTTCCGTAAATGGATGAAGATTTTTCTTCTCCTGTTTTATCTTGATATCTGGACCTTTTTGAAGATGAAGTCACAAACCAGGATTGATCTATTGACAAAGACGCATCAATGTACAAATCAAAAGTAGCGCCAATTTTTTCTTTATCAATTCTAAAATAATTTTGATCTTTTTCACCGAGGATACCATTCTTTAATGTTATTATTTTGCTGTATTTCATAGCCAGTCACTCCTTTGCAACTGCAATATTATTCCTGCAGCCGTCCCTTGTTAAACAACTTATCAATGTTTGTACCCTTTCTTATACTTTAATTTTCTTCTCATTATTCTTTTACAGGGAGATTATGTTGCTTTAAAAAAGAAAGTTTATCCCAATATCCACGCTGGAATAATATCTTTTCATTTACAACATGGAAAAATCCGCATCCGCGCAATCCTAACGGGTCTTTCCACTCTAAGATAGCCCATTGCCCATCTTCAAAAATATTTTCCACAATACAAACCATTTTTGCAGTTGCAAACTCATTTGCAAACATTTCTCTAATAGCCGCAACTCCTACAACAGGTTCATTTGCAACTTGATGGTTTGTTGCATTATTATCATACAAACTAATAATCATGTCCACATCACCGTCATTAAAAGCGTCTACCCATTTATTCACTACTTCTTTCGGACTTAGCATATATTGTTATCCTCCTTTTTGATTAGAAATGCCATTGGTTTTCATCTTGCTATTAACTATCACTGCTGACTTTGCAAATTTATAAATGTGAAATTCTTTCACCAAAGCCGTTTGAGGAAAGAGAGGCAAGCAGATTGTGTTCCTTGGCAGGCGAGGCTATACGTGGGTATGCGAGTCTGCCAAGGGGCGCAAGATGCGCCGCCTATCTTTTCTCAAACTTAATTTATACTGCCTAACGATTTCACTTGCCGCGAAACCAGAGTTTTGAATTTACTAACTGTTTTCAATTTCGTTTCCTATAAAGTAATTTGCTATTTCAAAAGCCTTTATTCGTCTTTTCCCCAAAGTGATTTGTGACTTATATCTCTCCGGATTTTCTTTTGCTTCAAAGGTTATTATTGTTTCCCGTAATTTATGCAATGTTGAATCAATTTGCCTTTTTGCTTCAATTAAATCTTCCTTAGTATATTCCATTATTACCCTCCATAGCTTCTGATTGTTGTCGTCTTGGCTATTATATGTCTTTTCTTCCCCAAATGGTATAGGCTTTTATTTTTGTAATACTGTAAAACTTTTTTCTGTAAGGTATTCAAGGGATATTTCTCTTTTGTGCTTCCTGCTCCGTGTCCTCGCTGCGT
>OMAO01001191.1_pt1 | contig 10368 bp, 14 predicted proteins | sample 1644641 | NCBI WGS metagenome assembly OMAO01 (sample SAMEA103958120, study PRJEB25191) | human gut metagenome | biome: human-associated habitat [ENVO:00009003]; feature: intestine environment [ENVO:2100002]; material: feces | place: Germany | collected 2013/2015
TTTCCTTTTATTTTCTTTGGAATATTAATCGATATTAGTAGTTTTGTGCTAAACAAAATAAAATTTATATATAATGATAAATATTATATGGTTTGTAATTTATTAAGGACATTTTGAAAAACAGAATAGTAAAAATTTTATCCACCTGCCATCTACATTGTTATGAGATGGTAATGATAGAGTAGTATGAAACGGTATTCTGTCATGAAATAAGAAAATGTCAAATGGAAAGAAGGGAGGCAGAATACGATGGAAATGAAGCAGTTGGAGTACTTTTGTGCGATTGTTGAAGCCGGAACGATCAGTGGCGCAGCCAAAGCCCTTCACATGACGCAGCCTCCTTTAAGTTATCAGATGAAAATGTTGGAAGAGGAGCTTGAGGTACAGTTGTTTTTGCGGGGAATGAAGAAAATCACCCTGACAGAAGCCGGGGCTGCATTATATGAGCGTGCCGGAAGTCTTCTAAAAATGGCTGACATTACGAAACGTGAAGTATTTAAGGCCGGGACTGCAGCAACGATCCATATTGGAATGACGCCTTCTTCAGTATCCATGATGTCAGAGTATCTGGCAAGGTTTGCACAGAAGTTCCCGGAGATTCATTTTGACATTCATGAGGGATCGACCTTTACGCTGAAGGATCAGTTGGAGAACCGGGTCATAGACATTACAACGCTGCGTACCCCGATCATGTTAAAAGGATGTGAGACGAGGTCGCTTGCACAGGAAAAGCTACTGGTGATGGCGCTTCCAACCCATGAGATTATGCAGCAGGATCCTCAGAAGCTCACCCTTAAAACTCTTTCTCAATATAAGATAATTCTTTCACACCGATATCGCAGGTATGTTCTTTCTGCATTTGAAGAAAAAGGTATTTTCTGCGATATTTACTGTGAATGTCAGGATGCGAGAACGGCGTTGACTTTGGCGGAAAATGGGCTTGGAGTGGCAGTTTTACCGGCATCCATGCAAAAACTGACAAGCAGGGTTGTATGCCGTGAAATCATTGATGTCGATCTGACCACAGAGATCCTCCTTGCCTGGAGAAAAGAAAGACTTCCTGCAGAAGTACAGGAATTTCTTGCAATATGGTAAGGACTATTCAACTGCAGGTTTAGATTCATTCAGAAGGTATGAATGGAATTTATTTTTTAAAGCTATTGTAACTATTAATTCAAAAAATATGGAAGTTAACTCTGGAGGACAATGCAATGACTAAAGAAGAAAAAGTAGCACGTTTTCAAAAATTGAATCAGGACATCCGGAAGGGACAGATTCTCTGTGCCGGTTCTTCCCTAATGGAAATGTTTCCGGTCGAGAAATTCGTAAAAGAAGAGTATCCGGGTACCATCATCTATAATCGTGGAATTGGCGGTTATATTACAGACGAACTGTTAGAGCATCTGGATGTCTGTGTACTTGACCTGCAGCCCTCCCGCCTTTTCATTAACATTGGAACGAATGACTTAAGCAATCCGGACGTTACGATTGATGGTCTGATGAAGAAATATGATGAAATTTTATGCCGGATTGAAAAAGCTATTCCCGGTATTGAGATCTATCTGATGGCATACTTCCCGATCAATTATGAGGCGGCAACCGAAGAAATGAAGCCCTGCCTTCTCATCCGTACCAACGAACGGATCAATGAAGCGAATAAGGCAGTTGCCGAGCTTGCCAGGAAGCATCAGGCCAGGTATATTGACATCAACGATCCATTAAAGGATGCAGACGGAAATCTCCGTGCAGATTATACGATTGAAGGTATGCATATCAAGGAGGAAGGATATCGTTCCATTTTCCCGATGTTTATGAAGTATGCACTTGAGCCGAAGTGGAAGTAAATCTTCCCTCTTATGGATTTTTTCGTATGGGATTGAGAAGGTATCAATCAACGGGTTCGTAAGGGTTCAGATCTGATTAAGGTACTTTCTTAATGCTTGAACATGCAGCGGAAATATAAGTTCGGGAGAATTATCTACGATTTTCTTTAAAGTATTTCTCTCCATCCAACGGATATTAGTAGTTTCATCGGTCTGTTCAAGTAATGCTCCTTCCGCTGTACAAAGAAAGGTGTGCAAAAGTAATGAGTATGTACCGGATAAATTTTGTGTTATACAAAATGGTGATATGGAAATAGTCTGGTTCCCGACAATGTTTAAAGAATGGCTGTTTTCTTCGCCCTGTATTTGTGTAAGATGAAGTCCTGTTTCCTCCCATACTTCCCGACGCAGGGCATCAAAAATATTTTCATATTCCCGGATTTTACCGGCTGGAATCTCCAGTAAACCATCCGTTCCATCTGTACTGTTCTTTTTGCGATTCTGTACTAAGATGAATTCATTATTATCTGTCTGTTTTGTAATAATTGCACCTACAGCAGGCTTTACAAATATTTCGTTCATGTTGGTCTCCCTATGAAATCAGTATATCTTAAATTTCACTTTATCATTGATACAACGTTTTAGCAATTAATTTTATCTTATATGTCATTATTTGAGGTGTTACTTATTGACAAATAAAATATAAAAGCATAATATATAGGTATCAAATGATACCGTGACGCTGGCGATAAAGGAGATTAAATTTGACAAATGAAGTAGGAGCAAGGATTGAAAGTGAAATTGAAGTTAAGTCTTATATACAAAACTTAAAATATGCGCTTAATAATGGTGCGAAGATCAATTTTCAAGAAAATCGTTATGTGGATGAAAATAGAGATGAAAAGTATACAAATCATTACACGGTAACTGAATTATTTCCTGATGAAAATCCTGTAGATGCATTAAAAAGAGAATTATTAACTCTATCGGTTGATCATTATATGCGAACAGTAAAAGATATTCGTTTCCCAAATAGAAGTGAAATGAGAGAATTTGGCAAAGTATATAATGAAAAAGATGATGTATATATTAAAATTAGGATAGAATTATTAGGGATGTATGGAAGTGCTACAACGTTTGTAATGTCATTTCATTTTGCTGAGAAGGCATTTTCGCCAGAGATGTTTCCCTATAAAAAGAATTAGGAGGTGTTTTCATGGAGATGAAGGTTATAAAAAGTGAAAAGGGTCTTTGTACATGTTGCATGGAAGAACATGAAGTGAAAACAGTTCTCATCAAAGAACGGACCATTTTTAAGAATGTAAATGTTAATTATGATGCGATTTATTTGTATTGTGATCTGGCAGATGAATTATATGCAAATGAAGATCAATTACAGGAAAACGACATTCATCTTAAGGACGCCTATAGAAAGATGGAAGGACTTCTGACATCAAATGAAATTCGCGATATACGTGCAAAATACGGTATCAGTCAAAACGATTTATGTATTCTTTTAGGCTGGGGACAGAAGACGGTTACCCGATATGAGAGTCATCAGGTACAAGACAGGGCTCATGATACAATATTAAAGAAAATTTCACAGGATCCGGAGTGGTTTATATACCTGCTTAATGACGCAAAAGAGAATTTATCACCCGAGGCTTATCGAAAATACTTGAAAGCAGCAACGTCCCTTTATGAAAAGAATCAGGATGCTTATTTAAGTAAAGCTATTGAAGCGAGTTATACTAAATATCAGGGAAATAATATGGCACATGGAAATACACAGCTATCATTAGAAAAAGTGGTAGATGTAATCCGATATTTTGCAAAATCTCCTATGGTTACCAATCTTTATAAAGTAAAGCTTATGAAATTGCTGTGGTATGCAGATGCTCTTTCTTATAAAAGAAGAGGGATGGCTATAACCGGATTGGTATATCAGGCATTACCAATGGGAGCAGTACCGGTGGGACACAATTCCATCATTGATTTAAGGGATGTTCCTTGAAGAAGTTGATCTTGGTGAAACAAATGCATATCATTTTTCTTTAAACGAAGCGGCAGCCTGTTCTTCACTTACAGAAGAAGAGAAAGATATTCTGGATTGTGTAATTGAGAAATTAGGGAAAATGTCAAAAAATGAAATTGTTTCTTTTATGCATAAAGAAATTGCTTATCAGAAAACAGAGCCAAGGGATATAATCAGCTTTGAATATACAGAAGCACTTCAGATATAATTTCTAAAGAAAAGATCAAAGAGATATTACCAATGAATTTCAAAGTTTTTAGCATGATAAACTGTTATCAATTGGATGGCAATGTGCAGATTGTGCGCCAACCAGATGCGAAAATTTATGAAATGAAATCGTTTAAATTAGGAACCACAAGGAGTCTATGATGAAAAACTTACAGTATATATGGATAGTAGTCCTATGTCTTACGTTGATTAGCTGTGGCAGGGAAATAGTGAATTCAGATGTCAATTCAACAACAGAAACACCAAATAATACAGAAGTATCAGAAAAAAAAATTCAAGGAAATGTTCTGACAGCAGAATCAGATGCAGAGAACCCTGCGTCGGAAGAGGAAGAAGCTTCTGGGAATGAAAATGCACTTTCCGATGAAGCAGATGAAGAAGATGAAGAAGATGTGAAAGAGAATACATCCAAAGAAGAGCTTGCGTTCGAACCAAAATATATCACAATCGATTTGTCCGGAGTAAAGGAAACACACATAGAGGGAGAAGCAGTTGAGCCGTTAAAGCTGCAGATCATATCGGAGGAGTACAATAACATCGACTGGGCGAATGACTGGTATGAGAGAGAAAATTTGTCACTTCCCATGATTGGGAATGAGTGGAACCATTTTTATGATGATACTTATGAATATCTTTGGGCAGACGATGAGCTTTACATTTTCGACAGGCAGATCTCAAATTCTGATACACATTGCTTATATGTCTTACAGTATCCGACAGACAAATGGTATATCAATGGAAACAATGCCTGGCTGAAGGACGGTATCTTTTATGGGGCTAGTGTGACAAACGGATATGCCGGGCCGGATAGCTGCTTTATGTTTGCCTATGATCTGGAGCAGGACAAGCTGCTGTGGAGAAGTGCTGACCAGTCCTATAATTCCATGAATTTTGTGGTAAAAGGAGATGTGATCCTGTGTGGTTATGGTTTTACTGCTGAGGATGATTATCTGTATCAGATCAACCGCAATACAGGTGAAATTCTGGACCGACTGGAGTTGAAAAAGATGCCGGATCTGCTTGTAGAACAGGATGGAAAGCTTTATGTTCACACGTATAGTTATGATTATGTAATAGACTTCTGAAGAAAATATCTTTTATGATTATGTGTTTATAAAAAGTTGAATGAGTCAACTAATAATGATATAATGGACCGAGTCAATAATATATGATGAGACGAGGTACCTATATGAAAAAGCTGAAAAATCCACGATTGATGTTAATTGTTTCAATGACCATATTTGGTACATTGGGAATCTTTGTGAGAAATATTCCGGTATCGTCTGGAGAATTGGCTTTATATCGGGCTATACTTGCGGCTCTGTTAATAGCAATATATTTGATAATAACAAAGCAGAGAATTTCATTTACCAAGATTAAAAAGGAAGTTCCGTTGTTGTTATTATCCGGAATTGCCATGGGAATAAACTGGATTCTTTTATTCGAAGCATATAAATATACAACCGTGTCACTTGCAACATTAAGCTATTATTTTGCCCCGGTGATTGTTACCGTGGTATGTCCTGTATTATTCCATGAAAGACTGACAGGAAAACAAATTCTTTGTTTTATCATGTCAACGATAGGGCTTGTCATGATTACCGGTATCGGGGATATAGGAAGTGGAATTGATTTTATAGGAATTTTATTCGGACTTGGTGCGGCGATATTTTATGCTACGGTAATTTTATTAAATAAATTTATCAAAAATGTAGAGGGAATTCCAAGAACATTTTTACAGTTTCTTTCTGCCATTGTGATATTGATCCCTTATGTTATGCTATCGGGAGGAATGTCTCTGGGAGGAATGAAGGCAGTTGGATGGATCAATCTGTTGATCGTTGGACTTGTACACACCGGAGTGACATACTGTATGTATTTTTCATCATTGAAAGAACTTCCCGGACAGAAAGCTGCTATTCTAAGTTATATTGATTCACTAGTTGCTGTTTTAATCTCTGTAACAATACTGGGAGAGAAAATGACAATTTGGCAGATTGCAGGTGGAGTTTTAATTCTTGGCTTTACACTTTGGAATGAGGTATCTCCAAACACGAAGATAATGGGAGGCAGGAATGTTTTCAGCGGATCAGATTGCTGATATTCAGGGATTTAATAAGGTATATCAAAATTTAATGAAGCAGATGGATTCTGCAATTTTAGAAGCAGGATATACTTTGACAGAAAAGGAAGTTTTATTTGAAATAAGCAAAACGGAACGTTGTACGGCGAATATTCTGATACAGCAGTTACATATTGATCGTAGTTATATGAGCCGTATGATTGCAAAATTTGAGAAACAGAAACTCATAGAAAAGACGCATTCCAAGACAGACAGTCGCATTCGATATATCAGACTGACCGAGTCGGGACATAGGGAAATTAATCAGCTGAATGATATTCAGAACCAACAGTTAGGGTCCATTTTTAATAAGCTCAGTGAAAAGGATCAAGTGGAAATATGGCATGCAATTATTATGATTCGTAACAAATTAAGCGATGCCAATGATGTGATCAGGATCCGGTCTTTTATGCAGAGTGACATTGAATATGTAATCTCACGACACAAGACATTGTATTATGCAGAACGGCATTTGAGCGGAACATTTTCTGCATATGTAGATAAGATTGTATATAGTTTTGTGCATCAGTTTAATCCCCAGACAGACTGCCTGAATATCCTGGAATGTAATGGTGCACCTGCAGGGAGTATTGCCATTGCAAAAGCAGATGACGAAACTGCACAGCTTCGTTTTTTTATGCTGGAACCGGAAATGCGGCAGCGTGGGTTTGGAAACCGGCTTATGGATATGGCATTACAGTTTTGCCGTGACAAGGGATATAAAAAAGTGTTTCTCTTAACGATCACAGCACAGGTTATTGCAAGACATGTGTATGAAACTCATGGATTTTATAAAGTCTGTTCAGAGGATAAATCGGAATGGGGAGACGGAGTAATTGAAGAACGTTGGGAGCTGGAAATAGAGGAGTAGTAAAAAATATGAAAACGATTATTACAATACAGCATACACAAGCGGTTCATCATACAAATGGAATGGTTGGCTCATGGACAGATTGGAAACTGACAGAAGAAGGAATCAATCAGGCGAAAAATATAGGAGAAAAGTTAAAGAGAGAATTGGCAGAAAAAGAATTTGTGATCTATTCTTCAGATTTGTTACGTGCAAAACAAACAGCAGAGAATGTTGGAAGCTGTTTGGGGATAACTCCTGTGTTAAGAAGTGAATTAAGAGAAAGAAATCTTGGAAAATGTTGTGGAAAGTCTGTTCAATGGCTGCGCGAAAATATGGACCAACCGGAAAGAACAATTGATGACCGGTTGTTTTCTGATGCTGAAAGCCGAAGAGAAGAATGGAACAGACTAAAACCGTTTTTTGATGAAATCATGTCTAATGATGAAGAAAATATTATTGTTGTATCGCACGGCGATTTATTAAGTGTGTTTAATATTATGTTTTTAGGACTGGATGTTGAAACGTTAAATACCTGTGAAATATCCGGATTATCAGGAGGTGTTTCGCTTTTGGTTGAAAATAACGATGGAAAGAGGTTTATTAAGAGAATCAGTGATATGTCATATATCTCATATATTTAAATAAAATCTATAAACCAAATTATTCTTTTTTACGACTGACCTCATCCCAACAGATTTGAATATAATCGTCTTTGCTATCATTGGTAAAGTTAAAAACACTGGTATTGTGTGTGACTTTTACTTTAGGGGATTTACGTGCAGCTCTTGATGGAGATATTTTTCTGTTCTTTTGAAAAGGAACGATTTTTCTTTTCTGATTAATGGTAACTGTTTTATAAATAATGAACATCAAAAGAAAGATGACAGCCAGAACAGTTATGATTTGAATATTAGAAAGCTCATTAGTTTTCAATAAAAATTCTCTTTTGAACAAATAATTCGAAATATTAAGTGAATTAAAACTATTCGCAAAACACAAGTTTAACGAATAGTTCCCAAGGTTTACGTAATATATTTATGTTAACCAGCAATCTCCTTAGAACTGTAATTTCTTCTTTGGAACAGTCTGGCTATTATTCTTTCCTGAGTGCTCACGGACTTCAGACCGGATATCTGATACAAATTCATCCTTATCTATAAAATCAATTGACTGATATGTATTGGTATCGGCATTTGTATTTGTATTTGCGGATGACAGACGATCTGATACAGTTTCATTTATATTCGACTTTTTAATTTTATACTTCTCATGGAATTCTTGTACATGATCCATGGATTGTCTGCGTTTTTTCTTATAATGAATATAGGTGTATCCATATACAATGATTATAAACACGACAATAACTGTTATCAGTAATTTCATAGAAACCTATATATAAAAATTGATTATCTTCTTATAATTTCTCAAATGCCGTTAAAGTCTTATGTTTCAAGGCTTTTCGGCATTTCCTGTTTTGGAAGATGTTCTTAAAACTTCTTAAATCCCCTCATGTTTTTCTAATCAGAAGTAGTAAACAGAGTAGTAAAACCGCTATTTACTACCTATGCAATCAGCCGTTCCATTTCGGCTACTGCGCTGTCAGAGGTTGCATGGGCGTAATAGTTCAGCGTCATTGTGATGTTGGAATGTCCCATAATGTACTGTAATGCTTTCGGGTTCATTCCTGCGTTTGCTAAGTTGGTGCAGAACGTGTGGCGTAGGGTGTGCGGCGTTGTTACTTTCGGTAATGCTTCCTCATGGCATTTGTTGTACTTCTTCACAAGTCCCCGGAACATACTTTCATAATTGACAGCTACTTTCGGTAGTCCGTCCCGGTTCAGAAAGAGAAAGCCGCTGTACCCGCCGACTGTAAACGGTGTTGTACGCTTGCGTTCTTGCAGCACCCGCTGAAATGCTTCACATACCTTTGTACTCATGGGGATTTGCCGGACACCGCTTTTCGTTTTCGGTACTTCAATGTGATACCCAATGCCGGAAACTTTCAGCAGTTGGTGATCTACATTGATTAGCCTGTTTTCAAAGTCAATGTCCTTTTCGGTCAATCCGCAGAGTTCGGAAATGCGAAGTCCTGTTCCTAACAGTATGGCGATTTCATCATAATACTTTCGATAGACCTTATCGCCCTCGATAAAGGACAGGAAAGACGCTTCCTGCGTAGGGGATAATGGCACCTTTGGCTCCGTATCATCTTCAAGAATGGTGTTGAGCTGAAAGTCAAACGGATTTTTGCGGATATAATCGTCCTGTATGGCTGTGTAAAAAGTAGCCTTTAAGGAACGCTTGTGGTTGTTAATCGTCTTGAACGAATAGCCTTTCTCTTTCATGCGTAAAGCCCATTCTTTCGCATCGGAGAGCTTCACGTTTTCGATAGGGCAGCCGCCTAAACTATCTTCTTCCAAAATCCGCATGAGTTGTTTTCGTCCCTGTTTTGTACCATGCCGTACATTTGCCCGGTGGCGTATCTGCTTTGCGTAAAGCTGGCAGACGGTCATTTTCTTGCCGATTGGGTCTATCCCGTCGTCAAGGTCTTTTTGGATTTCTTTCTCCTTTTCCCGGAGTGAAATATCCTCCCGTTTTCCTGCCGGGGTCTTGTCGGTCGGTACTAACTTCCAAGCATAAACAAACTGCGCTTTTCCAAAGGTATCAGTATATTTGTAAGCATATCTCCCGTCTTTTCTCTGGCTCTCTCCTGTGCGTAAGATACGGTTTTTGTTATCGCGTCTTTTTTCTGACATTTGCGTCATGCTCCTTTCCATGACGGAAAGAGCCTTGATATGCCTGTATTTATTATAGCATATTCAAGGCTCAAAATCTATATGGTGTCCAAAGTATCTATGACTTTTTCAAATTGTTTTCTCTTTATCTGAATACGGTTGCCGTTCAGAAGCACCCAGTTTGAAGATAGGTTTTCCTCTGCCAGTTTCCGCAGCTTGTTTTCACCGATACGGAAGTATTTAGACGCTTCCTCAATCGTAAGCGTATACTTTTCCCAAATAGGCACATCAAAATTGCTCATAAAATACCCCCTTTCGTGAGAATGAGCAAAAAGTTGATAAGTTACTAAAAGCGGCTTTTATCAGACGATTGTTAGCTCAATCTCACGGGAGTTGCACCCCTGCGCGGTTCTCGCGCAGCCCTACCCATTGCCTGCGACGCTTTGAACGCTCGGACTGTGGCTGTAAGGGAGTATCATTATGTATTTTGCGTGTCGTCGCCCACAAGCCGCTACACTTGTTTTCCGGTGTGGTGTTACTCGCTCGACTTTTTCCTGTTTGGAAAAAGCGTC
>OMAO01001194.1_pt1 | contig 10353 bp, 9 predicted proteins | sample 1644641 | NCBI WGS metagenome assembly OMAO01 (sample SAMEA103958120, study PRJEB25191) | human gut metagenome | biome: human-associated habitat [ENVO:00009003]; feature: intestine environment [ENVO:2100002]; material: feces | place: Germany | collected 2013/2015
AAGCTTTTCAAGCTTTTTAACAGGTTTTGGTATCAGTCGGCTGCGCCGACAGCTCTCCCGGAGGGAGAGCCAAGGGTGGCGGGGAGGGCAGTCTTAGCCGATGAATTTTTTGTACTTTTCCTGCCAATACCGGGCCTGGGCTTTGTCCGTTTTCACGCCCCTGCCGTTTTCATAGCAGTCTGCCAGGGCGCGCTGGGCGTCCTTGTGGCCCTGGTCGGCGGCTTTGCGGTACCATTCGGCGGCCTGGGCGTAATCCTGTTCCACGCCCTGGCCGTGATAGTAACAGACGCCCAGCCAGTAACGGGCATCCTCGTCACCCAGTTCGGCACCCTTGCGGAACCACTGGACGGCCTGGGTGTAATCCTGCTCCACGCCCTGGCCGTGATAGTAACAGATGCCCAGCCAGTAATAGGCGTATTCATGGCCCAGTTCAATGGCCTTGCGGAACCACTCCATGGCCTGGGTGTAATCCTGTTCCACGCCGCGGCCAAAATAGTAACAGTATCCCAGCCAGTAATGGCCATTATAGTCCCCCAGTTCGGCGGTCTTGCGGAACCAGTGGACGGCCTGGGTATAATCCTGGTCCGGGCCCTGGCCACGATAGTAACAGATCCCCAGCTGGAAGCAGGCCCACACATGGCCCTGCTGGGCGGCCTTGCGGAACCACTCCACGGCCTGGGTGTAATCCTGCTCCATGCCATAGCCGTGATAGCAGCAGAGCCCCGACCAGTAGCAGGCGTCTGCGTCTTTCTGTTCGGCAGCCGTCTTATCCGGTTCCTCCGCCTGCGTGCCGCAGGCGCTGTCGTCTGCGGAGCCGGTTTCCGGCTCCGATTTCCGGACTCTCGTGTACAGCTCGGTCCAGAGTTTCCGCGTTTTCTTCTCGCAGGCGGCCAGTTTTTTCAGCCACTCCTGGGCCTCCGCACCGGTGGTCCGTTCAACCAGTCGGCTGCAGATCTCTGCGGCCCACTGGTAATTGAGGGCCTCCGCCTTGAAGGCCTGGTCCGCGCCGTAGCGCTCCGCATTCTGGATGTACGCGTGGTATTCGCTGACCAGACGATCCATGTCCTGCGTGTTCATTGTATTCCTCCTGTTCTGTGACTTAGGTGGACAATTTCATGGCCAGAGCGATATCCCGCTCCACACCATGACCCCAAAAATAACAGTTTGACAATTGTTCCCGGGCGGTCATGCTGCCCAGTTCGGCGCCCTTGCGGAACCACTGGACAGCCTGGGAGGGATCCTCTTTCACGCCCAGGCCCTGTTCGTAACAGTGTCCCAGCCAGAGGCATCCGCTTCCGCTGCCCTGATCGGCGGCCCGGCGGAACCAGTGGGCGGCCAGGGGCCAATTCCGGTCCACGCTCTGGCCCGCATGGCTGCCGGCATCCAGCCGGTAATAGGCGTAGTCGGCCTCCTCGTCAGCGGCCATGCGGAACCATTCCAGGCACAGGGGGCAATCCTGCTCCGATGTATCGTTGCCCAGGTAGTAACAGAGGCCCATGCGGGTCTGCGCCTCGGCATAGCCCTGTTCGGCGGAGCGGCGGAACCAGTCAATGGCCCGGGGCCAGTCCTTTTCTGCGCCCAGGCCCACGGCACAGGCCATGCCCATGCACCATTGGATCGCCGGGTCGCCGTCCTCCGCCAGGCGGAGGAGGAAGCGCTCCGCGGCATCGGGGTCCCCGGAGTCGAGCCACCGGGAGATCGCCTGGGCCGGTTCCGGGTTCAGGCGCTCTGCCTCCTCCTGCACGACGCGGACGATCCCCTCCCGCAGAATCCGGGGGATGGAGGGCGGCTCCTGATCGTGCGAGTGGGATTCGCTGCGCAAATGGTTCGTGTTCTGCGTATTCATGATATTCCTCCTGTTCTGTGTGGGGGGGTATTTGGTCAGTCTTTGTCAGCCGCTTTCCGCCACTCCCTGGCCAGGGACGAGTTTTTCGGCACGCCCCGGCCTTTCTCGTAGCAGTCTGCCAGGGCCAGCTGGGCTTTTTTGAGGCCCTGCGCCGCCGCGTTTTTATACCAGGCAAACGCCTCGGCGGCGTTTTCTTCCGTGCCCAGGCCCTTGTCCAGGCAAACGCCCAGGGCGTACTGCGCCTCCGGGTCGCCCTGGGTCGCCGCCCAACGGTACCAGGCTACCGCTTGGCGGGCGTCCCGCTCCACGCCCCGGCCCTGTTCATAGCAACGGCCCAGCATCCACTGAGCAGGGGCCAGCCCCTGTCGGGCGGCCCGGTCAAACCAGTCCGCCGCCTGCCGCGCATCCCGTTCCACGCCGTCGCCGTTCCAGTAACGGCAGCCCAGCCGATACTGCGCCTGAGCGCTGCCCTGTTCGGCCGCTACCTGCAACTTTTCCGGGTCCTCGCCGCCTGCGGCGCTGTCTTCCATGGCCCGAAGGGACTCCTGCGCCCGGGCATTCCCCTGCCGGGCCGCCTGCCGGAACCAACGCAGAGCATTTTTCCGATCCTTTGGAGCCCCCACACCGTATTGATAGCTGACGCCCAGCCACCACTGGGCTGCCGGGTCGCCGCCCTCCGCCAGGCGGCGGAAGCAGCGCTCCGCCGCGTCCTCGCCGTCTTTGCGGCTTTCCACGAACCAGTCGGCGATCAGGTCTGCCAGGGCCGGGCCCTGCTTTGCCCGCCACTCCCGGCGCAGGGTGTGGGTGGGCTTGGCGGTTGTCACCGTGAAGGCGGTGGGGTATTGTTCATAATCGCAGGTCCGGTCGTACCCGCAGGTGGGGCAGACGGTGGCTGCGTTGTTCTCTTGGTCACATACCGGGCATTTCCACATGGTGGGTCCTCCTTAGATAGGTTTGCTTAGTCCATATGCAGTGCGTCCATGCACCCGGATACCTCCAGGGCGCTGGTGTCCGTCAACGGGTTGCCGGAGGCGTAGATGTGGGTCAGGTTGGTCAGATTTTCCAGACCGGCCAGGGTGGTGATCTGGTTGTTGCTTATATGCAAACTGTACAGATTTGTCAAAGTTGACAGCGGCCGCAGATCGCTGATCTGATTGTCGTTCACTTGCAGAAGTGTCAGACTTGTCAAATTGGAAAGCGGCTTCAAATCGCTGATCTGATTGTTATCCAAAACCAAAGATTTCAGGCCCGTCAAGCCTTCCAGGCCATTCAGACTGGTAATGTTACAGCGAACTACCAGCAAATCTGTCAGTTGAGTTGCGTTTTTCAGTTGCCCCAGATCGATGGACTTGGAGTCACTTATTGTAAGATATTTCAATGTGCCAATTCTTTCGATGCCGGTCAGATCTGGCTCTGATGCCGAAAAAGCCGATAGGTCGATGAGCGAGAGGTGGGGCATTCCGGAAAGACGGTCAAAACCTGACAATTTTGTCCAGTAATAAAAGTCTATTTCCTCCACGTCCGTCAGCTTGCTGATTTGCTCCATGGATGCGGCGTTGATCGTGCCGCCGGAAATCCATAGTTTTGTACAGGCGTGCTCTTTCAGAAGGTTTTGCGCGTCGTCCACCATTTGGCCGCTGATGGTTCCGCTGTCCAGGCTGATGTGCACACGATCTTCAACGTAGTCCACCGTATACTCCGCAGACGGATTGCCGCTATTGGCGGGGGTCTTGTTGGAGGATTTCTCCTGATTCACCACCGCAATCACGATGGCGATGACCGCGACGGCCAGGAGCACCTTCCAGAGGCCGCTCTTCTTTTTGGCGGGCGCGGCGGCCGGGGTGGGCACGGATGCGGGTGCGGCCACCGGGGGTGCTGTGGGCCGGGGCTTTGCTTCTGCGGGCCGGGGCTGGGGTTTTGTCGGCGGGTTCTGCTTTTCCTGCCACTGGCGGCGCAGGGTGCGGGTGGGGGTGGCGCGCTTCACCGTGAAGGCGGTGGGGTAGCGTTCATAGTCGCAGGTCCGGTCATACCCGCAGGTGGGGCAGACGGTGGCGGTGTTTTCCTGGTCACATACCGGGCATTTCCACATGATTCTCTCTCCTTTATCCGCTTTAACCGCTTTATCCGCGCTTACGGCTTCTGTGCCAGCACGATGATCAGCACGATGATCGCCTGCACCAGCACCAGAATGGGCATGGTGATGGAGAAGCGCTTGTGCTGGGTCTTGTGGTGGCACAGGTACATACCCATCAGAACGCCCAGGCTGCCGCCGGCAAACGCCTCCACAAACATCGTCGCCTCCGACACCCGCCACTGGCGGGTCTGCGCCCGGTGCTTGTCCACGGCCATGGTCACAAAGGCCGCCACGTTGATGGCGAACAGATAGATAGCCAGAATTTTCATTTTTTTATCCTCCGTGTATGATTTTTAGTTTATGGGCCGAGTCTTTGCATATCAATACAAGCGTATTATAGCATCAAATGCCCCTTATTGAAATACGGAAAACGCATCTGCGCATAAAAATTTGCATTCCGTCGGGCGGAGTCGAGCCTTGCAAAATATTCGCAAAATTTGTGAACAAACTATTTGCATTTCAGGGCTTCCGTGATACAATGAAAATGTATAGTTAGCGGAACAGTGCCAGTCAGAGGCACATTGGCCGCAAAAGATAGAAGGAGGGCCATCAGCCATGAATCTGGGCGTGGATTTGGGGAGCACCTATTCCAGCTTTTCTACTTACAACAAAGACACACACAACGTCGATCTGTGCAGGCCCGGACAGGGCACGCCGGAGGCAATTCCGTCCATTGCCTGCCTGGATGATGACAACGCCATCCTCACCGGTTACGACGCGCGGCAGCATCTGCTGACCACCGACCCCGGGGCCAGAACCTTTTCCGCCTTCAAGATGCTGCTGACCGAGAACAATGAGGAGCTGCTGCAGGAGCGCGGATACGGCAGCGACTACACGCCCCGGGCCATCGCCAAGGAGTTTCTCAGCCAACAGATCGACAAGGTCCTCAACAACTACAGCGTCAAGCGGGTGGAAAACCTGGTGATCTGCGTGCCGGAGGTGTGGACCACCCAGACCTCCGTGCGCCAGGGGAAGCTGGACGGGCGCACCATCCTGCGGGATATCTGCGCCGGACTGAAACAGGTTAACGCGCAGAATATCCGCATCGTCAGTGAACCGGCAGCCGCCAGCGCCTATTTCGCCCACCATTACCGCCGCACCAACGAAAAGGGCGCCAATTTCAGCGGCTCCCTGCTGATCATCGACTACGGCGGCGGCACCCTGGACCTGACGCTGACGGAGGTGCACCCCCTGGACACCTCCGTGGAGATCAAGGTGCTCTTCCGCACCGGAGCCGGCGAGAACGTCCAGGGCCGCACCGGCAACGCCGGCATCGCCTATATGGAGGAGACCGTCCGGCTGGCGCTGAAGGAGGCCGGGGAGGACGCCTCGAAGCTGATCCCCTGCAATCCCGATTTCCGGCTGGCCGTGAACCAGCTGGAGGGCAGGCTCATGGCGCAGATCGTCTCCAAATCGGAGGGCCACGAACAGGACCGGGCGTTGGCCCTGCGGAACGCGGTGGACGAGTGCGGGCAGGACATATCCGAACTGCTGGACAACCACGATGAGTTCACCTCCATCCGCTACTGCGGAACGAAGCGCTCCGTCACCTTTGCCCACCTCAAGCGGGCCTATGACCAGGTGGTCCAGCCGGAGCTGGGCCGCTGCCTGGAGGAGACCGCCCGGTGGATGAAAGATCACAAAGTGAACTATGAGAACGCCAACGGCGACGGCTTCCAGGTGGTGCTGGTGGGCGGATTCGGCAAGTATCTGCTGGTGCAGAAGCAGGTGGAGGAGTTCTTCCGTTGCTCCAGCCTGAACGACGCCCGGTTCCGCAGCGGGCTGGGTCCCAACCGGGAATACGCCGTTTCCATGGGGGCGGCGCTGCTGGCCTCCGGCGTGATGACCATCCGCCACACGGCGCCCTATGGACTGGGGGTCTATTCCGATGCTTCCAACGCCCTCTTTTACGCCATCCCCTTCCGGCATGAGATCAAGCCCGGGGAGCAGAACTGGATCTGCACCGGCAAAAAGCCGATCACGTTCATCAACGGCCAGAACAGCATCACCCATCTGCTGATCGGCTTCGATGAAAACCTGAAGGCGGGTACGATTATCCCCCTGCTTCCGGCCATGCGCAGGAGAATTTCCCGGGCATATGAGCAGATGAGCGCCGATTACCGGAAACGTTTTCCGGGCAACGCGGCCGTGGTTCTGCATAACATCGGCTTTTCTATGGATGAGTCGGAGGTGGTGTCCATCCTGCTGCGCAGCGTGGACTCCCACGGCAAGGCCCTGCTGACCCTGCCGCCCATCGAGCTGGCGGATTACCAGAATATGTTCAGCCTAGCGGAGACCCGCGTTGTCGACAACTGCGGCGATAGGAGGTAACGAAATGGAACTGAGAAGCCTTCGCGCAGATATTACAAGCCTGGAGACGGCCTCCGGCCTGACGGTGGACGATATCCTGGGCATTATGCAGGACCTGTGGGGGGATGTCCGCTACGAGAGCGGCCGCGCCGCGGAGGACAACCCGGTGCGTGACGCGGATGAGCTGACCAGCAAGCTGATCTGGGCCTGCAACCAGATGGTCAAGATCACGGAGCGCCATGCCGACGCGCTGTCCGGCGTGAGCCGCCTGTCCCGGCTGCAGGAGAAGCTGACGGCGCTGCAGACCCAGGCGGACGCCTATGAGGCGGCGGGATCGAAGATGGAGCAGCTGCAGGCCGAAGAGACCCGGCTGGAGACGGCCGTCGCCGGACTGCGGGCCAGGCAGGACGAGCTGGAGCGCCGGGTCCGGGAAAAGACGGCGGAGGAGAAGAACCTGGAGCAGGCGGCTTCCGAAGCGGATACGGAGCTGGAGCGGCTGGAGGAGCAGGTCCGCCGGTGGACTGCCCACAGCCAGGAGATCGACCGGAAAAAGGCGGCCCTGGAAGAGAGCCGCGACGCCCTGGCCGACAAGGAGGCGGAATACTGCCGGTTGGAGCAGGAGCAGACGGACCTGGATGCCAGAAACGCCCAGCTGACCACGGACGTGGGGAACCTGGAGAATGCGGTGCAGACCCTGACGCAGAACATTACCAAGCTGACCGGCCTGCAGCAGCAGCTGACTCAGAAGCAGACGGCCCTGGCCCGGCAGCAGACGACCCTGACCGCCGCCAACAACCAGCTGACCACCAACGTGGGGAACCTGGAGAATGCGGTGCAGCAGCTGGTCCGGCAGCAGGCGGACCTGACCCAGAAGCAGACGGACCTGGCCCAGGAGCAGACGACCCTGACCACCGCCAACAACCGGCTGACCACGGACGTGGGGAACCTGCAGAATGCGGTGCAGACCCTGACCCGGGACATTACCGTCCTGACCGGCGAAAAGCAGCAGCTGACCCAGCAGCAGACGGTTCTGGTCCAGCAGCAGACGGACCTGGATAACGACAAAGCCGGACTGACCCCGGCGGTGGGAAATCTGCGCTATACGGTGCAGGAGCTGATGAAGCAGATTGCTGATCTGACCGACGAAAAACAGAACCTGGAGCAGGAGCGGGAGGACCTGACCCGGCAGTACCAGGATCTGGATGCCGAAGTCACCCGGCTGACCACGGAGGTGGGCCGGCTGCGCGGGGCAAACGGCGAAAAATCCGCCCGCAGGCAGGAGCTGGAGGACGAACACAAGGCGGCGCAGGAGGAGGCCGACAGACTCTCCGGCTATGATGAGCAGCTGGAGGAGCTGAGCCGGAAGCTGACGCAGCTGAGAGAGATCGCCCGGAAGCTGCGGGAGGACACGAAGTACCTGGAGATCCGGGGAGATGAGAAGCCCTTTGCGCTGGAGCCCTCGCTGACGGCCGGCGTGAAGCAGAGTGAAAAGATAATCGCGGCCCTGAGAAAGGCCGTTCAGGACTATCGCACAGACAGTTGCAATTAATGTTAGGAGGTCACCATGAAAACCTGTATCGTATGCGGAAAGAATTTTGACGAAAACGTCAATGGGGCCTGCCCCTGCTGCCAGTTTCCGGCAATCGCCGTGCTGGGCGGCGCCGAGGACGAGCTGATCCGGTTTGCCCGCCAGTACCGGAAGGATTATCTGACCGATATGCGCTTCGGCGTGGTGTGCACCACCTGGAAGGCCAGCGGCGACAGGCTGGTCTCCGATCGGAACGAGTATGTGTATTTTGCCGACGGCTCCACCCCTGCCGAGCAGGACGTGTGGTGCGACCGTCAGCTGGCCCGCTGCCCCGACGGCGGCAGCGTCAACGTGCGCCTGGCCGTGGAGAAGGCCGGACACAGCTGGGTCCGGGAAGTCGCCGTTCCCAATCTGACCCAGCCCCAGCTGCAGCAGGTGGGCATCCGCCTGTGCGGCGATACGCTGCACGCCCGGGTGCTGCTGCGCAGCGGCGGCCAGACCACGGAATCCCAGCCCGTATCGCTGGTTGAAGACAGGAACTAAAAGGGGGGAACTCCTTTGTTTTCCGATCATAAGTCCCTGTATTTCGTCTTTCACAACCAGGATGAGCGCTATTTTCTGGACAGCACCCTGTGCCTGAAGTTCGAGGAGTGGCTCTGGCTCACCCTGCGGAAGAACGAGTATTCCCACATTTATTTCATTGGCATCGACGCCCAAAACCAGCCCGTCCTGACCCTTCCGGACCGGGAGAGCTTCAACGCATTCTTCCGCGGTATGCCCCGGCCGTGGTTCGCGTCCGAGGAGATCTATCCCGGCCGCCCGCTTACGCGGGGGTTCAAGGGCGGCGAACTGACGCACCTGTGGACGCAGATCTATGCCGACCGCAGAAATGCGGCGGACCGCGGCAGGAAGGCGTACGTCTTTACCATGCGGGCCTTTCATCGGTTCGCCGCCCCGGCGCGGAACGGAGAGATCAACCAGCTGCTGGCCCGGATGCATCAGCCCGAATGCCGCGACACCATCATCCTCACCGGGACTATGCGCATGACCTCCCGCGATCTGGCGCCCTATGTGGATCGCAGCGGCATCCTGGCCTATATCTCGCCGGGGGGATACAGCCTGCTCAATGAGGCTGCCAGGAGCCTGTTCAGGCGAGAGGACGGCCTGCGCTTTTTTGAGGAACTGAAAAAACGCATAGGCGGGCAGTATATCGAGCTGTATCTGCCCGCATATGACAGGCTGCTGTCCATGCTGCGGTGCCTCTGCTTCCGGCTGGATAAAACGTGGAGCGAGGACGCTCTGCGCCTTTATGCCATGCTGCTGCAGCGCTGGCTCTATATGAACAACGTTCGGGCCGCGTGCCCGGAACTGCTGACCCGCCTCCGGCCACCCTATACCTGCAAGCGCCTATATGATCAGCTGCTTTCCAACGGGGAGGCGGACAGGCTCAGTCGGTACGGGGATGCGCTGCTGGCCGCCGCGCCTGCTCCCGCTTCGCCGGAGCAGCTGCTGGACCGGCGGTTCGGACGGCTTTCCCAGGAGGATCTGGAGCGCAGCCACATTGTGATGGATGATCCGCGGCTGGATGGGCTTCTGCGCCTGGACCTGCCCGATTATTCCGCTCTGCCGAAGGATGACAAGTTCGATATCTGCCTCGTTACCCCGCAGGATTGGGGTCTTATGAAGAGGGAGCTGCGGAGTCCTCGGCTGTCCCCGCCGCCGAGTGAAGTGCTTGAGTGGATCGCCAAGTTCATCAATATCTACAGAACCGCCAAAGAGTGCAAGGATTTCAGAACCATGCGCCGCAACCTGTGCGTTCTGCTGTACTGCGGCGGGTGGCTTTACGAAGCCAAGGATGTCGATTTCAAGGACGTGGAGGCATATCTCAAACGGTCCGATGAATATTTCCAGAGGGCGAAGCATACGCATGACGACTTCCAGGTGGACCTGATGGACCTGGCCACGAAGCTGAGCAAGCAGGACGAATTGTTCCGGATTCCGGGGCCTGAGGCGCTCCAGCGGCTGGGCGAGGCAGCAAGAGAAGCCGATCAGGAGATATTGAACGGGTACGGGGATTTCCTGCAGCAGCAGGGCGGGGGCTATTGATCCGCGCAGGTGAAGGAGGCCGGGCAGGGACATGAGCCGCCTGACCGGCCGGACTGCATCCTTGAAGAAAAGCGCAAAAAGTGAACATATAATTTCAGAAAGAGAGGTTTTCCTGCATATGAAGCCGAAAAATAAGCCGCAGAGCAGCGAACCGAAAGAGAGTGTGGCGGATACGGCTGCGAAGATCTTCGGAAAGAAAATGCCCGAACCCACTCCCGGCCAGATTGCCACCCAGAACCGCGACATCAGCGCGGAGATCATCGACGTTCTGCGTAGCATCGATTTCGATCACGGCCGCCTGAAGGATCTGGTCGACGAGGAGGAGTACCGGACGATGATCAAGGTTCGGGACGTGGCTGTGAGAATGCTCGGGGAGAACCCCGGGATTTTTGACGAGGTGGCTCAGATCGGATTGGATGTGTGTTACGT
>OMAO01001216.1_pt1 | contig 10167 bp, 9 predicted proteins | sample 1644641 | NCBI WGS metagenome assembly OMAO01 (sample SAMEA103958120, study PRJEB25191) | human gut metagenome | biome: human-associated habitat [ENVO:00009003]; feature: intestine environment [ENVO:2100002]; material: feces | place: Germany | collected 2013/2015
ACCGCATCCAGCAGGAGTTCAAGCGGATGTTTGGGATGCGGGAGCTGATCGCCTATCTGGCGCAGTTCGAGATCAGCCCGCGCCGCGCGATGGAGGTGTTCCGCACCTTCGGCCCCGGGGCCATGCAGGCCATTGCGGCAAATCCCTATCTGCTCTGCGGCGAACCGCTGCAGCTGGATTTCCGCCACGCGGACAGCATTGCCCAGTATTACCACATGGAAGGGGACTGCGCCCAGCGGCTGGAAGCTGCCCTGCTGCGCACTTTGCGCCACAATGCGGGCAACGGCCACACCTGTCTGCCCCGGGCACAGCTGCTGGCAACTGCCTCCAACTTTATCCACCAGCCGCCGGAAAAGCTGGCGCGGGCGCTGGATCATTGCATCGAAACGGAAGAACTGTGTGTAAAAATGTTCGATGCCGTGCCCTATATCTACCTGCCGGATCTTCTGGCAGCGGAGCAGGACATTGCCGATCGGCTGAATCTGCTGGCAAAGCGCGGCAAGAACACTGCCCGGGATCTGGATAAAAACATCCAGATCTTAGAGTTGACCCAAGGCTTTGCCTACGCCCCCCTGCAAAGGGAAGCCATCCGCAAGGCTATGACTGAGAACTGCCTTGTGCTCACCGGCGGCCCCGGCACGGGCAAGACCACTACGGTCAACGCCATTTTGCAGCTGCTGGAAAATCAGGCCGAGCGGGTAGCCCTGTGCGCGCCCACCGGCCGCGCTGCCAAGCGGCTCAGCGAGCTGACCGGCCGCAAGGCCAGCACCATCCACCGCCTGCTGGAGGTGGACTACACCGGCGGCGTGGTCAGCTTTATCCATAACGACAAAAACCTGCTCAAGTGTGACGTGGTCATTCTGGACGAAATGAGCATGGTGGACGTCAAGCTGTTTCAGGCGCTCATTGCAGCGCTGCGCTACACCTGCCGTATTATTATGGTAGGCGATGCCGACCAGCTGCCCAGTGTAGGTGCGGGCAACATCCTCAGCGAGGTCATCCGCTCCGGCTGCGTGCCCACCGTCTGCCTGAACGAGATCTTCCGGCAGGCAAAGCGCAGCCTCATCGTGGAAAACGCCCACCACATCATCTCCGGCGAGCCGCTGCAAAAGGGCAGCAAGACCGATGACTTCTTCTTTTTGGAGTCCGACGGCGAGGCCGCCCAGCGGCTGGTGTGCGACCTTGTCACCACCCGGCTGCCCCGGAGCTACGGCTTTGACCCCATCCGGGATATTCAGGTGCTGTGCCCCACAAAGCTTGGCCCCACCGGCACACAGGCACTGAACGTGGAACTGCAAAACCTGCTCAACCCGCCCCAGAAGGGCAAGCCCCAGCTGCAAAGCGCCGCCCGGGTGTTCCGGGTAGGGGACAAGGTGATGCAGGTGCGCAACAACTACGAGATCGTCTGGAATCGCATCGGCGGCGAACAGGGCGTAGGTGCCTACAACGGCGATATCGGCATTGTGGAAAGCATCAACGTGCGGGAGCGCTCCATGGTGGTGCGCATGGACGATCGGCGGCTGCTCTACCCGGCGGAAAACCTGAACGAGCTGGAGATCGCCTACGCCATCACGGTGCACAAAAGTCAGGGCAGCGAGTTCCCGGCGGTGATCCTGCCGGTGGCGCAGGTGCCGCCAAGGCTGTGCTACCGCAACCTGTTCTACACCGGCGTCACCCGCGCACGCAAGTTGTGCGTTGTGGCGGGCCGCAGGGACGTGGTGAACAGCATGATGAGCAACATCCGGCAGAACCTGCGTTACAGCGGCCTGTGCGCCCTGCTGCAGGCTGGACAGCCGCCGGAGCAGCTTAGCACAGAAGGGAAGAGCTCCTGATAAAACCGCGCAGAACAGCGGCAAAGCTTGTATACTTTTTGCCGCAACTATGTTATACTAAGGCAGTCTTTGTTTTTTGCCCGCAGCTGCGGGCGTTACATACATGATAGAGGAACGCAGAGAAAGGATTCAGGCAATTATGGCACAGAATGATATCGGCATCGACCTTGGTACTACTACCATCATCATCGCGCAGGAGGGCAAGGGCGTGGTTCTCAACCAGCCCAGCGTTGTGGCAATGGATACCCGCAAGAACACCGTGCTGGAAGCCGGCGATAAAGCACTGGCTATGGTGGGACGCACGCCCAACTATATCTCCGCCATCTTCCCGCTAAAGGACGGCGTCATCAGCGACCACACCATGACCCGGGAGCTGATCTGCCGCTTTGTCAAGCAGGTGTACAGCTCCCACATGGTCAAGCCCCGGGTGGCAGTGTGCGTGCCCGCCGCTATTACCGGCATTGAGAGCGATGCCGTGGTAGAGGCTGTGGTGGCAGCCGGTGCCCGTCAGGTGTACCTGATCGACGAGCCTATCGCCGCAGCCCTCGGCTCCGGCATCGACATCACCCTGCCGGACGGCCGCATGATCATTGATATCGGCGGCGGCACCACGGATATCGCGGTGCTGAGCCTTGGCGGCAAGGTCAAGGCCACCAGTGTGCGCGTGGCCGGCAACCACTACGATGAGGAGATCCTCAAGCACGTGCGCAACAAATACAGCATCGCCATCGGCCAGCGCACCGCCGAGGAACTGAAAAAGCACGTTGCCTGCTGCCCCCAAAAGACTGATTTCCACGAGAGCATGGAGATCAAGGGCCGCAGCCTGCTCACCGGCCTGCCGGTGCGTGTGAATGTTTCCACTGACGACCTGTACGACCCGGTCATGATGCTCAGCGAGCAGATCGGCACCGCAGCCCATCAGGTGCTGGAAAAGACCCCGCCCGAACTGGCAGGCGATATCTACCGCAACGGCGTCATGCTGACCGGCGGCGGTGCCCAGCTGCACGGCCTGACCGAATATCTGAGTCAGGAACTGAAAGTGGAGGTCACCGTCTCGCCGGACCCCGTGAACTGTGTTGCACTGGGTACGGCACAGAGCCTTTCCCTCGGTGATAAGCTGGAAACCGGCTTTACGGATGCTACCCCGCGCATCGGCCGCCGCTAAGTCAGGCTCGTTTTGTCCATGCCATATCACAAAGCGGCAAAAAGAAAAATTGTTAATTTTTGTTGAAATGAATGGCAAAATACGGTATACTATATCCAAATTGATTTTCTGCTGACGATGTTGTATCGCTTGCAGTATCCAACAAACAGGAGGAAAAACCATGGACTTAGGTTTCGATGTGGTCGTTACCATTACTGGTATCGTGCTGGTGTTCCTGATCCTCGTGCTGCTGATGGCTATCATCACGCTGGAGGGCAAGATCTTCGACTCGATGAATGCCAAGAAGAAGGCCGCTAAGACTGCTGCGCAGGCACCCGCCGCAAAGCCCGCTGCCGCTCCGGTACAGCAGGCTGCGCCCGCTCCTCAGGTAGAGGAAGGCATCCCCGGTGATGTGGTGGCCGCCATTATGGCTGCTATCCATGCAATGGGCAACGGCAAGTACACCCTTAAGGCAGTGCGTCGTGGCAAAAATGGCTGGGGCAAGGCCGGCGTGAACGACACCACGGCCCCGTTTTAACACAGGAGGAAGAGCATGACACAGTTTATTGATACTCTGGTCGGTATTTTCCAAAGTTCCGGCTTTGCACAGTTTGGCCAGCCCGGCGGCTGGCTGTACGCCGTGATGATCTGCGTGGGCTGCTTTTTGCTGTACCTCGCCATCGTCAAGGAGTTCGAACCCCTGATTCTGCTGCCCATGGCCTTTGGCATGATCCTTGCCAACCTCCCCGGCAGCGGCATCATCCATATGCAGTACTTCGTTGGTGACGGTCTGGAGCACCCCATGTGGGTCGAGATCCTGAACAATGGCGGTCTGGCCGATATGCTCTACATGGGCGTTAAGCTGGGCATCTACCCGCCGCTGATCTTCCTCGGCATCGGCACCATGACCGACTTTGCACCCCTGATCTCCAACCCCAAGAGCCTGCTGCTGGGCGCTGCCGCACAGTTCGGTATCTTTGGTACTTACATGGGCGCTCGTCTGCTGGCCGCTACCGGTCTGGTGGACTTCACCCAGAAGCAGTCCGCTGCCATCTCCATCATCGGCGGTGCCGACGGCCCGACTGCTATCTTCGTTACCTCCCGTCTGGCACCTGAGCTGCTGGGCAGCATTGCCGTGGCAGCGTACAGCTACATGGCACTGGTGCCCGTCATCCAGCCGCCCATCATGAAGGCGTTGACCACCTCCAAGGAGCGCTCTGTTGTCATGAAGCAGCTGCGCACCGTCTCCAAGACCGAGAGGGTCATCTTCCCCATCATGGTCGCTATCATTGTTTCCCTCATCGTGCCGGATGCCGCCGTTCTGGTCGGTATGCTGATGCTGGGCAACCTGATGAAGGAGTGCGGCGTTGTGGATCGTATCCAGAAGACTGCCGGTAATGAGCTGATGAACATCATCACCATCTTCCTGGCTCTGTCTGTTGGCTGCACCACCAGTGCAAACACCTTCCTGAACACCCGCACCTTGTTCATCATCGTGCTGGGTCTGATCGCCTTCTCCTTCGGCACCGCAGCCGGTGTGCTGTGCGGCAAGGTCATGTACAAGCTGACCGGCGGTCAGGTGAACCCCCTGATCGGTTCTGCCGGCGTTTCCGCCGTGCCTATGGCCGCTCGTGTTTCCCAGAAGGTTGGCCAGAGCGAGAACCCCTCCAACTTCCTGCTGATGCACGCCATGGGCCCCAACGTTGCCGGCGTTATCGGTTCTGCCGTTGCTGCTGGTATCCTGATCAACATCTTCGGCTAATCGCATCCTGAAGCACTATCTCAAGAGCCACCGCACAGCCTTGTGCGATGGCTCTTTTTGTTCACGAGAGGGAGTTAAGGCGTCCCCTTGGGGGAGCTGGCTGCGAATGCAGAGAGCAGACTGAGGGGGTAATCCCACCGCGGAGAGTATTCGAAATCGTGTTAGAATTGGCTCTTTTCCTGTTTGTGTTTGTCAGCTGCTTGTGCTATCATAGAGAAAACAGGGCACGAAATGCCCTAAAACAGGAGGAAGCCGTTATGAAAAAAATCAAGCTTGAGGTTGCAGGCATTCCGGCTGTCCTGTACGGCAAGCGCAGCCGCAGGGTCTATCTCTATGTCCACGGCAAAAACGGTAGCGCGGCCGAGGCCGCCCGCTTTGCCCGCACAGCCTGCCCGGCAGGCTGGCAGGTGCTGGCTGTCGACCTGCCGGAGCACGGCACCCGGAAAGACAGCCCGGAAAAGCTGGTGCCGTGGGTGGTCACCCGAGAGTTGCAGGCAGTCTACGCCCGGATGCAGCCGGTGTGGAAGCATATCCGGGTGTATGGGGTCAGCATCGGGGCATGGCTTGCCATGCAGGCGTTGCAAACGCAGCAGCCGGAAAAGGCGCTGCTTGTCTCCCCGATCGTGGATATGGAAAATCTCATCCTTGACCTGATGCAGCAGGCAGGGGTAACGGAGGAGCAGCTGCGCACGGCAGGGGAGATCCCCACCGCCATGGGCGAGACCCTCTCGTGGCCGTATCTGTGCTGGGTAAGGGAACACCCCTTGCACTGGAAAGTGCCCACACAGGTGCTCTATGCCGATACAGACCCCCTTACCGGGCACACCGCCATGGAGCAGTTCCGACAGCAGACCGGGGCGCACCTGACCATTCTGGAGGGCGGGGAGCATTGGTTCCATACCGAGACCCAGCTTGCCGCCCTGCAAGGCTGGGAAAGCTGTCACATATAATAAGCAGCTTCTCTTTTCTCTAGCCTGTGAAAACGTAAGCCCGGAAGATCCGCAGATTTTCCGGGCTTACAATATGAAATACGCTTCCACAACAAAACGCCGCTGACGGCTTTGTGTATCGTCAGCGGCGTTTTGTTTATTGAAAACAGGATTGTGAATGGTGGGATTAAATCAGACCTTTGCTTCGCTGTTGTGCTCAGCCTTCTTATAAGCGGAGAAGGAGTGGAACACAATATTCAGACCCAGCACGATCAGCAGCACGGCAAGGATCAGCTGCAGGCCGTTTGCGATGAACACAGCGCCCCAAGTGGTCTCACCGGCAGGGATAGTAACAGAAGCGGCGGTGCTGATGGCCTTGACCATAGCGATCAGGCGCTGCACCAGAGCGGTGAAGGTGACGCACAGCATGATGACCAGCGGAGGGAAGATCATCTTGTTGCTGCGGCCGGTGACCTTCAGGAACACGCACAGAGTGGCCAGAACCAAAGCGCTCAGCAGCTGGTTTGCAGAACCGAACAGGGGCCAGATGTTGGCGTAGCCGATCTTGGTCAGCAGGAAGCCGAAAGCCAGAGTCAGGAAGGTGGAGAAGTACACGTTGCACAGCAGCTTGCGCCAGCCCTCAGCATGCTCCATGTCATCCACGCTGAACAGCTCCTGGAAGCTCATGCGGCCAATGCGGGCCACGGCATCCAGACTGGTCAGAGCCAGTGCGGAAACGCACATGGTCATGAACACGGTAGCAGCGTAGGCGGGCACGCCGAACATCTCAAAGAAACCGGCAACGCCGCGGCTGAAGATCTGGAACGGGGTACCGGCGGCAGGGGTGCCGTCGGCAGCTGCGGCAGCACCGGCTACGCACAGAGCCAGAACAGCCAGCAGGCTTTCAAGGATCATGGCACCGTAGCCGACCTTCAGCATATCCTTCTCGTTCTCAACGGTCTTGGAAGAAGTACCGGAGGAAACAAGGCTGTGGAAGCCGGAAACTGCACCGCAGGCCACGGTGACGAACAGGATGGGGAACATGGTGCCCAGCTTTTCGTTGGTAAAGCCGGTGAATACAGGCAGGTTCATGGTGGGGTGTGCAACCAGCAGGCCAACCACAGCGCCCACGATCATGGCCACGAACATAAAGGTGGTCATGTGGTCACGGGGCTGCTTGAGCAGCCACATGGGCAGCACGGCAGCAAAAAAGATGTACACAAAGGTGATGTAGCTCCAAGCGGCCTTGCCCAGGATCAGAGGCAGGTTTGCGCCGATGACAAAGGACAGCACGATGAACACGATGCTGATAACGCTTTCCTTCCAGCCGGAGAAGTTGAACTTCTTCTGCAGCAGGCCAAAGACAACGGCGAACACCATGAACATGATGGAAACCATACCGGCAGCGCCGTTGGTCTTGGCAGCCTCGACCATTGCGCCGTCTGCGCCAAAGGCGTTGAAGGTGCCGGCAACCATGTCCGCAAAGGCAGCGATGACGATGCCGCAGAACAGCCAGCAGAACAGCAGGAACAGCTTGCGGCCGGTCTTGCCGATGTACTTTTCGATCAGCATACCCATGCTCTTGCCGTCGTTCTTAACGGAAGCATACAGGGCACCAAAGTCGGTGACAGCGCCGAAGAAGATACCGCCCAGCAGCACCCACAGCAGCACCGGCAGCCAGCCGAAGGCTGCGGCCTGAATGGCACCGGTAACAGGGCCTGCACCGGCAATGGAGCTGAACTGGTGTGCAAACACGGTCCAGCCGTCGGTGGGAACATAGTCCCGGCCGTCCTCATGGACAACTGCCGGGGTCTTGGCAGAGGGGTCGATGCCCCATTTGTTAGCCAGCCAGCGGCCGTAAAGCACATAAGCGCCAAACAGGCACACCGCTGCGATCAATACGATGACCAGCGTATTCATAGTTTTCTACCTCTTTCCTTTTTTCACTCCGCAACAGGTTCGGAACGCTAGGCTGCCGTCCGGCAAAGCGTTGCCCCGGAGCGTAAAAAACCTTCGTCCTCAGCACATGACCGATGTCCCGGTCACACTCCGAAGACGAAGGCTTTTGCACCCGCCTGCCAGGGCAGGGGCATTACTCCGCGGTACCACTTCGCTTGCTGTGTAAAACAGCCACTCTCCCACGCATGGTACGCTGACCATGCTGCCCGATAACGTGGGCTGGACGGCACCGTGCTACTAAGGGGCACAAAACCCGGTTCACACAGGCTGCTCGCAGGCGAGGGTCCTCTGCTCCTGACTGCCGCTTTTTCACCCGAGAAGCGGCTCGCTGAAAGAGGGTGATGCAGAAGATCATGTCCTGTTCCTTGCATTTGCTGAATGATTGTGTCTTACTTTATTCCCGTTTTCATCAATTGTCAATATTCTTGTCACAAGTTCAGAGGATACGCCAATTCAAGCCATTTTCTGGGAATAATTTTTAGATGATTTTCTTTCATGTGTGAAGAGAATAAAACTGAATAGCACATTAATTGAAAACCATTCACCCACAGGTCTTGACTTTCACACTTTGAAGTGCTAAAGTAATAGCGTGCAGAATATTCCGCGCGGCAGCACTGTCTGCTTTGCCCGCTGCCGCCGCTGTTATAATAAGGAGAAAAACAATGGCTGAGAAAAATTCCAGAAGAAATGAGACAACGGACGCACTGTTTGATGCTATCCTCAGTCTGGAGAGCCGGGAGGAGTGCTACGCCTTTTTTGAGGATCTGTGCACTGTAAAGGAGATCTCGGATATGGCACAGCGCCTGCAGGCGGCAAAGCTGCTGCTGGACGGTGCCACCTATGAGCAGATCGTTAAGGCAGTGGAAATCAGCACTGCCACCATCAGCCGTATCAACCGTTGTATCCAGTACGGCTCCGGCGGCTACCGTGATACCATCGAGAAGGTGCGCGCACAGGCGGAAAAGCAGTAACAGCCGCACCTGCCGCAGCATAGGATAGGGCACACGACCGGAAAGGAAGGTTTTGCCCTATGATGATCGATACACCCTGCGCCCGTTCTCAGTGCCCGGAAATGCCCAAGGTCAGCCTGGATCAGGCTGTTGTGGACCTGATGGAAAGCATTGCCCTGCAGGAAACGGCGCTCAGCCACATTCTGTGCGCCGAAAGCCGGAAGATGCAGAAGGCCATGGATCTGGATGGTCTGGATCTTTGCAAGCTGCTGGAGGTGAACGACTCCGCCACCAATATGGTGCACGCCGTCGCAAACCTTGAACTGGTGCTCAAGGATAAGCTGGAGTTCGTCTCCAACAACCTTTATGTCCCGGGGGACAGCAGCTGCCCATCACCTGCGCAGTAATGTTTTTTGGGGCGGGGCGCTCTCCGCTGCAATTTGACCCGTGAAAATGCAATGCCGGGCAGCCCGCAGGCTGCCCGGCATTGTTCTAATAAAATGTTTTTTCCTCTAAATAATGCCCAGAGCGCACGCGGAGGGCATTCTAAATCGTTCTATTGCAAGGGAGACTGCTGCGCAAAATACGGTGCGGCGGTCTCCCTTTTCAGGAAAATTCTGCATAAGAGACAGAAAAATCTTTTGTTGGAATTGCTGATGTATCAAATCTGTGCTATACTATTGGATGTATCACCATGAAAGCGAGGAATAAAACATTGCTGCATTATGATGCGATCCTATTTGATGTGGACGGGACGCTGATCGATTCGGCTCCCGGTATCATTCATACATTGCAAGAGGTTTTCTGTACCATGGGTGTGGATGTATCCGGCATAAACCTGCGCCGGTATCTGGGCCCGCCGCTGCGCAAAAGCTTCGGTGAGCACTTCACCGACCCGGCGCTGATCGAAAAAGCAACCGACCTTTACCGCACGAGCTACGCGGTGAAGGGCAGCCACGAGTGTGCCGTGTTCCCGGGCGTTCCGCAGATGCTGCAAACCTTGAAGGACGCGGGTTTTCTCCTGTGCACTGCCACCTCCAAGCCCACCAAGGTGGTCACGCCCATTCTGGAAGAGCAGGGGCTGGCACCGTATTTTGATTTTATCGGTGGTGCCTCCATGGACGAGAGCCGGGATACCAAGACCGAGGTCGTGCGTTATGTGCTCAGCCAGCCCGCCTTGCAGGGCAAGCGGGTGCTGATGGTGGGCGACCGCAACGATGATATGCGGGGCGCTGCCGACTGTGGTCTGGATGCTGCCGGTGTGCTGTACGGCTACGGCAGCCGGGAAGAGCTGGAAGCCTTCCATCCAGTGCTGCTGGCTGAAAGCTGCGCCGACCTTACCGACCGGCTGCTGGCAGCCCGGGTATGACAGGAAGTTTCATTCCTTCGGAAGGAGAATGGATAGAATATGAGAAGCAATAACCAGAAGGAGAATCAGGCGCTGACCCCGATGCAGAAGCAGGCGGTGCTGGTGTGCATCGTGTGCGCACTGGCGGCGCTGCTGACCATCGGCATCACCAAAGAGGGCCGCTGGCTCTACACCGAGGCCAGCTCGGCCCAGATGGCCGACGGCAGCTGGGAGGAGCTTGGC
>OMAO01001219.1_pt1 | contig 10148 bp, 12 predicted proteins | sample 1644641 | NCBI WGS metagenome assembly OMAO01 (sample SAMEA103958120, study PRJEB25191) | human gut metagenome | biome: human-associated habitat [ENVO:00009003]; feature: intestine environment [ENVO:2100002]; material: feces | place: Germany | collected 2013/2015
TATGGTATAAATGTAATATAAAAAATGCCGAAATAAAACGTTCCTTTTATTTCAGCAATTACTATGATGATATTTTCCCAAATTCTGTATGTTTTGTCAAATAAAAAAATGTCGAATCTAATTCAACGTTTTTATACGGAGAAAATAAGAGATGGCAAAAAAAATAAATAACTTATGGTTGCGTATAAGTGGCGTATTTTTGGCTGTAATAGGATCTTTGTTTGCGGGAAAAAACTCTATGGCATCGGGAACTGTGTCTTTTACCCCGCGTCAAATATCGGGGTGTGATTATTCTCTTACCACACCCGGACCATCTGGGCGGCCTGTGTATATCGGGGATCCAATCCCAAGCGTCGGGTATACCGGTTGGAGAACGACGTCCACGTACCAAGATGTACCGTTTTTTTGCTGGAATGCGTGGGCTGTTCAAAACAAGGATCAATTATGCGAGGATGCGTTTGGAAGTAACACATCGACGAGTGATTGGAGCTGCGGATCCAATGTTTCAAACCAAGAATATGGGTTTGTGTACAGTGTTTGTAATCGTCAACTGGGGGTGGATTGCGAACTACAGAAGGGTGGTTCCGTAGTTTATAATGCGGTGAGAGATTATGGCGGAACTATACAAAATGCATTTCGCATTATCGGATGCATAAATAGTAGCGATACGATGACGGGGGCCACCGTTAATGATTATGTTTATGATTTAAGTGGTATAGTGTGTTTATCGCCAAGTGCCTGTCCCGCGCCAGGATTTGGATTGAGTGCCCAGCATTCCCCAAAAAATTCTATTGATGACAATGATTGCTATATTTGGATGAACGATACTTTGGTACATAATATGAGAGATTCCACTGGAACATTTGTTTATGAATCTGCAAGAAATCGTAATTGTGTCTGCTTTTATGATGGAGAGACCTTGTGTTCATAATAGGATTTATTTTGGTTGCATCATAATATGTCTGAAGTATTAGTGTCTGTTTTCTTGCATAACAGTGGGGATGATTTATTCCTTGAAACATCAAAATCGTGGTGGTTACGGCAAGAGCACAAGCATATAGAATTTTTATATAACACCATAGATATAAAAAGGGCGTCTGGTAAATATATATTGATATGTACAGATGCGGATTTATATGTTGAACGTGCTGTGGCAAAATTGGTTGATACGGCGGAAAGTACACAATCAGATATAGTTTTCTTTAATATTGAATGTTTTTGGGAATCTAATTCAGATGTTCGTAGTTTGTCGCCTATAAACTTTGCATTTCCATTTAGTGCATATAATATGACCGGACGCCCGGTTATAGACGCGAATTTTTTCAACGGTGTGAACAGTTATTTGGGTGCGTGTCTGATAAAACGGGATTTTTTATTAAAATATAACCTGTGTGATATTGGTAACGAAAATATATTTATACGAAAATGTTTAATGTATAAACCGGTAATTTATACTGTGGCTGATTATTTAGCAACCCATATAATACGTGTTGATGCCGGATATCGTAACGCATTTGAATATGTTGCCGGGGAATTAGATTCTTATAATCAACTAAGATGTTATGCTAACGGTCGCAGATTTTTGCATCGTTGGCGTCCAATAATTGACCAGATGGTAAATATTTTAAGTATGGATTCGGCATTTGGCGCGATGTCCAAAGTTATTCCATTGGATTATATACCACAATGCAGTATTCATTTGGTTGATCATTGTAATTTGAATTGTAAATCCTGTAGCCATTTTTCGTGCCTGGCACGTGCGGGGGATTTTGAATTGAGCCCCACGGATTTTCATCGGGATATTCGCCAGTTGGCAAAGATTACACGTGGACGGGTAAAGATAATAGAACTATATGGCGGAGAGCCGCTGTTGCACCCAAATGTAACCGTATTTATGAAATTGGCGCGCCGCTATTTCCCGCGTGCATTGATACGTTTAATTACAAATGGGATTTTATTACCACAACAGCCGGTGTCTTTTTGGCGCGCGGTTCATAGATATAAAATTTTAATTTCCCCAACAAAATATCCGATACGTGTTGACTGGGATAAAGTCACAGAACTGGCGCACAAATACAAATGTGGTCTGGATTTTTTTGGTGGCACAGGATATTTTCAAAAAACATTATATCATAAACCATTGGATTTGAATGGCCAGCAAAATGCGGCGATTAGTTATATAAATTGTCAGCATACGCGGTGTATAAACTTGTATAAAGGGCGCTTGTATCACTGTCCGATAGTTGCCTATATAAAATACTTTAATCGGCAATTTAATACAAATTTGAAAACGTGTGCTTCTGATTCTTTGGATATTTATGAAAAAAATCTGAACCCATCGGACGTGTTCGCGTATTGTGCACGGCCAATTCCATTTTGCAGGTATTGTATGTCGCGTCAGACGACGCGTGGACACCCGTGGGAACAAACAAAAAAGGATATATCAGAATGGACGCTGAAAAGTTAGAACATATTCTGGTATTTTATGCGTGTGATGATAGATACATACCATTAGCTGCAGCATCTGTTGCCAGTATGCTGTTCAATACCTGTGCATTTATTGATTTGTATATTTTGGATTGTAAACTATCAGAAAAAAATAAAAAGAAATTCTTATTGTTGCAACGGCGATTCAACAATTTTTCTGTGCAGTTTATTCGTGTTGATTCGGATACTCAATTTGGGCATATTGAATTGCGTAATTATTTGACAACAGCGTGTTTTGCCAGGTTCCTGATACCGCAATTAGTGCCGAATGTAAATCGCTGTATATATCTGGATTGTGATACAATTCTGTTTGGCGATATTGCAGGTTTATGGAATCAGGAATTGGGTGATTTTATGCTGGGGGCCGTACCAGATCCAAACGTGTTTAATAACCCAGATAAGAAATCTTTGCATTATGCGGCGGCGTTATTATCGGATACACATTTGTATTTTAATTCGGGCGTGTTGCTGATAGATTGCGAAAAGTGGCGCAAATATAATATCTATGACAAATTGATTGAATCAGAACAAAAAACGGCTAAGACCAGAATTTTTAATGATCAGGACGTTTTGAATAATGCTTTTGATTCTAACTATTGTCCGCTGGATGTGCGATTTAATGTAAAATCTAACTTGGTTACATTTTGTCCACAAGAGAATATTTGTATCAGACACTTTACTGGTCAAATAAAACCGTGGTTAAAAATGGGATTTTTACAATTAAATGCGCACGACTTTTGGTTTTATTGTCAAATGACGCCATTCTTCGCAGAAACATTGATAAACGGTTTGACAGAATTGGGAACCGTTGATGTGCGAAAATTATAAGGTTTGAGCATTATGCGAGATATTATATATGATAAAATAATTCCACTGGGAGATAGGTGTAATTGTACGCAAAATTTGAAATACTATGGTTTGCGTCCTATTGGACGCAAATTCCCATTTGACTGGGTTAAAGGCGGTGATTTGAAATCGCGCATAGACGTTATAATGACCGATTTTTCTGATTTTTTGGTGGCGGACAGATTGCAGCAGATAATATATGCGCGCCCAGAGCAAGGGGGAAATTATCGATTTTATGATACAAAAACAAAATTGGTGTTTGCGCACGATTTCCCGCGTAATTTATCGTTTCCTGACGGGTTTCAATTAGCAGTGCGTACGTTTGCGCCGAAAATAAATCGCTTTATGAATGTTTTCGCGGCAAAGGAAAAGGTTTTGCTGGTTTATATGACCGATAAACATATTCCAACGCGTCAAATAAAGCAATATGTACAAATGCTGCGGCAGAAGTTTGGATATAATGATATAGATATGCTGATAATTGAAAACGGAATAAAAACATTTTGGTATTTGCATCGGCAAAATATATCGACCGGCATTACACGTATAAAAACCAGGGTTTATCTGATGCCGTTGCATTTCCAGGATACCACACAAAAACAATTTTCAATTTTAGATAAAATTTTTAAGTGTATAAAAGTTAAAGCTGATGATACAGATGTTTATGTAAAATAATAAAAAACGGGGCGGCGCCCCGTTTTTTATTTTATCGATTCGTCAGTTGTAATTCTATACGACGGTTTTGTTGCAAACTGGACGCATCTGTACCCAATGCGACCGGATGCAAATCACCAAAGCCACTGGGTACCAGGCGACGACGCGATACGCCGTCACGTGCCAATTCGTCCACGACCGCGTTTGCACGCAATAGTGACAGTTCCATATTATTTGAATATCCACGCGTACCGCGCATAACCTGTTTGCGGTCGGTGTGGCCGTCAACACGGATTATCCAGTCAATGTTTGTTGGAATTTTATTTTCTAAATCTTTTATCACGTTCGCAATCAGGCGCAGTTGATTTTTTCCCTCTGGCGACAGAGTGTATGAACCACTGCTGAACAAAATGTCACTGGATACGATGAAACGGTCGCCTTCGGTTGTGATAAAGTTATCATCCCCCAGGGCATCTTTAATCGCTTTATAAAACGCGGATTGATATTGCGCCACATCGTTCAGTTCAGCAACTTTGTCGGCCAGCGCCTTGTTCAGACGAGTTGACATTTCAACATACTGAATGTCTTTTTGGTGTGATTCTTCTTCGGCGGCGTCCAAGGCGGCCTGTAACTTATTTAGTTGTTCGGCCAATGATGCACGTTGTGCTGCCATTTGTTCCTGTAATGCGCGACGTTCCTGTTCCAGTTCGGCAGTGCGCTGTTTGTCCAGGGTTGCCTGGTTCAACTGAGTTGTTAGGTTTGCAACCTGGGCTTGTAAGTCCGCACCCTGGGATTGCAGTTCGGCAACCTGTGCTTCATATTCCGCAACCAGTTCTTCAACACTGACATCAACCTGTTCCAGTTCGGTGGCCAGCGCATCATTATTTGCAGACAGATTTTCTAATTCCGTACGTGCCAGAACCAACAGGCGTTTCGCTTCTTCTTCATCGGCGGTCATTTGAACTATTTTTTGTGCCTGTTCTTCATTGGTGCGGCGCAAATCTGCGACGGTTTTAGCGCCAGTGTCCTTGTTAAATACGCTGGTCGTTGTCCACAGAAACACGAACACTATCAGCAGAAATATAAGTATTATCACCAGGTTCGAAAACAAATCTACGAACGCCGGCCACGTATTTGTTTTTTCACGAAATCTTATATTCAGCATTTTTCTCTCTCTTTTTTTATTCTTGGTCAGGCCAGTTCAGAAAATGTTTCCCGCAATTCGCGTACACTTTTGTTTAATTCATTTGCTGCGTTGTTTATCTGGGGCAGTACAGTTGCAACGGTGTCAGTTGCGGCAACACTGGTGTGCGCGGACAGGTAATCTTCCAGTTCGCGATATATTCCATTTTGCGCCAGTTGTACCTGCAGTCCCAGAAAACCGATTGTCAAACTGCCCGCCAGTCCCATCAGCGAACTGGTGAACGCGGTTGCCATACCCGACAGGGGACGTGTCAAACCCGTCTGCATTGTTTGCATAACTGATTCGTCCGCAAAATCCAGCGCACCAATCAAATCGGCAAAACCGCCAACCGTTACAATCAATCCCCAAAAAGTCCCCAGCAGTCCCAGAAATATCAACGTGTTTGTTATATATCGTACGGATTCGCGCGAATCTTCGAATCGTAATAATATCATATCCAACATACCGTTCAGGGTTGATGCAGATATACGCACCGGACGCGCGCGCAGTATCAATGCAACGGGACGTAACAGGCGTGGGGGCAGGGGGGCATTCTTTTTCCCGGCAAAGTACGCGCGTGCCCATTTATATTCAGGCAACAGGCGGAACATTTCGACAAAACATAATCCAATCCCAAAAATAGTTGTTCCGATAATAATCCCGTTCAGCAGTATATTTGCCGACGCTACGCGCAAAAACGGTTCATAAAACAAAATCAAGCCCGCCACCAATAATGCGGTAAATAACGCCATACGATTTAATGCGCGGTGAAATTGATTTGTCATATATCTCTCTTCTTACTGCTGTATATAATGATATTAGTAAATTTTGTATTTTTAAGTCAAGTGATAACCAGTAACCAACCAATCTTATTTATATTTTTATATTATAAAAATCGCTTGGCCAGAAAATACTTGATTTTATTAAAATTTTCGGCATAATATGGGGCGTTCCTGCTAATGGCAATGGTGTCATTGGCTGCATAAGACCAAAGGAAATAAAATGGCTTACTATGAAAGCGTTCTGGTTTTCCGCCAGGACCTGACCGAACCGCAGGTCAAAGAAAAAGCGGCAAAATATACTGATATTATTAAAGAACTGGGCGGGGATGTTAAATCTACCGAATTTTGGGGTTTGAAAAACCTGGCCTATGTTATCCGCAAAAATCGCAAGGCGCATTATGTTATGTTGAACATTGAACTGCCAGGTGACAAGATTGCGGAATTGGAACGTCGTGCACGTATTGATGAAGACGTTATCCGTTTCCTGAACGTTCGCGTTGCGGCGTTGTCCACAACACCGTCTATTATGATGAAAAAGAATACCGAGGAGGCAGAATAATGGCAGTCCGTGCAGCAATTTATCGTAAAAAATCAAATCCGTTAAAGGGCAAGGTTATTGATTACAAGGATATCAAGACATTGTCGCACTATATCACCGAACGCGGCAAAATTGTTCCGTCGCGTATTAGTGGTGTATCTCAGAAAGACCAGCGTGAATTGGCAACCGCCATTAAACGTGCGCGTCATTTGGGGTTGATGCCGTTCGTTCGCAACAACCTTGGGTAATTCTGTGGCGACTTGTTGCGTTCACAGTTCCTCGTGTATGTTCAATACACGTCGGAACTGAAATGAACGCCGCCAATTCGCACACATAATTATCCAATAAATATTGGTATTAGTATTTGGGATTTTCCCTAACTTGAAATAAAGGACAGATAAAATGAAAGTTATTTTAACAGAAAAAATTACCAAACTGGGCAATATTGGTGACACGGTAGAGGTTAAAACCGGTTTCGCACGCAATTATTTATTGCCGCTGGGCAAGGCGATGCGTTGGTCGCGTGAAAATGTTGCTTTGTTCGAAGCGAAAAAAGCCGAACTGCAGGCACGCCAGGACGCTGCCAAGAAAGCGGCCGAATCTAACGTTGATGCGGTCAAGAACGCAAAACTGTATATGATTCGCCAGGCGGGGGATACCGGCCAGTTGTATGGTTCTGTGTCAACACGTGACATTGCGCGTATGTTGAAAGAAGTCGCAAATGTTTCTGTCGAATCGGCTCAGGTTATGTTGGGTGCGCCGATTAAATCGGTTGGTGTATTTGACACTAAGATTGCATTGCATCCGGACGTTATTGTTCCTGTTAAAATTTATGTCGCCCAATCCCAGGATGAAATCGAGGCATTGGTTGCTGGCAAGGTTTTGACATTTGGCACTAAAAAGGTTGAAGAAGAAGAAACCACGCCGGCGGCGGATGCGGATGTTCAGTCCGCGGAACAGCCAGCGGAAAAATCTGACGCAACTGACGCAGAAAAAACTGCTGACGCCGAATAAAAAACAGATAATATTTTGTTTTGTAAAACACCCCGCAAATGCGGGGTGTTTTTTTGTGGGGGCGGGATGGTATAAGTAGAGAGTAGTTTTTCTATACCAGCCCGATAAAAGACGAATATTTTTTATTATTTATTTACTGTTTTACCGGTAATTGTGTCAGTGTCCGGGGTGACTACAGTGCCTGTACTAGTTTGTGGTATAGTGGCAATCTTGTGTGAATTGATATCGGCCGCTTGGATAGAGTTTTTTTCATAAACTTTTATTCATTATAAATATATAATGTCACCAAGATGAAATTAGAATCAAATGGAATTTTGATTGCACTGCGGCCATTTGGGGAACGTGATTCGGTTGCGCGAATTTTTACGTCTGATTTCGGTGTGTTGTGCGGAATGATGCGGGGGGCGCAAATTGCACGCAAAAACAAACCGTTGGTCGGACAATTCGGCGCCGTCGCGTGGAACGCACGGCTGGATTCGCAACTGGGGGCGTTTCATTGGGATGCGGAAAAAAATCTGGCCGCAACGCTGATGATGTCGGCTGAAACGTTGGCGTATATGAACAGTGCTTTTGCGCTGGTTGCGGCATTGTTACCGGAACGTGAACAGTATCGTGCACTGTATGATGAAACGTTGGATTTGTTGCACGGGTTGACCGGGACGTCGCCGTACGATGTATATTTACGGTGGGAAATATCACTGTTGCGTGAATTGGGCTACGCATTGAATTTGAATGCTTGTTCTGGGTGTGGAACGCACGACAATCTGGAATATCTGTCACCACGCACAGGGCGGGCGGTGTGTGCAAACTGTGGGGCGCCATATGCAGAACGATTGTATAAACTGCCGATGAATTTGGATTTAACGCGGCGTTTTTTGGAACGTGCCTGTATGTTTCAGGGCGTTGATTTGCCCGCGGCGCGTCGTATGATACGCGGCGCGTAATATTGTTCAATTTATTCCTTGCACAAAGGTTTTTTTTTCAGTATCTTTTATTCGGTTCAACAGATAAAGGAGAAAAACTATGACTTGGACAATCTTGGTTCTGGTGGTTGGTGTTCTTCTGTACCTGTTTGGCGGTATGTTGCTGCCAAAGGGTGACGAGAAAAAGCCGTCTGCTGGAAAAGTCGTTGCAAAAAAGTGCATTTCCGTTATTGCGATTATCCTGATTGCGGGCAGTATGTGCCGTCTGTATACGCCGTACTATCTGACAGCGATAAATCCGGCAATCGTTCAGGAAATGGTCAACGGTATGCAGGAACAGCAACAGGCCGAAAAGAACAAACAGATTCGTAAATTTGTTCGTTCCGAAGGCGACAAAATGATGCGTGATGCCCCGATTTTGGGTAACCGCGATGCGAAAAAGACGATTTATGTATGGACTGACTTCTCTTGTCCGTATTGCCGCCGTGTACACGGTGAAATCGAACGCGTATTGGCGGATCGTGACGATACACGCGTAGTTATCAAGAACTTCTCTATCCACGGGCCGTTGTCAGATGGACCGGCGCGCGCGGTGATTGCTGCAAATATGCAGGATCCAGCCAAGGCGGCAGAACTGACAAATATGCTGATGACCCGCGAATTCTATACTCAGGACGACCTGAAAGACCAGGACAAGATTGCTGAAAAGGTTGAAGCCAACGTTATGAAAATGGCTGCCGAAGCAGGTCTGGATACAGAACAGTTGAAAAAAGATATGAATAGCGATGTTGTCGCACGCGAATTAAGAAACGTTCGTGATTTGGCACAGCGCTTTGAAATCAGCGGAACACCGTTCCTGATTATCGGTGAACAGGCGTTCCCGGGCGCGATTCCGGCCGCACAAATCGAAACGGCATTGGACGAAGCGGAATAATATCTTTTTCACGACTAAATATAAATCCCGCCCGATTGGGTGGGATTTTTTTGTACCACTGTAAAAATATTTATGGCGCACTATAATTATATTCACCTAACAACAGGGGGACAGGAAAAAATGAGTTCGATTGTAATCTTTTTTTCACGCGCGGGCGAAAACTGGGTTGACGGCGGAATCCGTCATACAGATGTTGGAAACACGGAACGCGCCGCGCAAATTATTCACGATTTAACCGGTGCCGATTTGTTCAAAATAGAACCAGTTGTACCGTATCCAGAAAACTATGACGAATGTACTGCGGTTGCTAAATGCGACCAGCAAACAAACGCACGTCCGTAAATAAAATCATATCCAAAAAATTTGGATAAATACGATACCGTATATTTGGGATATCCAAATTATTGGGGAACAATGCCGATGGCGGTGTTCACATTGTTGGACGGGTGTGATTTGTCGGGCAAAGTTGTCAAACCGTTCTGTACACACGAAGGCAGTGGCCTGGGACACAGTATGTCTGATGTTCGTAAAATGTGTCCGGGTGCGGATGTTCGCGACGGATTGGCTATTGTCGGATCGGCGGCCGGCGACAGTGTTGAGCCGATTCGAAAATGGTTGAGTAAATAAAATAAAAAACGGGGTGTATACCCCGTTTTTTATTTGCTTTCCAGTATCGCAATGCCGGGCAGGGTGCGGCCCTCGATAAATTCCAGAAATGCGCCGCCGCCGGTTGATACGTATGTGATGTCGGATTTTACACCACAGGCCTCCAATGCGGCAACGGTGT
>OMAO01001231.1_pt1 | contig 10073 bp, 9 predicted proteins | sample 1644641 | NCBI WGS metagenome assembly OMAO01 (sample SAMEA103958120, study PRJEB25191) | human gut metagenome | biome: human-associated habitat [ENVO:00009003]; feature: intestine environment [ENVO:2100002]; material: feces | place: Germany | collected 2013/2015
ATTCTATTTCTATACTCCTTTATTTGAGTCAAACAGGATTAGTAAAAATGGAATTAGCGGACTTATATATCAATTCAGGAGTGGATATTCCTCGGACAAGTCTCTTTTTGCTGTTCTTCTGTTTCGGGTGTTTGTATGTATGTAAATCAAAAAAAGAAGGAGAATGGGATAGTGTAGTAAAGATGCTCCGTTTGACCCTCTTATATTGTTTGTTTTTTTTTATAATGTCAGCTTTCTTTGAAGTTGCCTTTCGTATAGCTTATTATCAAATGATTGTTATAATGGTACTTATGCCATGGATATTTAGACAGTCTAAGAAAAATAATGGAAGGAGAATTTGTATGTCAATATATGTTTTGTTGTTTTTTTACTTTTATTATGTGGAATGTCAGCATGGTGCTGTTGACACTATTCCTTATAAATCTATTATAGTAGGAATTTAATTTTTTTGATAAAATCATGGGTTATTATCCGTTAGTATCTGTCATTATAGCAACATATAATGCAGGAAAATATCTTCGCAGAGCGTTAGATAGTGTTTATAGTCAAAGCTATACAAACGTGGAATGTATTGTAGTTGATGGATGCTCAAAAGATAATACATTGGACATAGTCCGTGAATATGTATGCAAAAATATTGTGTATATATCGGAGCAAGATTTGGGTATTTATGATGCCTTGAACAAAGGAGTTCTTATAGCAAAGGGTGAATGGATTTATGTGTTAGGGGCGGATGATGAATTGTTGCCCGATGGACTACGTTCTTTCTTTTTAGGTGAGAATGATTTTGAATATGATATTATTTATGGTAATACAATAGATCGGTACTTTGATGGAATACTCCGGTACACAAAATCAAAATGTTGTTCTCGAGTAAGGTATGAAATGTTGGGTTGTCATCAAGGGATGATAATGAAGCGGAAAATGATTTTGGATTTAAAAGGATTTAATTTAAAGTATCCTTTGAAAGCTGACTTTTCTTTGGTTCAGAAGGCCTATTTGTCAGGGTACCGTTTTCGGAAGATTGACTCTTATATTGCTTATTTTTCAATGGAAGGTGCTACGGGGACTTCTTACAGAATTATGGATAAAGAACACTTGTCTATTTTAAGAGATAATCATGCAGTTCTTTTTCCTAGATTGGTTATGGGACTTATTGGCATCAAGAAAATAATAAAGGTATTTTATCTGAAGTTTTTTTATGGTAAGTAATATTATAATAGTTAATGACTTTGCCTTTATAAATGGTGGTGCTGGTAGTGTGGCAATTCGGACTGCTTGTGAATTGTCTCGCAGAGGTAAACGGGTATTCTTTTTTGCTGGTGTTGCTCCTGTTGATGCTTGCTTAGAAGCGACGGGTGTGAAAGTGTTTTGTTTGAATCAGTACGATATATTGAATAATTCGAATCGGCTTGAGGCGATAATTCAAGGTCTTTGGAACCAAAAAGCGTATAAGGAGTTTGATAAATTATTGTCATCTTTGGATTTACAGAAGACTATTATTCATTTTCATTCATGGACGAAAGTTCTTTCTGCATCATTATTTGCGGTGACAAGGAAACATCATGCTAAGATAGTAGTTACTATGCATGATTATTTTTCCTTTTGTCCTAATGGTGGTTTTTTTGTTTATCCCCAGCGCTCTATTTGTGAAAGAAACCCTCTTTCTTGGAGATGTGTTTTGTGTAATTGTGATGCTCGTTCTTTTTCACAGAAAATGTGGAGAGTATGTCGGCAGAAAATTCAGAATTTCTATTTTTGGAAGAATGATATACATTTCATATCTATTTCAGCCTTGACCCATGAATTATGTTTATGTCATATGCCGAAAAAAAAGATTTATCCAGTTACACGTTTGAATAATCCATTAGAATTGTCTGATACGAAATGCGAATTGAAGAAAGATGCAGCGTATCTTTTTATGGGACGTTTGTCTTCTGAAAAGGGATTGGATCTGTTTTGTAAAGCAATGGTTGATTTGCATTTAAAAGGACTGGTGGTTGGTGATGGTTATTTGAAGGAAAAGTATCAGGCAGAATATCCACAAATTGATTTTGTAGGATGGGCGTCAGGGGAGGAAAAGAAAAAATACATTCTTCAGTCAAAATGCTTGCTATTTCCTTCATTTTGGTATGAAGGTGCTCCTTTGACTATTATAGAAATGAAATCATATGGTATTCCTTGTATTGTTCCAGATCGCTGTGCCGCTTCTGAACAAATAGAAAATGGGAAAACAGGATTTGTTTTTAAAACAGGTGATTATGATTCGTTTGTTACTGCTATTAAAAGATTGGAAGAAATTGATTTGAATGAAATGCAAAAGAATATTATAAATACGTTTCATCTAAATGATTATTCGATGGAAAGTCATATTAAAGGGTTGATTGATATTTATGGAGATTAATAAAAGTATGAGAGTTTTTAGGTGCTTGTTTTTCTTGTTGTTTCCCTTTTTTATTTTTAAAATTCTTCATATTAAGATGAAAAGGGTAGGTTTTTCTCTTGTTTTATGTCGTTATATAGATATGGATGTAGAAGCTACAATTGGTCATTTTAACTTGATTATTGTTGATTCACTAGTAATGAAGAAGGAAAGCCGAATAGGTCATTTGAATTTTATTAAAGGAGGATTTGATGTTTTGATGGATGAAAAATCCAGTATTCATAATCTCAATAAGATATCTAGTATTGCAGTTTTATATGAATCAGTTTGCCTTCATTTAAGAAGGAATGCTAGGATAGGAGTCTCTCATTTATTGGATTTAACAAGTAGCATTACGATAGGAGAAAACTCCATGCTGGCAGGTGCCGATACTCAAATATGGACACATAGCTTTTATTTCGAAGAAACGGGTATGGGGTATGTGAGAGTGGATGGAGAAGTACATATTGGTTCAAACTGTTATATTGGTGCACGATGTACTATCCTGCCTAATGTTTTTATAGGTAATGCTATAACAGTTGGTGCTGCTACTTGTGTATCTAAGTCATTAAAAAACAAAGGGGCTTATGTTTCTCCACCTGTAATTCATTTAGACTATTCGTTTGATGAAGCAGTATTAAAACTGAAAGGGAGAGAAATGATGTCGAGAATTTATAAAAAGCAGATTACTTAATGGTTTTGCCATATTGTTTTTAAAACGTATATATCAGGTCTCTTTTTGGGGATGTGGGTTTTATCTTTTGTAGTTAAAAAGGCTTTATTGGGAAATGTAAAAGTAATGTTTGTACATTTTTCCTAGAAGCATGGAATAAGGGTAAAGACGCGTTAAGACTATTTTTATTATTGGCTTTGAAAATGCTATAGATCATTAGTATGTTACATCTTATATATACTTAAGTTTCTAAGAAATAGAGTTATGCATATACTACATATTTCAAAATATTACTTTCCTTATTTAGGAGGCGTAGAGGGTATCTGTAAATATCTTGTGGAAAGGATGCCAAAACACATTACAAGCGTGGTCTGTTTTAATAATCAACGGGAGAATGCTGTAGATGAAATAAATGGTCATCGTATATATCGTATTGCAACTTTTGTAAACATTGCTCGTCAGGCATTGTCATTGTCGTATAAAAATGGATTGCGATGGGCTATTTTAACAGAAAAACCAGATGTAATACAATTTCATTGGGCGAATCCTTTCCCAGCTATATTGTTGCGATTAGTAATGCCGAAGGATGTTAAGTTGGTGTTGCATTGGCATATGGATATTATACGTCAGTGGTATCTATACTGGGCGGTACGTCCTTGGGAAAAATGGATTATTAAACGAGCGGATTGTATTGTAGTGACGAGTCCGCAGTATAGGGATGGTTCTAAGCCTTTACAAAAAGTGAAAGAAAAAATACGTATAGTACCGAATGCAATTGATGAAAAGTTATTTGAACTTCGAATAGGAGATAAGGAACGTATTCAGGAAATAAGGGCCCTATATAATGGTAAACCTATTGTTTTCTTTATGGGCAGGCATACTAAATATAAAGGTTTGCCGCATTTGATAGAGGCGGAACGATATATGAAATCCGATTGTGTCATTGTTATCGGTGGTAAAGGTCCTTTGACAAAGAGATTGAAAGCATTAGCTAAGAAACGTAACTCGGCACGTATTCATTTTGTTGGTAGGTTGTCTGAGGATGATTTGCGTTGTTATCTGTATGCGGCCAGTGTGTTTGCTTTTCCTTCTGTCACAAAGAATGAAGCATTTGGTGTAGCATTGGCCGAGGCTATGTATTGTTATACTCCAGCTGTTACTTTTACAATTGAGGGGAGTGGCGTAAATTGGGTTAATCTTAATGGAATTACTGGTATAGAAGTTTCGCAAAAGGGGAACTTGAATCAAGTTTATGCGGAAGCTCTAGATAAATTGGTAAGAGATACAAGTTTGCAAAAAGAATATTCTAGGGCTGCACATAAGCGTGTTGCAGAAAATTTTTTAATAGGACATATGGTGGATGCTATGGAAAAAGTGTATCAAGAATTATGATGATAAAAACAATGATTAAAAGTGGATTCTTATTAAGCCTGTTTATATTCATCGGGACAGTATATGCAGATGCGCAAATCAACTACGGCACCACAGGTCTGATGAATATGCCCACTGCCGACATGCAGCGTGACAAAACCTTTATGGCAGGTGGTAACTGGCTGAACCATCACGCTACCGTTCCCCGTTGGTGGTATGATACATGGAATTACTACATAAACATAACTATTTTCCCTTGGTTGGAAGCCGGGTACTTATGTATGGGGCATAAGGCAGTACCCACGGACTATGGTAATCGTTCGGGCTATTGGGTTCCTTCTACGTATGGTAAATTTATTAATCAGGACCGTTCCTTTCATTTTCGGCTTAGAGTGTGGAAAGAAGGCTGGTGGAAAGAATGGACCCCCCAGATAGTTCTCGGGGCGAATGATGTGATAGGTGATTCATGGAATGGAGGATCGCTGTCCAAACCTTCAGAATTAAATTATGGTAATGGTTTTCTTAACCGCTATTATCTGGCCATAACCAAACATTTTTATTTTGAGAATGTGGGTACATTAGGTGCACACCTGTCATGGATATACAGCAACCGTTTTGATAACAAGTTGAATAATCCGGCTATGGGTGCGAATTTCCGGTTTCATTTGAAGGACAGTGATTCTTGGGTGCATAAAGCCATTAATGGTGTTAATTTAATGGCAGAAGTGGTTCCCGGTTATACGGATGTGAAGGAGGATTTGACTTTTGACCCTGACGGGGCGAAGTACCAGGTAAATCTTGGTATGGAGTACAGCTTCTGGAAAGACTACATCAACGCCGTAGTAGAACTGAACCGTTGCAAGTACTTTTCCGGTGGCTTAGTCTTCAAAATCCATTTAAAATAATAAAAAGCGCTCATTCATAGGAATTTCCAGATAGAATTCGTTTCTTTGCGGTCAGAAACCATAAAATCATCTTTATTATGTCATCCCGCTTTGTAAACCCTTTCACGGATCTCGGCTTCAAGATAATCTTCGGACAGCCCGCCAGCAAGGATCTGCTGATAATCCTGCTTAACGAACTGCTGTCGGGTGAGCATCACATTGAAGACCTGACGTTTCTGGACAAGGAGGACCGTTCGGAGAATATTCACGACAAGGGCATCATCTATGACCTTTACTGCCGTACCTCTACGGGCGAGTACATCATAGTGGAGATGCAGAATCGTTGGCATAGCCATTTCCTGGACCGTACGCTCTATTATGTGTGCCGTGCGGTGAGCCGCCAGATGGAGAATCCGTCCTCTAAAGAGGTATGTGTTCCCGATACTCCGTTGGAGGGGGATTGCGGTCTGCTCAGGGAAGAAGAGGCTTCTTACGGTCTCCGTTACAGGCTTCCTGCCGTGTACGGCATTTTCCTGATGAATTTCAAGGAGGATGGTCTGGAAAGCAAGTTCCGTACCGACACGGTGGTTTCCGACCGGGACAGCGGTCGTGTGGTGAACCGGAATTTCCGTCAGATTTATCTCCAGTTTCCTTATTTTACGAAGGATCTGGACGAATGTTCTACTTTATCCGATAAACTAATGTATGCACTGAAGAATATGAACAACTGGAACAGAATGCCCGATGCGCTGAAAGAACAGGTTTTCAGCCATCTTGACCGCCTTGCCGCCAAGGCTCACCTGTCTGAGGGTGACCGTATCGCTTATGATAAGGCGGTGGACCGTTATAACGTGAGCCGTATTGTGGAAAATGATATCCGTGAACAGGCTGTCGCGGAAGGAAAAGCGATAGGAAAAGCAATAGGAAAAGCGGAAGGAAAAGCGGAAGGAGAGGCGGAAGGACGTTTGAAGGAGCGTTTGGAAATTGCCCGTAAACTGAAAGAGAACGGTTTTTCCATAGCGGATATTGTCCGGGTTGCCGGACTTTCAGCGGAAGAAATTGATAAGCTGTAACGGTGTGCACGATTGATTGTACTGCTAGGTGATTTGCTTCTGTTTTGTAGAAAGATGAATGGTGGGTAGGGTAAATTAGAATGATGTCAATGTCGGTTCTCTATAGGGCTATCGTATACGATTAGTATGGTAGTCTGTAGATTGAGTAAATTCATTATTGTAAAACCTTTCTACAAAGAAAAACAAATCATACGTAAGGGCATTCTCCATGCAGTTTCCTCCAAAGAAGAAACTGCATGGTGATTGCCACTTTCTTTATTATTTCTCCAAGTACCCGAATACCCCCTCCGCATCGAAACACGGACAAGCCTTCGGGATACTTCCCGGCATATCCCTGTGTCCCCTTATCCGGACACCGGGAAAGATTTTCACCATCCGCATCAGCAACAAAATAAATTGTTCCGTCTGTTCCGGTGTCCGGGTATCTGCCGGACGTCCGTCCGCATCCAGCCCGCCCTCATAGCAGATGCCTATGCTGCAACGGTTCCAGGGGCGGCAGTGCGCACCCACTTCCAGAAGCTTGCGGTGCTGGGTCACACTTCCGTCACGACGGATATAAAAATGATACCCCACCGTGCGGAAACCTCGCGTCTTGTGGTCACGGAGCAGTTGCTCGGCGGTGTAATCCCGGGTGGAGCGTGTGGCGCTGCAATGAATGACGATATATTTCACGGAAGCGGAGGATGCCATCATCGGGCCGTCCTCTTGAGTGAGGAGAGCACGTTCGTTCGGGATCTCTTCCTCACCGATTATCATAGGGAAAGTTTCTTGAATCATGGTTGAATTGAAATAGGGAATTAAAAATTAAAAAGTGTCATGCGATGGGCCAGGGGGCTTTTTAAAAGAGAGTGGTGCAACTGGTTACGCCCAAGGCGGTGAGCGCTGCTATGGCAGCTTGGATAATGGCGTGCAGAATTTGCTTCCAGGTGATTTTCTTTGAATTGTTCATAGGGATATTTGTTTTAAAGGATTTGTTTTTTTCTGTCATTCCGGACAAAGACGAGGAATCTGTGGGCATAAAAACGATTGCATTCAGATTCTTCACTTTGTTCAGAACAACAGTTTTATTTCAGAAAGGCAGATCTTTACAGAAACACAGGTTTATTTCAGAGTAACCGTTTCATTTCAGAAATACAGATCTTTATAGAAACACAGGTCTACTTCAGAACAACCGTTTCATTTCAGAAAGACAAAATACGATCAGACTTCAGAAGCCCGGAAAGTTCAGGCGTTTTCTTCCGTCTTGTCATCTGGTCCGGAAGCCTCTCCCGTCAGGTCCACGGTGTTTTTCCCCGCTTTCAGGGCTTTAACCACCAGCTTGGCAGCCTTTCGGGTAGGGACCAGGTTGAATACGCTGTCTTTCAGCAAGCTGAGGAAACGGGTCCCGGCTTTCCAGCGCACGTTCAGGTCTTCCACATGGATGGCGGGATTGTATGTCTCCAGTGATTCGGCTCCCATGCTGTTGATATGAATGGAGAAAGTGCCCAGATCGCCCATCTGGATGCGTTGTCCTGCCAGAAGCTGCTCCCGCATACAGTCCACCGCTTGGATCAGGACCGCCTGGATGTCGGCACGGTTGTATTTGGAGCCGTGAGTCGAGATATGCTCGGCAAACTTGTCCAGTGTCATGATTTCTGAGTACTGGGCGTTGGCATACGCCTTCTTGGCCGCGTCTTTGTCGGTGGGGTTACCACGCATGCAGGTGCTGTAGTTGATCATGATAAATAGGGTTTTAAGAGATGAAAAATAAAAAATGAATTTCGTCAGTGAAGAGGGAGAATACTTTACTTTTCTTGCGGATTGCACGTAGGTAACGTGTAAGGCTGAAGGTTAGTAACGTATAGGGTTACATGTTAGTAACATGCTAGGCCGAAGGTTAGTAACGTATCGGCTCCCTCATTGTTGACATTGCAAAGATAGGTACTGTGAAATGCGTGCTGACGCTTTATGACACCTTGTGGCACTTTATGGCTTTCATCCTGTTCCAAAGAGCTTGCAGGGCTATCCGGGGCTGCCCAGATGCCGGTTGATCAGTGTCACCTGGCGGCTCGTGAAGACTTTTTGCGAGGTATGGTAACCCGTTGCGGATAACTCTTCCATCAAAGGGGGACAGCCGTTTATCCACCTCATCAGATGCCGGGTGGCTATCCGGGGATTTGAACCGGGAAAATAGAGCAGAGCCAGGCTACCTTTTGTCATGGATGGGAAATAAAGGAAATCTTTCATATTTATACATTTTAAATTCAGGAATCTTGCAAACTTGCAGAACTTGCACTCTCTCTCACACCCACACACGTACGTGTGTGCATGCGCGCGTTGAATTCGTATTCGCCACGCCCCACTTTGACCAGCTGTCCGCGTTCGGTCATACGTTTCAGCAGCGAGTCCACCGAGCCTGCCGGAACTCCTACCTGTTCTCCTTTGTCGATGGCTTCGTTGCGGGTGAAGCGCAGGGGAAGGCAGTCGAACAGGGTTTCGGGAGTCATGTTCGCCGATGGTGCGGTGGGGGTTCCTGCGGGCAGGAGCGAGAGAATGTGGCATGCATGGCGGTACAGAGGTTCCACCAGGGCCAGCACGGCATAAAAGTCGTCGGTGCGGATGGAGAGGTTGAATTGCGGTACGATTCCGTCTGCTATGTTTTCTTGTGGAATATGGGCCGACGGGGTCAGTCCGGGACAGTTCAGCAGGGTACGCACGATGTTTTCCTGTGGTTCACCGCTCCTTTCGCCTCCCGGCAGCAGGGATTCCAGAGAGCGCAGCAGGGCGATAATGCTTATGATGCGGAAGATATTGATGGCAATACGGGTTACGGCGCTTTTCATCTGGTTACCGTGAATGGCGGAGGCTCGTCCGAATACACGGGCAAAGTGGAAGTTGAATATCTCTTTTTGCTCGTGGGTGAGCTTCATGTTGATGTTGCTCACCGAAGCGGTGATGGCGTCCAGCACTTCTTTCCATTGTGCCCCCCATTCCAGGAAACGGGAGTCATAGTCTGTATCCGCTTCGTTGAACTGGTCTTCCCATTCTTCAATGGCAGGCATATAGTAGAACAGCTGGCGAGAGAACAATCCGTTTTCGGCCGATGGGATAAGGGGCTTGATTTGTGCAGGCGTGCCGCTGAGAAGTACGCAGAGGAACGTGACGTTACATTCGCGGTATTCGTGATTGGTGCGCCGGTTGTAGGCCAGCCGGTCATGGTCGAAACATTTCCGGAGGAGGTCGCTCCAGTGTCCGTGGTCGCCTCCAATGGCGGTGCTCACGGTGTCGGCCTCGGTTTCGCATATCAGTCCTACGCCTCCGGAGTCCATCAGGTTTTCCTGTATGCCTGTACCGGTATTGTCGCCGGCTATGAGGAGCATTTTCAGCTGGGGCTGTTCGGGTTCGGGGGTATTTGCCTTTTCCTTCCCCAAAGTGTCCCATTTGGTCTTTTCCATGCGGTAGGTCTTTATTTTTTCCCGGTAGGTGTCCAGCAGCGCGTTGTGTATGGGTTCTGCCAAACGGCGTACCCAGGTCAGCGCACCTTTGCCGGAAGCGGGAGGCGCGGTGACGAACACTTGCAGACAGGGATACTTGTGCTTTCGTCCGTACACAAAACTTACCAGTTTGTTGAGAGTGCTTCCCAGCACGGTTGCCGCACCCAGCAGCAGGAT
>OMAO01001233.1_pt1 | contig 10055 bp, 12 predicted proteins | sample 1644641 | NCBI WGS metagenome assembly OMAO01 (sample SAMEA103958120, study PRJEB25191) | human gut metagenome | biome: human-associated habitat [ENVO:00009003]; feature: intestine environment [ENVO:2100002]; material: feces | place: Germany | collected 2013/2015
CATTCCTGCTGAACCGCTCTTCCGATCTGAGAGTTTACCGGTATCGGCCGCGATGACTTCAACGCCGACAAATGTCGTTATCACAAAATCATTCTCATGGCCGATGCGGATGTCGACGGTTCGCACATCAGAACCCTGCTCCTGACATTCTTCTACCGCCAAATGCCCGAGCTGATTGAACGCGGCTATGTTTATATTGCCCAGCCGCCGCTGTATAAGGCCAAACGCGGAAACTCGGTTCTGTATCTGAAAGATGACAATGAGATGGAAGATTACCTGATTCGCGGCGGTTGCGAGGACGCGGTTCTGACCAAGCGCGATGGCGAACAGATTATCGGCGCCGACCTTATTTCATTGGTCGAAAAAACCCGCCGGGCCCGCGGCCTGATTGCTGCGCTCGGTCGCAAAGCGCCGGAAAAAATCGTTGAACAAATGGCCATTCACGGCCTGTTTGATGCCGAAACCCTGAACAACAGGGCCTGCCTGAAGGGCGAGCTTGAAAAACTGGCAGCTCGTCTTGACAGCTTTGAAGCCGAATATGACAAAGGCTGGAAAGCCGAGTTGAACGAGCATGACGAAATCGTCTTCCATCGCACGCTGCGCGGCGTTAAGGAGCAGCACGTCATCGGCGGCGGCATTCTTGACAGCGCCGAAGCCAAGGCTTTGAACGATATGCGTTCTTTCCTGTGCGAAAACTTTGGCGAAATGTCCGTTCTTACCTCAAAAATCGGTGTGGAAAAGAAAATATCCGGCCCGTCCGTACTGGTTGACGCCGTTATGGGAGCCGGCAAAAAAGGCATTGCCATCCAGCGCTATAAAGGTTTGGGCGAAATGAACCCCGAACAGCTCTGGGAAACGACCTTAGACCCTGAGGCCCGTTCGCTGCTCCAGGTTAAAATCAAGCACTTCGACGAAGCCGACGAGACTTTTGCGACCCTGATGGGTGACGTGGTCGAGCCCCGCAAGGAGTTCATCCAGGACAATGCGCTGAATGTCGTCAACCTCGATATTTAATCTTCCGCACTCTAAAACGAAACCCCGCCTTGCCGACGGGGTTTTGTTACATTTAAATCGCAATTTCCGGCGCCAGCTGTTTGCGCTTAAAGGCTTGGGCATAATAGCGTTTTACCACCCATCGGACTGTTTCTGCCTCGTATCCGGCTGCGACGATTTCTGCTTCTGATCTTTGTTCGTCCAGGTACAAAGTCAGAATGCCGTCCAGAATGTCATAGGGCGGCAGGCTGTCCTGGTCTTTCTGGTTGGGTGAAAGTTCGGCTGTCGGCACGCGTACGATGACCTCGGTCGGCATCGCCAAAGACAGGCTGTTTCGCCATTTGGCCAGTTCATAAACCTGTGTTTTGTAAAGTCCGGCAATCGGCGCCAGACCCCCGCAGGTGTCGCCGTACAGCGTGCAGTAACCCATGGCCGTTTCCGATCTGTTTCCGCAGGCCAGCAGAAGATAGTTACGCTGATTGGAAACCGCCATTAGGATTTTGCCTCGTTCGCGGGCTTGCAGATTTTCCAGCACAATGTTTTTCGGTTTCTCGTCAAAGAGGCTGCATAGAAAATCTTTCTGCGCGTCGATAATTGGCTGAATGTCGACGTTTCTGTAGTCAAACCCGTTCAGACGGGCAATTTCGGCGGCAATCTGGGTGCTCAGCGAAGAGGTGTTCTTGGTTCGCATCATCAGCGCATGCACATGTTCCGCACCCAGTGCGTCGGCGGCGATAACAGCCGTCAGAGCCGAGTCAATACCGCCGGACAAGCCAAGAAGAACGTCCGAAAAACCGTTTTCGCAACAATAGTCTTTCAGTCCGGTTGTCAGTTTTTGCCAGAGTTCCCGCATTTAAATCATTCCTTTGTCTTGGTTGTTGATATAAGCTTCGACCGCGGCATGGTTGCACGGATTGACAAAGTCTTTCCAACGCCGGTCGCCGATGGTAATCATGTCCCGCACCATGGAACCGGAAACGTACGGAAAACTGTAATCGGTGCGGTCAATAATTTCAAAATGTGCAAAAATATTTTTAAACCATTGCGCATCATAAGCGCTGCCGGCAAAATAAACGTCCGGTTTTTCCAAGTCGGGAAAGGCTTCTTTCAGAAAATCAAGTACGAATTTTCCCCATTCCGTCGGATTGTTTATGTCAAACAGACCGATAACCCGCAGCCTTTTGCTTTCGGTTTCGGCATTGAACACGTTTTTTATCATCTGCTTGCGTTCCGTATAGCTGAACGGATTGCGTGCCGTTCCCTGTTCCTGAATCGAACCGAGAATAATCGTGACCTTGCCGCATTTTGCCAGCATGTCGCGGATAACTTTTTCGTGGCCGATATGCAGCGGCTGCGCCCGCATGACCGCCAGTCCGTGCCTGTATTGATGATTTTCCGGCATTTTTCTCTCCTTAAAACTGCCTTAAAGTATGGCCGCAAAGTTGCAAAATTGCAAATACAAAATATATTGACTCATGCCTTGTGCCCTCCTAAACTCAAAAAGAATTTTTTAGTAAGGTAAAACTGATGAAAACAAAATATCTGTTCGGCTTTCTCAGCCTGTTTGCCGCTTTTCCGGCCGCGGCCGGCGAATGGAATTTCGACGCTTCGGGCAGCGCTTCCGCGCTGTATGGCTACAGTGATGTTGACAGGCGTTATGAGAAGCTGAACGACAACAACCATACGCCTTCGGAAACCGAAATCAGCCTTTCGGCCGAATATACGTTTGACGACAACGCCTATCGCGCCGGTTTTTATCTTGATGCCATGGCCGGTGCCGACAAGGAACTGGAAGACTATACGCAGGGAAAATGGGGCGAAGAGGCTTATGCTATTTTAGATACGCCTTACGGCCGCGTGATGGGCGGACAAACCTGGAACGTCGCCTATCAGTTTGGTGTCGGCGCGCCTTCGGTCGGACCGCTTGGCGTCAATAACAGCGATATCGTCGACTTCATCGCCAATCCGAACTGGCGGCGCAACAAAACGGGAACCGTTTTCCGCACCCTCAATTCAACTGACATTAATACTGACGGTACCGCGCCGAAAATCAGTTATATCACGCCCGAATTTTACCAGACCGTTGTCGGCCTGACTTATGTGCCGGACATTTATTCCCGCGCCGGTCTGGTCAGCCGTTATGCCGATTACAAAAACGAAGACGGCTATGTTGCCGCCCTGTATAATCATGCCGAATTCGGCAGCTTAAGTTTGGAAACTTCGCTGGGTTTTGCCGTTTTTGCCGATGATGACCGCGAGTTTTCGGCCGGTATGAGCTTGTCCCGCGGCAACTGGACATTTGGCGGTTCCTACCGCCGCACCTGTGTTGACGGCAGTGATTATCCGCAGAATGTCCGGCGTAAACCGCAGCGTATGCCGGACGGCTTTGACGGCTATCGCGAGGGATATGCTTGGAACGTCGGCGTCAGCTATGCTTTCGGCCCGTATCAGGCCGGTCTGAGTTATTTTAATTCCAAGGCCGACCATGCCGGCAATGAGGACCGCATTGTGCAGTTTTCCAATCAATACCGGCTGAACAAATACACGGACCTGTATCTGATTGCCGCCCATGTTGATTACCGCGGCGCAGATGATGATGTCCGCGGCAATGCAAAAGGTTACGCTTTCATTGCCGGTGTCGGTTTTAACTTTTAGAGGACCCGTCTGATGCCCAATCTGCTCTTTATTTCCGATAACGCTTCTTTTGCCGAGGACCTGTGCGGCCAGATTAAGTATTATGCGCCGGAGTTCAGTCTTGTCGAAGAAAAGGATGCCGGTATTCTTGATATTGTCGTTTTGGACGACAAGCCCGCGCTTTTAAAAGACATTCGCGCCAGCCATCCCAAAACACCGGTTTTTCTGCTGCTTTCGGAAATCGATGAAGTTTTTGGAAACTCCAATCTCAACATAACCGTGGCTAAGCCGCTGCAGCTTGACGCTTTTCTGAACCAGCTTCGCGCCGGCAGCAATCTTCTCGATAACTCAGCTGACGGCTACCTGCATTTCAACCGCTATGAACTGCGTCCGGTCGCCCGTGAGATTCTGAATCTCCGTAACCATGAAACCGTCAAACTGACCGAAAAAGAAGTGGCAATAATCAAATATCTGTATAAGGCAAAAGATAAAATCGTTTCCAAAAACGAACTTTTGCAGGAAGTCTGGGGCTATAGTCCCGACGTCAGCACCCATACGATAGAAACGCATATCTACCGCCTGCGCCAGAAAGTCGAACACGAAAATCCAGACGCTCAGCTGATTATGACCGAAGACGGCGGCTATAAATTAAAAATGTAACCGTCAGCGTTTGATTTCCGCAATGACCGGCACATGGTCGGAGGGACGTTCCCAATTGCGCGCTTCCTTGAGTATTTTAACCGCAACCAGCCGGTCTTCCAGATTCGGCGTCGTCCAGATGTGATCCAGGCGGCGGCCTTTGTTGTTAGTCTGCCAGTTCGGATTGCGGTAGCTCCACCAGGAATAGGCTTTTTCCGGTTCCGGATGAAATTTGCGCAGTACGTCGACGAAGTTCAGCGAATTTTTCAACCTTGTCAGCCTTTCGATTTCTACCGGCGTATGCGAAACGATTTTCAGCATTTGTCTGTGATTCCAAACGTCGTTTTCCAGCGGCGCGACGTTGAAATCGCCGCAGACAATCATTTTTCTGCCGGCATACGTCTTCTGATGCTGTTCCCACCATTCCGCCACATCGTCCATAAACGTCAGCTTATGGGCAAAGGAAAGGTTGGCTATCGGGTCGGGAATATCGCCGCCGGCCGGAATATAGATATTGTTGATTTCAATATCGTCGAAAACTCTGGCGCAAATATGCCGGGCATCGGTTTTGCCGACCCAGTTTTTCTGTTCGACGTCTTTCAGCGGCGTTTGGGAAAGAATGCACACGCCGTTGTAGCCGGCCATGCCGTACAGCGCAATATGCGGATAACCGAGAGCCCGCACGTCTTCAAACGGAAAGTCTTCTTCCTTGGCCTTGACTTCCTGAATGCAGACAACGTCCGGATTTTCCTGTGCCGTAAATTTTTTCAGAAGCTCCATGCGGATTCGAATGGAGTTGACATTCCATGTCGCCAGTTTAAAAGTCGTCCCGTCCATTTATTTTTTTCTGCCTTTGTAGTTCAACGGCGAAGAACCGCCTTTTTTGAATTTAAACAGGTTTTCGTCCAGCGGCAGGTCGCGGGCGGCGTCATACAGCGAAACCGTGACTTCTACGCTTTGCGGGTCGACGATTTTCCATTGCTTCAGCTCAAAGGGGTCGTTGCCGAAAGTCAGCGTAATCGGCCCGATGTCGCCTTTTTCCCTGTAGTCGAGGGTAACCGTGGTAATGCCCGCGTCTTTGTAAAAGTCGGTAATTTTAACCTTTTTGCCGTCAATTTTGATGTCATTTGCCAAAATCAGGCTGGCCGGAATGTCGTCATAGTCTATATGCGTAACCTGGTCAAGTTCGGTGTCGTTGTAGACGATGAAATTGCCGTCGCCGACAATCAGTACCGAAGTGGGCGCATCATAGGTCATACGGATTTTGTTGGGTTTTTCGATATAGAATTTTCCTTCTGCGGTATTGCCGTTGCTGGCCGTTTGCACAAAGCGTGCTTCCATGGTTTTAATTCCGTTCAGATAATTCTCAATCTTTTTGATGTCGTCGGCGGTCTGTGCCGCGGCGTTGCCTGAGCAAAACAAAGCCAGTCCGAAGAAAGCAGCTGCAAATTTTTTCATTCTCGAAATCCTGTAAAATTTTTTCACTTTTCACAATATAATCGCAGGATTGTCATTTGACAACGAAAAACCTCCGCCCGGTTTAAAATCCGAAGCGGAGGCGGAGTTTATCGGATAGGCTTATTCGCCGCAGCCGCAGCGTCTGTCGCTGCTGGATTTTTTCGAACCCGAGCTGGAACCTGAAGAGCTGGCGGATTTAGAAGATTTTGAACTTTCGGCACTGGCAGATTTCATTGAACTTTTCTCGTTTTTCATAATCTTACTCCTTGTTAAAAATTATTTTAAACTGTCAACGTAACGACATGATAGAAAATAATTCCGAAACTTCCGGAAACAAGGCTATAGCTTACAGATATTTAGTTATAAGGAGTTTTTCAGGCAAAATTTCTCGCTTTGAAGACGCCGTTTTCAAAACCCTGAATGCTACGGTTTGCATTGGCGTCTTCCAGCCGTTTTTCGGCAATGGCGGCATATTCTTTTTCGCGTTCGATGCCGATGTAGTGCCGCCCGAGTTTCTTTGCCGTAACGGAAGTTGTTCCCGAACCGAGAAACGGGTCGAGAACGACGTCGCCGGCATTGCTGGACGCCAAAATGAGTTTGGCAATCAGTTTTTCTGGTTTTTGCGTCGGATGCGGCGTATTTTCAGGCATTGACCAGAACGGGATGGAAATGTCGGTCCAGACGTTTGACGGCGCGGTCAGTCGGTAGCGGCCTTTGCCGTCGTCTACCCAGTCCTTGGGGCGGCCTGCTTCGTCGCGGTAAGGTGCGATTACCGGACGCTGAACCTTAACTGCGTCCAGATTGAATTTGTAATTGCGGCTTTTGGTAAAGAACCAGATGTCTTCCAGACAGTTTTTCCAGTTGTTCAACGCGCCGCGGCCCTTTTCGCGCTCCCACGAAATCCTGTTTTGCAGAATAAAGTATTTGCCGGCAATTTCGGGAATGGCAATAGACGTTTTCCAGTCTGCGCAGATATAGACTGAAGCGTCGTCTTTCAGCAGCCGCACCGTTTTGGCCAGCCATTTGTCCAGCCACAGCTTGTAGGCGTCAAAGTCCATTTCCTTAAAGGTGCTTTTGCCGAAAATTTTGGTAAGGTTATACGGCGGGTCGGCAATCAGCAGGTCGGCACAGGCATCGGGAAGCAAATCAAGCGCCTTGAGCGCATCCTGACAAATGGTCTTGTCCAAAACCTCGGAAAGCGCCGCCGTCTTGGTCAGTCGCACGGTTCTCGCCGCATAGGCGGCGGTTTCTTTTCCGGTCAGGCTGATAGTTTTGTTGCGGGGCGCTTTCTTCTTCATGTTTTGCGAACTTATTCTTCGCCGAACTTGCTGTCAATCAGCAGGGTCAGAGCGTCAAGGGCTTCCTTGGCCTGATTGCCGGCACAGGTTACCGAAATCGTTGTACCTTTGGCTGCGGCCAGCATCATCAGTCCCATAATTGAACAGCCGTTGACTTTCTGGCCGATTCGCTCGACGGTTACCTCGGCGTCCAGATCTTCGATGGCCTTGACGAAAGCGGCGGCGGCTCTGGCATGCAGGCCTTTTTTGTTTTTGATTTCCAAAACGGCGGAAACAGTCTTGTCAGTCATTTTACATTCCCAAAAGTTGCGAGGCGATATTGATATATTTTTTGCCGGCTTCCTGCGCGCCTTCGACGGTTTCTTTCAGCGATTTGTCTTTGCGCAGCGAGGCCAGTTTTATCAGCATCGGCAGGTTAATGCCGGCGATGATTTCCACTTTTGCGCGGTCCATGATTGAAATGGCCAGGTTGGACGGGGTGCCGCCGAACATGTCGGTCAGCACGATGGCGCCGTGACCTTTGTCGACTTCTCCGACTTTTTTCAGAATTTCGGCGCGGCGCATTTCCATGTCGTCTTCCGGGCCGATGCAGACGGCTTCAACCTGCTCCTGTCTGCCGACCACATGCTGCATGGCGGAGATAAACTCTTTGGCCAGATTGCCGTGTGTAACCAGAACTAATCCTATCATTGTCTGCCACCACAACTCCAGCTGCGGATAGCGCCGAAACTTTTCATGACGTCTTCTTTGCTCTTGGCTTTGACGATTTCGTCGGCGCGGGTCTGGCGTCCCTTAAATTCGATTTCTTCAACATTTTCAACCGGTACGCCGTAGGTCCTCTCAACCATTTTGCCGTTGAGTTCGACAATCAGCACAAATTCGGCTTCGGCCAGCGGGCCTTTGGTTTCCTCGTCAATGTTGTCCAGACGTACGGCCAGCCGCTCGTCTCTTTTCAGCAGGGCGGTTTTTTTGCCGTCGAACTCCAACACCGGATTAACCGGGCTGCCGTCGCGGGCGTCGATAAAAATAGCCAGTTCGCCGAACTTGTTTTCGATAATTTCAAAGAAATCCTGTTTTTCTATCAAGGTGTAATATTGTGTTTCCATCGTTTTTCCTGTAATATGTGTTAACACGCAAACTAAAAACATATTATTACAATATCAGCAATGTGTCAATTTTGAGTTAATGGAAAAGGCCGGCAATGGAAAAAACACCCTTCAGGTATTTGTGGCATTATATTCGTATTTTCAAACTGCTGGTCGTTTCCGTACTGGCGCTCAATTTTCTTTCCCAGCTGTGCGGGCAGGTCTATCCGCTGTATTTGGCCAAGATTTACAGTACCGCTGCCGGCGAGGTCGGAACCCCGGGCTATTGGGACAAAATCGTCGGCTTTACGCTTGCCGCTTTTGTGCTGGGTTTGGGAAAAGTCATATTTTTTGACGTTACCATGTTTATCGCCGCACGGATTCTGCCGCAGGTGCGGACGCTGGTTATCCGTGACAGCTTTGACTATGTTAACCGCCATTCCATAGCATATTTCACACAGGAAATGTCCGGCAATATTTCCAATAAGGTTACCCAGCTTAATACCGGTGTGTTGGATGGTTTCAACGAGTTTATGATGTCAACTTCAATGGTAATGTACGTATTGATTGCCATCGGTATTCTGAGCTTTATGAATATTTGGTTTTTTGCGGCGATGATGCTTTGGCTGGCGCTGATTGTTCTGGTCAGCTGGAAACTCGGCCAAAAGCGTTCGGCACTTTCACGGGAAACCAGCCGCCGGCAGAGTCTGGCCAACGGCGTTATTGTCGACAGTCTGGCCAACTACAGCGAAATTAAAAGCTTTGCCAATTTCCGTTTTGAGCGGCTGAACCTGATAAAACACCTGCGGATTCTGCGCCGGGCCGAAAACGTCGAGCAAAAGGCCAAAGCCTGGATTCACCTGGCACAGAACCTTTTTGCGGTTGTGTCTATGCTCGGTTTCATGTTTCTTTCAATATGGATTTTCCGCTGTGGCGCAATCGACACGACCGGCTTCATTTATGCCAATTCACTGTTTGCGATGATTGCCGGCATGGTTTTTCAGCTGACTTGGGTTTACAGCAATGTCATGCGTATTCACGGCCAGCTCAAGTCGGCGCTGGACACGCTGGCGGTAGAACCGGGGCTGAAGGACCGTTCCAACGCCGCCGATCTCCGCGCGGTCGAGGCTGAAATAGAATTTGCCGGCGTTTCCTTTGCCTACGCCGGCAGGGAAAATCTTTTCGAAAATCTGAATCTGACGATTAAAGCCGGCGAAAAGGTCGGGTTGGTAGGGCATTCCGGCAGCGGCAAATCGACTTTTATCAAACTGATTGCCCGTTACTATGATACGACTGCCGGCAGCATAAAAATCAACGGTACGGATATCAGAGACGTCAGGCAGGATTCGCTGCATCGGCTGATTTCGGCGATTCCTCAGGACGTCTGTCTGTTTAACCGCTCGTTGTTTGACAATATCCGCTATGGCCGCACCAATGTGACGGAAGAAGAAGTTTACCGCGCGGCGCGTCAGGCCGGCGCCGACGAGTTTATCCGCGCCTTTCCGGGCGGTTACCAGACCAAAGTCGGCGACCGCGGAGTCGTGCTCTCCGGCGGCGAACGCCAGCGGATTGCCATTGCCCGCGCCATTTTGAAAAACGCGCCGATACTGGTCTTTGACGAGGCGACCTCGGCGCTGGACAGTCAGAGCGAAAAGCATATTCAAAAATCTTTGGTCCGGCTGATGAAAAACAAGACCGTCATCGCCATAGCCCATCGTCTGTCAACCCTGCGTGAGATGGACCGGATTCTGGTTTTTGACAAAGGACGCATTGTCGAGCAGGGAACCCATCTGAGCCTGTTGCGCAAAAAAGGCCTGTATTACAAGCTTTACAATATGCAGGTTGACGGTTTCATGATGCAAAACGGCAATCGGTGACGACTTTGGGCGTAAGTCAGTTTTTGACTTTGAAATCGTCAAACAGCAAACCGTAAACGTGAAGAATCAGC